>Ga0310811_10006153_pt1 | contig 15301 bp, 12 predicted proteins | sample YCmetagenome_FD_207642 | JGI IMG/M metagenome (GOLD analysis project Ga0310811, IMG submission 207642) | Soil microbial communities from experimental microcosm in Duke University, North Carolina, United States - YC | ecosystem: Engineered > Artificial ecosystem > Soil microcosm > Unclassified ...
GGATCGTCGTAGACCCGCAACGCGCCCGCCCGTTCGAGTTCCTCCGTACCGTATCCTCCCGACAGCAAACCGACACCCAGCGAACGGCAGCGCCGCGCGGCAAGCATGTCCCAGATGCTGTCCCCGACCACGACCGTATGCTCGATCGGGACGCCAAGGCGCTGCGCGGCAGCAATGAAGAGGTCCGGGTCCGGCTTTGCGTATTTGACGTCATCGCGCGTCACGACGACCGCTTTCGCGGGGTCGACCCCGAGCGCCTCGAGATTGAGCGCGGCGGTTTCCATCCGGCCGCTGGTCGCCACCGCCCACGGCGTTCCGGCCTGCGTCAGCGCGTCGAGCAGTTCACGCGCGCCCGGCAGCGGACACACCTGCGCGCGCAAGCGCTGATACGCGGCGGCATGTGCGCGACGCAGTCGCTCCCCGCGCTCGACGCTGAGTTCACCATGCGTCTCGCGCAGCAACTGATTGGTGAACAAGCCGCCGCTCATGCCGATCTTGCGATGAATGCGCCACACGGACAGTGGAATGCCTTCGCTATCCAGCGCTTCTTTCCAGGCCAGCACATGCTGGTACACGCTATCGACGAGCGTGCCGTCGAGATCGAATAAAAACGATGTCTGGATTCGCATGGTGGGCTCCGGTAGTGACGGGTTCCGTCAATATGCCATGTATTGGCGAGCAAACAGGCGAGTGATGGCACAGCGTGGCGGCGAGGTGCTCTCGTGATCGCGAAGGCGGATCTGAATGCCATCGAATAGCGCACGGGCGGATTTGAGCACAGTTTCACGCACCCTATTACATCGGCCTTTCTCTTCTATTTCAAGGAAACAAAAAGTCATATAAGCCAATGCGGCGCCATGCCGCCACGCCGGGAAATTCGTGTTGTGAACCGGACCGCGCCAGTCCCGGCGTGCGCCAGAAACCGGTATGCTTCGGCCCCTCATTGTTCTTTCAACGTCACGCGAGTTTATTTTTTGACACCATCTTTATTTTCACCGCCCTATGATTGACGCGCAGTTTTCGCCACTGTGCTGATGACTCGCGCATCGCGCCCGAGCCGGCGAACCCGCACGTCATTGCAAAGCCATTGGCATCGCGTGACGCGCAATCAACACCAATTAACTAGCCTGACTTACCGCACTTCTCGCAACAACGGGTAATAAATGCATTGCATGCGCGCTCGCGGCGTTGGTGGCAACAGTGGCGTTGTTGAACAGAGCAACTGATTCCCTCACTCGCTGTTTAATCACGGATCCAACAACCATGAAAAAAACTTTGTTCGCGGCCGCGTTGTGCGGCGCCTTTACGATGACCGCGCATGCGCAAAGCAGTGTGACTCTTTACGGTCTCATCGATGCAGGACTGGTGTACACGAATAATCAGCTCGGACACAGCAACTGGCAGCTCGGAAGCAGCTCGACGCAGAATACGGTGTTCGGCCTCAAGGGTTCGGAAGATCTGGGCGCGGGCTTGCACGCGATCTTCAAACTGGAGCAGGGCTTCCTGCTGAACAACGGCGCGCAGGCTTTTTCGGGTGACGCGTTCGGCTCGCAGGCCTGGGTGGGACTGCAAAGCGACCAGTACGGCACGTTGACGTTCGGCCGCCAGTTCGACGTGATGAATGACCTCGTCGGACCGATCTCGGCCACCTTCAACACATGGGGCGGCAGCATTGCCGCGCATCCGTTCGACAACGACAACCTGGCTGCGAATTCGGTCGTGTTCAACAACTCGGTCAAATACGCGAGCCCGGTCTATCGCGGCGTGACGTTCGAAACGATGTACTCGTTCAGCAACAAGGCCGGCGACTTCGCAAATAATCGCTCATACGGCTTCGGCCTGTCGTATTCGCAAGGCCCGCTGAATCTCGCCGCCGGCTACCTGCAACTGAACAACGCGGGCAACGGCACCGGCGCGGTGACCACCAGCGATACGAGCGCGAACTTCATCGCGGAACGCCAGCGTATCTGGTCGCTCGGCGGCAACTACACCTTTGGGGCGGCCACCGTCGGCCTGCTGTGGAGCCATACGCAGATCGACAACGCGGCGGGCGTGTTCTCGTTCGGCACGGGCAGCTTCCTCGGCGCGACCGACAACTCGGCCGGCACCCTCGCCGGTTCGCTGCGCCTCGACAACTACGAAGTGAACGCGAAGTACGCGCTCACGCCGGCGTTGAGCGTGTCGGGTGCGTACACGTTCACGCATGGCGCGTATAACGGCTCGTCGCCGGGCTGGAACACGGCAATGCTGCAAACCGATTACGCGCTGAGCAAACGCACCGACTTCTATCTCGAAGGCGTGTATCAGAACGTGCATGGCGCGCCTGCGGATTCCGTGCTGTCGCATGCGATGATCAACACGCTGTCGCCGTCGTCCACGAATACGCAGGTGGCCGTCACGGTGGGCATGCGCCACGCGTTTTGAGCGGCTTTTTAACGCGTAGTTGATGAAGACGTATGGCCGGCTTTGGGCGGCCATACGTTGAGTTCTCTCTGTGCTGATGGGTTTGCATGATTGCGCATGCGGGAACGACGATGATCGTCGTGCTCGCAATCGACCGGCTGTGCCGTAACCGCATCCTTCAGCCCCGCGCAAGCAAGCCCGATCGAGTCCTTGCGCACCACCGCCACCGATGCGCCCACCACGGATGTTTCGGCCAGCAAAGTCTGAAGCCGCATTACCAGCGGTGACACTGCGTCCTCCATATTCAGCTTTCTCCGTGTCCTCAGAGTCGATACTGCCATCCGCGCGCGCTCACTTCGCCTTTTCCGAAGCTTCTCTCCCTGATTAGCAGGTTTATCCGATCTCTGTGTCAACGCAGACTAAGGCTCCTCACCACTGCGGACAGCGTCCGCGAAAAGGAACCCTATCATGCGAACCTATCCGCGCAACAGTCCTCAAGCCGCTGCACGCATCGTGGCGCTGGCCCTGACTTCCGACGGGCACGTGTGCAGCTCCGAGGAACACGCGCTCGAAAGTCTGGGCATCGCTGGCGAACTCAGTCTCGCACCGGCGCAATTCGCGCAGATCGTGCAGACGTTGTGCGAGGATCGCTCAGTCGCGCAGGTGTCGCCCGAGCTGGCGGTGGGCCACCTCGACGCGGCGCTGCTTGCCACGTTGATCGACGAAATCGACGATCCCGCGTTGCGTCGCAAGATCCTGCGCCTGTGCATGGCCGTGACGATCGCGGACGGGCATTTGGCAGATGGAGAGATCACTTTGCTCGCAGCGGTGTTCAACGCGTGGGGTGTCCGACTGCCCGAATCACCGCACGCCTGAACGCGATGCAAACCGCCGCGCAACTACGATCGCGCGGCGGCCAGCACCTGCGACGCCAGCGCATGATGCTGCCCGCGCCGCGACCGGATCGCGTGAATCTCCTCGACCACGCCTTCCGCCCGCCCTAACCGGCGCAGGCCGCGCAGCAACGACAAGTCCTCCGCGCCCAGTTCCGCGAGCGGAAACACACCGAGGCCGCGCGCGGCGAAGACCGCCATCAGCGCGCTGTCCTCGAACTCGCCGACGATTCGCGGCCGGATGCCTTCCGCCTCGAACCACCGGTCGAGCCGCGCGCGCAACGCGCCATGCCGGGTTGGCAGAAGCACGGGTATATCAGCGAGACAGCGCGGAAAACCGGCGCGGACAGATTTGCGGACCACCTCCGCGGGCCCGTACCAGTCCACCGGCGAGCCCACGAGACGCTGGCTCTGCACGCGCAGATCCGCGTTGTGCGGCGCCGGCTGGCATGCGAGCACGAGATCGAGCCGATGCAGCGCGAGTTCCGACAACAGGTGCGCAGGTTCGCCCTCGTGACAGAGCAGCCTGAGCGACGGCGTATTCAGCACCGGCGCAAGCAGCGCGTGTGCCGCAAGCTTTGAAATGCCGTCCGACAGGCCGACTGCGAGCCGCGCGACACCTTCCCCGCCCGCGTCACGCATCTCGTCGAGCAGCGCCTCGCCGAGCTGAAAAATCTGCTCCGCACGATTAAAGGCCGTCTCGCCGGCCTCGGTCATTGTGACGCCGCGCCCGGCGGGCTTCAGCAACTGACGCCCGATCGACTTCTCCAGCTCGCGCACCTGCGCGCTGATGGTCTGGACGGCCATATCGAGCCGTTCAGCCGCGCGCGCAAAGCCGCCCTCCTTCACGACGATCCAGAAATAGTACAGATGGCGGTAGTTGAGCATTCGTCGGACAGTTCGAAATAAACGATATGTTCTTCAGCTTATCACTGATTTATCCGAACCCCGAACAGGCCGAAGATGACGGCTTCGCGATTCTCATCGCATTGATTTTTCACGGTGCCCTATGGATTCCCTGCTCGCACTAATAGTCGACCCTGCCGCGTGGGCAGCGCTTCTGACGCTGGTCGTGATGGAAATCGTGCTCGGCATCGACAACCTAATCTTCATCTCGATCGTCAGCAACAAGCTGCCCGAAGCCCAACGCGCGCGCACTCAGCGCATCGGCATCCTGCTCGCGCTGGTCATGCGCCTCGCGCTGCTCGGCACGGTCGCGTGGATCGCGCAACTGACCGAAGCCGCGTTCACGCTTTTCGGCCACGAATTTTCATGGCGCGATCTGATCCTGCTCGGCGGCGGCCTGTTCCTCGTATGGAAAGCGACCAGTGAAATCCGTCACCACGTGACCCATACGGACGAAGCCGGCGACAAGGCCAGCACGACCGTCCAACTGACGGTGGCGGCCGCGATAGGCCAGGTCCTCCTGCTCGACATCGTGTTCTCGATCGACAGCATCATCACTGCGGTGGGGATGACCGAGCATATGCCGATCATGTTTGCCGCGGTGATCGCGGCAGTCATGGTGATGCTGTTCGCTGCGCGTCCGCTGTCGCGCTTCATCGACCGCAATCCGAGCGTCGTCATGCTTGCGTTGAGCTTCCTGCTCGTGATCGGCATGGCGCTGATCGCCGAAGGCTTCGGCTCGCATGTGCCGAAGGCGTACATCTACGCGGCGATGGCGTTCTCCGCGTTTGTCGAGGCAATGAACATGCTGGTGCGCCGCGCGAAATCGAAGCGCGCGGCGAGCGGCGCATAACTGGTACCACTCAAGGAGCGACATCATGAAATGCCCCCTTTGCAAGACGACCGACCTGCTGATGACCGAGCGCCGCTCGATCGAGATCGACTACTGCCCGCAATGCCGGGGCGTATGGCTCGATCGCGGCGAACTCGACAAACTGATTGCGCAGGACGTGGCGGACGCCGACGCGCCCTCTAGCGCACGCGCCGGTCGCGATGAGCGCCGCGACCGGGAACATGCGCATGACAACGAGCGCAGTCGCGGCTACGACGATCATCGGACGGGGTATCGAGCGCATAAAAAGAAGCGCTCGATCTTCGATATGTTCGACTTCGACTGAACTCGTCGGGGTTAGCGTGCTTTACCGCGCACGCCTTTACCGCTGGTTGCGGCGCGCGGCGTGTCTTTATTCGTGGGCGCGCCGCCGTTCATCTGCTCGAGCCACGACAAGGTGTCGACGTAAGACAGAAACTGCTTCAGATACCGCGGCGACAACTCGCGCATCAACGAGAGCGAGCGGTGTACGAGGCTGCTCGAATTGAGCGGGCCGGCGTTGCCGGGCACCTGCGCGAGCGACTGGCGCAACTGTTTCTCGGTGCGGACCTTGGACCAGACTTCCCTGAAGTAATCGAGCGCGGGCAGTTCGGGATACGAAGGAATCCCGTCATGACTTGCAGGCGCATGCCGGGCAATGTGGTCGATCAACCCGGCAAGTGATTCTTGAGCTGCCTCGCTTGAGGCCGATGCCGGCGTCGCAGCCGCATCCGCTTGCGCCGTTACGGCCGTGGCGCGTTCCAGATCGGTCGCATACGCATCGAGCAAGCCCCGCAGCCTGTCGTCGAGGATACGTCGGGCTTCGCCGCTGTGGGCCGCCGCACGCCGCTCCAGCGCCGCGATGAATTGGAAGCGCACAGGGTTCAGACGATCCGCACCGCGCTCGCGCCACGCGTCGAGCGTCGCGCGCGCTTCGCTCGTTACGCCGCGATCACTGCGATCGCCGTTGCCGTCGCTACGCACCTGGCTTCACCGTTGCAGTCGACGGCCTCGGCACAGGCGCAATTTCCACGCGACGGTTTTTCGCCCGCCCCTGCTCGTCGGCATTCGAGCTCACCGGCTGCCCGGAGCCGAACGCCGCGGCAAACACCGACGACACCGGCACGCCCGCGTCGATCAACGTACGCGTCACCGTCAACGCGCGCTGCGCCGACAGCTCCCAGTTGTCCGCGAAACGGCGATTGCCTTCGCGCAAGCGCTGGTCGTCGGTAAAGCCGCTCACCATCAGGATCTGTTCGTTGGCCTGCAAATAGGCCGCCAGCGGTCCGGCCAGGCTCTTCAGCAGATCGCGGCCTTGCGGCTGCAACTGATCGGAATTCAGGGCGAACAGCACGTTGCCGCTAATGCCGATGCGTCCGTTGACGAGCGTCACGCGCCCTGCGGCCAGTGGCCCGGCGAGCGCCTGCTCCAGCGTCTTGCGGCGCTGCGTTTCCGCCTCGCGCTGCTTGACCTCCTGGTCCAGCTTGCTCGACAGTTCTAGCTGCACGCCGATCACGCCGACCAGAATCAGCACGAAGGCGCCGAGCAGCACCGACATCAGATCGCCGAACACCGGCCAGATCGGCGCGACCGGCTCCACGCCGCCGTCGATTTCGTCGCTCATACCGCGTCGGCTCCGGCGGAAGCACGCTGGATTGCAAGCAGTTGCAGGTCTTCGACGATCTGCTTCTGCGACATCACGCTCAGGTCGACGACTTCACGCGCCTGCGCGACGTAATAGGCGAGTTGTTCGTCGCTGCGCGCGAGCGACTTGTCGAGCGCTGTTTCGATACGTTGCAGATGCGCCACCAGCTTGTCGTTCGATTCGCCGAACGTCTGCACGGCCGAGCCGAACGCTTCGCCCAGACTCGCCACCTCGACGGCGCTCCCGGTCACCTGCGCGGCGACCGCGCCGAGCTTGCCGGTTTGCAGTTCGACGTGATCGGTGAAGCGCGTGCCGACGCGCTCCAGCAGATCCGCCGACGTCGCGACCAGCGCGTCGACGGCCGTACGCTGCTCGGTGGATGCATGGTTCACCGCATCGAGCAGCGTCTCCAGCGTTTCCAGCAGACGGCTGCGCTCCTGCAGCATCGCGGTATCGCGGACCATGCTGTCGGAGAGTTTCTGGCGCAGTTCGGCAACGACTTCGGCTGCGGCCTTCGGTGCTTCCGACGCCGCCTGCACGAGCCGGCCGATTTCGCCGATCGTTTCGCTGGCATGCGCCTGCGTTTGCGCCGAGATATCGCGCGCGGTTTGCGCCAGCGTTTCGCAGATTTCCTGCTGACGGCTCGCGGTGCGCGCGCCCGTTTGCTCCCACTCTTCGCTCAACCTGCGCGCCATCGCGCCGAGCGTGTCGGTCCATGTGGCCAACCGTTGCTGATCTTGCGCCGCCAATTCCGCTTGCAAGTTCGCAGCGGCCTTCGGCGCTTGCGCCGCAGCCTGCACGAGCCGGTCGATTTCGCCGATCGTTTCGCTAGCATGCGCGCGCGTCTGCACCGAGATATCGCGCGCGGTTTGCGCCAGCGTTTCGCAGATTTGCTGCTGATGGATTGCAGTGCGTGCGCCTGCCTGCTCCCATTGCTGGCTCAACTTGCTCACCATCGAGCCGAGCGTCTCGGTCCACGCGGCCAGCCGTTGCTGATCCTGCGCGGCCAATTCCGCTTGCAGATTCGCCGCCGCCTTCGGCGCTTGCGCCGCAGCCTGCACGAGCCGGTCGATTTCGCCGATCGTTTCGCTCGCATGCGCGCGTGTCTGCGCCGAGATATCGCGCGCGGTTTGCGCCAGCGTCTCGCAGATTTCCTGCTGACGGCTCACAGTGTGCGCGGCCGCCTGCTCCCACTGTTCGCTCAACTTCCCCGCCATCGACCCGAGCGTCTCGGTCCAGACAGTCAGCCGCTGTTCGTCACGCGACGCCAATTCCGCCTGCAAGCCCGCATGCGACTGACCAACCGTACTCAACAGCGACGCCGCATGCTGCTCGAAGGTCGCCGCGGCCGTAGCCAGCGCTTGCTGATTGTGCGCCGCCAGCTTTTCGCCGACGCTTTCCTGCCGCGACAACGCGTCCTGCCACGCTTGCGACACGCTGCCCGCCGTCGTCTCGAGCCGCGCGGACACGCCGTCCAGCAGCGCGGCCGAGCGTTGCTCGAAGGTCCCGACCACGTGCGTGAGCGAGGTGCGCAACTGTGCGGCCAGTTCATCGTTCGATTGCCGATGTCCTGCCAGCGCGTTGTTCCAGATGTCTGCGACATTCGTGGCCGTCGCCTCGAAACCGCTCGACAGCCCGTCGAGTTGCCGCTGCACCGCGTGCGAAACCGTCTCGCGCAACGCCGCCGTTTCGCGTGCGAGACCGGCCAGCGTCGCTTGCATGACCGGCTGCAGCGCCGCGCCCGCGGCGCGCGCGCTGTCGGCGACGCTGTCCTTCAGCGACTGCTCGACCGCGCCCGCAAGGCGCAGGTACGCGGTCTCGGTGTTGCGATGAAACGCGTGCTGACTCGCGATCTGCCGCTCGCTCGACGCGGCGCTCTGTTGCTCGATGGCCGCCATCATCGTTTGCAGACGATCGACCAGCGTCGGCATCACTTCGGCCTGGCGCTGCAAAAGTCTGAAGCTTTCTTCTCGCTGGTGACTTTGCGAGTACACGCGCAAGCTCGTCGCGATCTTCGCGTCGAGCATCTGCGCCGCTTCGAGCCGCTCGCGCCGATACAACGCGGACAGCAGCCCGAGCATCGCGGATGTCGCGACGCCCGCAATCGAGGTGCCGAACGCGAAGCCCAGCCCCTTGACCGGCGCCGCCAGCGACGCACGGATCGCTTGCAGGTCGGTGGCGCTTTCCAGCGCGATGCCGGTGCCGCGCAGCGTGGCCACCATGCCGAGCAGCGTGCCCAGCATGCCCAGCAACACCAGCAGGCCGACGAGATAAGGCGTCAGCGCCGGCCCCGGCAAGGCCACGCGCTCGCCTTCGACGCGCAGCCGCGCCGTGTTGCGCAGGCTCGGATGCAACGGCTCGAGCCACGCGGCGAGACTCGGCGGTGGCCCCGACAGCCCCACGACCGCACGCGTCAACGTGGCGGTCGCCTGGCTGTAGCGGCGCAATTCGAGCGCGCCCGTCACGTAGCACGCGACGATCAATAACGTGACGGCCAGCGCCAGCAGGTTCGAACCGACATAGCTGGCGGCGATCCAGCACGCAGCGGCCAGACCTGCCAGAAACACAACGAGATCAATACGATATCTGGACATAGTGTCCCAGTTAGCGGGTGCGAAGGGCCGCGAGCAACCCTTCGACCGGTTGAAAACGAACTTCCAGTTCGGCCAGCAAGACGCTCTGCATGTCCTTGCGGAATACGTCGAGCCATGCGCCGGGGGTGATAGGCGCGGCGTCTTCGGAGGCTTCCGGGGCTTCGGTGGCGTCGGAGTCGGCAACGGCGGCGGCGAGCGCTTGCAGCTCGGCCTCGCGCAACCGCTCGAAATGCCCGGCCAGCATGCCGGGCACCGCGCCCAGCAGATTCCGCTCGCGCTCGCCGAGCGCGCGTTCCATCACGGCATCCACCACCGCGAGCCTGGCCATCGCCGGCGTCTTCGCCGCAAGCATGCCGCGCAGCCGGCCGCGCAGATTGGCGATGCCCGTTTCCATCGACTGCTGGATCGCCTGGTAGCGTTGACGGAACACGGCGTAGTCGACCGGCGCGTCCACGGCGCTCTGCACTTGCGCGTGCGTCTGCCTTTGCATTGGCGCGCGTCCATTTCGCCGCGCGATGGCGAACACGCTGTCGCCGACGACGGCCTTGGTCAGCGAACTGCGCAGACGCACGCAATCGGCTTCTTCGCCGCTGCCGAACACGCGCGCGCCGGCCGCGACGGCGGGCGGACTGCCGTTCAGCGCGGACGACAACGCGATCGCGTCGGTCCAGCCGAGCCATTGACTCAGCCGGTCCGACAGCGACTGCCTGGATTCGGGAACTTCGACATCCGCCAGACGCGCCAGTAAGCGAACGAGCGCCGGGCCGCTGAGCGTTGTGCGCTGGGGGGCTTGCAACATACCACCGGAGGCAAAAAGTCAGCAGTTTACACGCTGCCGAGCTGGACGCAGATGTTGGGGGGTTTGTCGGTGATTTGAGAGTGGGTCGAACATGGCTGACGGGCGCTTGCGCGAGTCCTTCAGCGGGTCGGCCGTTGGCCGGTCAGGCGGGATCCTGTGCTCTTACAGCGCGTCTACCGTGGACCTTCAGCCGCCTGCCCGCATTCGACGCGCTGCACGATCGTTCCGCTTGCCACCAATGCCGCTCACAAAGCCACTGGAGTCGCCAACGGATCACTGTAAGATGAAACCCCGCTCCGGACCGCCCGCCGACTGCGCGCCGCACGAACCAGACCGACGCCCCGCTCGCGAAAAGAAAAGACCGTCACACGAGCGAGGCGACGCGCAGGTAAAGCGCACGTTCGTCGACCGGATCGCGGCGATGTTTGAACCCACCGACTTCAAGCGAGGCAAACAGGCAGCATGAAATTCGATACCGTCGTGCTCGGCGCGGGCATTGTGGGCGTGTGCGTCGCCGTGCATCTGCAGAAACGCGGCCGCCAGGTCGCGCTCGTCGACCGCAAACTGCCCGGCAACGAAACGTCGTTCGGCAATGCCGGGCTGATTCAGCGCGAGGGCGTTTATCCATATGCCTTCCCGCGCGACCTTGGCACCCTGCTGCGCTACGCGCGCAACCAGTCGCCGGACGTTCGCTACCATGCCGACGCGATGCTCAAGACCGCGCCGTTCCTCTGGCAGTACTGGCGCAATTCCCATCCCGCGCGGCACGCCGAAATCGCGAAGTCGTACTCGACGCTGATCGAACATTGCGTGAGCGAACATCGCGCGCTCGCCGACGCTGCCGGCGCGAGTGCGCTATTGCGCCCGATCGGCTGGATCAAGGTGTTTCGCAGCGGCGCGGCACAGGATGCCGAAAACCGCGTCGCCGAACAATGGCATCGCGAGTACGGCGTCGCGTTCGAAACACTCGACGCGGCACGCCTGCAGCAGATGGAGCCCGACCTCGACAAGCGCTTGCGAGGCGGCCTGCGCTACCCCGAATCCGACTCGGTGAGCGATCCGAATGCGCTCGTTACCGCCTACGCGAAGTATTTCGAAGCACTGGGCGGACGGTTTTTTATCGGCGACGCGGACACGCTTCGCGAAGGCTGGCAAGTTGATATGGATACCGAAACGATCATGGCCGAGTCGGTCGTGGTCGCGTTGGGACCGTGGTCGGATCGCGTGAGTTCGCGGCTCGGCTATCGCGTGCCGCTGGCCGTCAAACGCGGCTACCACATGCACTACGCGCCGCGTCAATCGGCGCGGCTGAATCATCCGGTGCTGGATGTCGAGAACGGCTATCTGCTCGCGCCGATGGCGCGAGGCATTCGCCTCACCACCGGCGCGGAAATCGCGCGGCGCGACGCCGAGAAAACGCCGACGCAGCTCGAAGCGGTCGAGCCGATCGCTCGCACGCTGTTCCCCTTGGGCGAGCGCCTCGACGCCGAACCGTGGATGGGCGGGCGCCCCTGCACGCCGGACATGATGCCGGTCATCGGGTCCGCGAAAAATCATCGGGGATTGTGGTTCGCATTCGGCCACGCGCATCACGGACTGACGCTAGGGCCGGTGACGGGCCGGCTGATCGCCGAAATGATGACCGGTGAGCCGACCATCGTGGACCCGCAGCCGTTTCGGGTGGAGCGGTTCTAGCGCTCTGGCCGCACGCGTTCGGCTTGCAATGACGCGTTGCCCGCCGACCCCTCGCTGAAAACGAACCGGAGGCGCACCGATTCCCGAATCGCGGGGCATCGGCCGCTTGCTATTCGCGTGAAAGAAACCGCTTGAGCCAAGCTCCCCAACTGGCCCATCTAGCGGTGGATTTTCGTCGTCTCCACGTTTCGAAACGCGTAATGCCCTCGCTCAACTCCGCCGCTCCGCTCCGATGCGTCCGCGCCACGTCACTCATAAACTCGCGAACGACCATCAAAAATCGCGCCTAAATCGCCCAATTCCATTTATCTGCGTCGAATCGTACCGACCGATTCCGACCTGAATTAAGCGTTCTCTAAAAATTTTGTTGAGAACGCTTCTCAATTACACTCCGATTGCATAGAATGCACGCCGAAACGCCTTTGTAATAAATATGGAATCACGGAGTAAGGATTACCACGCCTGCTCCGGTCTCAGAAACTTGACGACGGGGATGAAAATGAAGTTGCGGTCCGACGAACCAAAGCTCGGCAAAATCAGCACGACGCTGTGCAGCATGTTGGCTGCCGGCCCTGCCCTCGCACAGGGCACCGCGGGCACGGCGCCGCCTGACAAGGAAGCGCAACTCGCACCGATCGCCGTGCAAGGCCAGACGGACGACGGCTTCAAGACGGATCATTCGGCGTCGGTCAAATTCACCGCGCCGCTGCTCGATACGCCGAGGTCGGTGACCGTGATTCCGCAGGAGTTGATCCAGAGCACCGGCGCCTCCACGCTGACCGAAGCGCTGCGCACCGTGCCCGGCATCACCTTCGGCGCGGGCGAAGGCGGCAACCCGCTCGGCGACCGGCCGTTCATCCGCGGCTATGACGCGCAAGGCAGCACCTTCGTCGACGGCATGCGCGACGTCGGCGCGACCACCCGCGAAGTGTTCAACATCGAAAGCGTCGAAGTGACCAAGGGGTCGGACGGCGCGTTCGGCGGACGCGGCGGCGCGGGCGGCAGTATCAACCTGATCACCAAGACCCCGCACCTGGGCACGTCCGCCGACGGCAGCGTCGGTCTGGGCACCGACCGCTACCGCCGCTTCACCGCCGACGGCAACTGGCAAGTGGCCGATCACGCGGCGTTCCGCCTGAACCTGATGAGCCACAACAACGACGTGGCCGGCCGCGACGCGGTCAACAACGAACGCTGGGGCGTGGCGCCGTCGTTCACGTACGGTCTCGGCACGCCGACCCGCGTGAGCGCGAGCTACTACCACGTCACGACCGACGACCTGCCCGACAGCGGGATTCCGTACTTCTACACGACCACCAACAGGCCGGCGAACGTCAGCACGATCTATCCGGCTCCTGTTGACCGTCACAACTTCTACGGCCTGATCGACCGCGATTTCCGCAAGACCGCGTCGGATATCGGCACGGTGCGCGTCGAGCACGACATCAACAGCAACCTGACGATCCGCAACACGACCCGCTACACGAAGTCGAGCCAGGACTACATCTGGACCCAGCCGGACGACAGCCAGGGCAACGTCGTGAACGGCATGGTGTGGCGCCGCGCGAACACCCGTGCGAGCGACGTCTACAGCCTCGCGAACCAGACCGAACTGTTCGGCGAGTTCAAGACGGGCTTTCTCAAGCACAGCTTCACCACCGGCCTCGAAGTGTCGCGCGAAACCAGCGTGAACGACTCGTACACGGTGGCGGCGGCTTCCGGCGCGATCTGCAAGACCGCCGGCATCGGCGCGGCGTCGGGGTATAACTGCACGAGCCTGTGGTCGCCGAATCCGAACGACCCGTGGGCGGGTTCGGTCAAGCAGACCAACGACCCGAGCGAGCAGCGCACCACCACCAAGTCGCTGTACGCGTTCGACACGATCGAGTTGACCAGGCGCTGGCAGGCCAACGTCGGCCTGCGCGTGGACGACTACTCGACCGACTTGCGCACCACCGTCGCCAACGGCGCCGGCCGCGTGTCGCGCGACGATACCCTGTTCAACTACCAGTTCGGCCTCGTCTTCAAGCCGGCTTCGAACGGCAGCATCTATACGTCGATCTCCACCTCGTCGACGCCGGCCGGCGCTCTGCTCGGCCAAGGCAGCGAAACGCAGTCGCTGACGCCGGGCCGGGGTGGCGTCGGCAACAACGCCGCTCAGCTCGCGCCGGAGAAAAACCGTAGCGTCGAAGTCGGCACCAAGTGGAACGTGCTGAACAACAAACTCTCGCTGACCGGCGCGATCTTCCAGATCGACACGACCAATGCGCGCGTCACGCTGCCGGACAACAGCTACGCGATGGTGGGCAACAAGCGAGTGCAAGGTTTCGAATTCGGCGTGGCCGGCCAGTTGACCAGCAAGTGGCACGTGTTCGGCGGCTACACGTATCTGAAGAGCGAGTTGCGCGACAACGGCAAGACCACATCGGATAACGGCCATCAGTTCCCGAACACGCCGAAGAACAGCGTCAGCTTGTGGACCACCTATGACGTGCTGCCGAAGTTCACGATCGGCGGCGGCGCGTTCTACATGTCGCAGGTCTACGGCGACACGGCGAATCTGCGGGCGGTGCCGTCTTACTGGCGCTTCGACGGCGTGGCGACGTACCGGATCAACAAGAAGGTCGATCTGCAGTTGAACGTGCAGAACATCTTCAACCGCACGTACTACGACCAGGCCTACGCGGCCCACTATGCGTCGATCGCGCCGGGACGCTCCGCGTTCCTGACGCTCAACGCGCACTACTAGGCACTAGCCCGATGGAACAGGTGACGTTGAAGGCGTTGGCGAACGCGTCGCACGACCAGCTCGCCACGATTCTCTCAGGACCAGCCGTCCAGGGCGCCGCCTGGGTGGCCGCGGCCGCGCAAAACGGCATCGTCGAAGCGCAGGCCGTGTACGGGCAGTATCTGCTCGACGGCCACGGCGTCGAGCGCAATGCCGAAGAAGCGTTCACCTGGTTCAGGCACGCGGCGCGGCGCGATCATCCGATGGCGATGAACATGCTCGGCCGCTGCTACGAACACGGCTGGGGCACGGCTGCGTGCGCGCCGGTCGCGGTGTACTGGTACCGCCTCGCGGCGCGCACCGGACTCGACTGGGGCATGTACAACTATGCGTCGGCATTGGCGCTCGGCAACGGCATCGAGTGCGATCGCGTGGAGGCGTTGCATTGGTTCCGGCGCGCCGCCGAACTGGGGCACGCGAAATCGCTGAACTTCGTCGGCAGCTTTTACGAAGACGGCTGGGAGGTCGAAATCGACGCGAACATCGCGCTCGACTATTACCGGCGCGCGGCGCAAGGCGGCGATTTCCGCGGCCAATTCAACTGCGCGCGGCTGCTGGCCGAACGCGGCGACATCGACGGCGCCCTGCATTGGTTGCAGCGCGTGCCGCACTCGGCAACGGCGGCGTTCATCACGAAGATGCAGCGCTGGCTGGCCGCGTCGCCTATCGGGGCGTTTCGCGCGCTGGGTGAGAACATCACTGCGAAC
>Ga0310811_10006155_pt1 | contig 15299 bp, 10 predicted proteins | sample YCmetagenome_FD_207642 | JGI IMG/M metagenome (GOLD analysis project Ga0310811, IMG submission 207642) | Soil microbial communities from experimental microcosm in Duke University, North Carolina, United States - YC | ecosystem: Engineered > Artificial ecosystem > Soil microcosm > Unclassified ...
CGGGCTTGATCCAGGAGAAGCTTGCGTGCGCCCTGTACGTCGCTCGCTTGCTGCAGCGCGATGACCTGATCGATCAATGGGGTAGCGCGTACCTGCGCGGCCTTTACGCGTGCGTAGATGTCCCGTTCCTGTGGCGTGATGTCGGTGCGCTCGGCGTAGATGGCGGCGAGCGGCGTCGCCGATTCGCTGTATTGTTGCGCCAGATCCCTGATGTGCTCGATCACGGAGGGCAACTCTACGGGGGGCACGAGCGTCACATCGCGAATGGCGATCGAGCGGTCATGCACACTGCCGCGAAAATTGATCGCATATCGCTCCTTCACGCCGTTGACGTCGATTACGTCGTCGAGCCGCGCTCGAACAGTTTCCACTTGGCCAATTGCAATCGCCGTCAATGCGACGAGTGTCGCCAATAGAATGCCAAGCCCCGCAATCAAACGCGTTGCAATCGTCAACCTTTGTCTATTCAAATTCATTTATAACTCCGCCCAGTCACCAATGTTATTTCGTGGTAGGACCGCGTCGAGGAAGCCGGCAGGTGTCGCCGTAGGTGCCGAAAGGAACTTCCTCTCAAGCCATGGCGCCGTGGCAGTGATGGGCAATCGAATTATAGCGGCGCCGCCTTCTGGCAGGTTGCGGATGCCGCCTGTATGATCCCTTTGAGTCGCACACTGGAGCGGATTTTGACAATAACGAACTCTAGATCATGCAGGGTTCCACAAAACGCTTGCAATTATTTGGTGGGGTAAATGAAAGTAAATTCCAAGGCGCCGCAATCGGCAATCCCGTTCATTTGGATCACGGCAACATTCATGATCAATATGATGGGCACAACTTTGCCGACGCCTATTTACAGGTATTACCAGTTGCAATACGGATTTACGGCACCGATGGTCACCGTCATCTATGCAAGCTACGCCTTGGGCGTGCTCGCTGCGCTGCTGACGGTCGGAAACTGGTCTGATCAGCTCGGGCGCAGGCGCATGCTGTTTGCAGGCCTATGCGCGTCGGCCTTGTCGGCCATCGCGTTCATCGAGAGCGGCGGGTTGGCCGGGTTGCTGCTGGCTCGGCTACTTTCAGGGATCTCGGCGGGCATCTTTACCGGCACGGCGACGGTTACCGTCATCGAGCTAGCGCCCCCCGCCTGGCGCAGTCAGGCGACGCTGGCTGCGGCCGCTTCGAACATGCTGGGACTTGGCTGCGGACCATTGTTAAGCGGGGTATTGGTCCAAACGCTGCCAGATCCGATGCTGACGCCGTATGTCGTACACCTTGGATTGCTTTGCTTTGCCGTAGCGGGTGTTTGGTTTGCGCCTGAAACGGCCGCGCGGCCCGATCGAGTGAATCTGCGCTTTCAGCGCATTTCGCTGCCGCAGCAAGTGCGCGACGCGTTTGTGCCTGCCGCGCTCACAGGCTTCGCGGGCTTCGTCGTCGTCGGTTTCTTTGCGGCCGTCGCGCCGCAGTTGATTGGAGCAGAGTTGGGGTATCGCAACGCCGTCGTGATCGGTGCTCTCGTGTTCCTGGTTTTCGCGTGCTCCGGTGTCGGACAGGTGATGCAAGGGCGCCTGCCCGATCGGTGGCGGCAGCCAGTGGGCTGTATCGCGCTGATGGCGGGACTTATCGCTATCGCGGCCTGCGCCGCCGAGCGTTCGCTCAGTGCGCTGCTCATCGGTACGGTGCTGGCCGGCGTGGGGCAGGGCATCGGCCTTCGCGCGAGTCTCGCAGAACTTGCCGCCAACAGTCCGGCAAATCGGCGCGCTGAAGTCACATCGAGCTTTTTTGTCGTTCTGTACGTGGCGATCTCGCTGCCGGTCATCGGTCTCGGGCTGGTCGTCCAGCGCTTGGGCATCGAGCGAGCGACTTTAATCTTTGCCGTAGTGACGACCGTCATTGTGTTTAGCGCGTTGGTGTTGCTTGTTCGACGGGGGAGTGGCCGGCCCGCTTGTGCTTGAACCGGCTGTCGCTATCGTCGCCGGCCCGCGCGCCCGGTGCGCTTCGTCTGTTTTTTGAGTTCGCGGGCCGGAGCGCACCCGCGAACTTGCTGCAATGGCTGCCGATCCTGGCTGGCCGTGTGCCGAGGCCGGCGCCTCCTGCTTTCTTGTCTCGGCGACTCGATTGACGATGCCCGCGCATGCACAGGAGACGCGAAACGCGCGAAGCTCAACGCCAAACGCCGCCTCGGCGTCGGGCGCCTCAAACCAGCGTGAGCTTCACGTCGATGTTGTTGCGTGTCGCGTTCGAATACGGGCATACGTAATGCGCTTTATCGATCAGCGCCTGCGCTTGTGCGCGATCCATGCCGGGCAGCGATATCTTCAGCTCCACTTCGATGCCGAAGCCGCTCGGGAGCGGACCGATACCGACGTTGGCGTCGATCGAAGCGTCCGCCGGCATCGCAATCTTCTCGCGGGACGCGACGAACTTCATGGCGCCGATGAAACAGGCACTGTAGCCCGCCGCGAACAATTGCTCGGGATTGGTACCGTCGCCGCCGGCGCCGCCAAGTTCACGAGGTGTCGTCAGCTTCAGGTCGAGATTGCTTTCGGGCACGACGGAACGGCCGTCGCGGCCGCCGGTGGTATGAGCATGAGCGCGATAGAGAACCTTTTCAAGCGACATGACATCTTCTCCTTTGAAAAAGTGTTGACGACCCCAATATCTACCCCGCCCGCTACGGGTAGATGCATACCAAAAGAGACACAATAGTGCAGCGGCGATCGAGCGTGGGCACGAATCGATGTTCGAGGTGCTCCCACGCACCGGCGCTGTTGTGCACCGCCCCTTTCTCAATCCTTCCTCCACCCTCAGATCTCATATGAAACTTCTTCGCTATGGGCCGAAAGGCCAGGAAAAACCGGGACTGCTCGATGCCGACGGCCAAATCCGCGACTTGTCGGAGCATGTCGACGACATTGCCGGCGACGTCTTGTCTGATGTCAGCCTTGCGCGCCTGCGCGGGCTTGATCCGGCATCGTTGCCGCTGGTGGCTGTGCAGCCGCGCATCGGTGCGTGCGTCGGCCGTGTCGGCAAGATGGTCGCAATCGGCCTCAACTACGTCGATCATGCTGAGGAAGCGGGCATGCCGATTCCGAAGGAGCCGGTCGTTTTCAACAAGTGGACGAGCGCAATTGTTGGGCCGAACGACGACGTTGAAATTCCGCGCGGCTCGACGAAGACCGATTGGGAAGTCGAACTGGGTGTGGTCATCGGGCGGCCCTGCAAAAATGTGGACGAGGCGAACGCGCTCGATTATGTCGCCGGCTACTGTATCGTCAACGACGTATCGGAGCGCGCGTGGCAGCTCGAGCGAAGCGGCGGCCAGTGGGACAAGGGCAAGGGATTCGACACGTTCGGGCCGACCGGACCTTGGCTTGTCACGCGCGATGAGATCGCGGACCCGCAAAATCTCGACCTTTGGCTCGAGGTCGATGGTCGACGCTATCAAAACGGCAATACGCGGACGATGATTTTTTCAGTCGCGAAGCTGGTCGCGTACCTGTCCGAATGCATGAGCTTGCAGCCGGGCGACATCATCGCGACCGGCACGCCGCCCGGGGTCGGCCTGGGTATGAAGCCCGAGCCGGTTTATCTGAAGGCGGGGCAGACGATGCGTGTGGGCATTGCGGGGCTCGGCGAGCAGCTGCAGCGTACAGTGGCAGCGGGTTGACGCGAGGGCTGTCAACGCCGACGAGACGAGCTGGGGGCACGTGAGATTTGGGGGCGACGGGAGGCGTCTGCCTGCGGGAGTCCATGTGCCTGGCTTATCTCGGCATCGAATGTTCAGTTTCGTCAAATTCGGATTCGTCTGATACGGTCGCCTCCCGCTGAAGCGCGACTCGAAGCCTTTTCAGATCGGTGCACTACCTGGCACCTGCGCGTTCGGCCTCGCTTCGACTATCCTGAATGTCAGGCTGCCACACCCAGCTTCGCCGATGTCGTGGCGCGCCGCCGCCTACAAGCGTATTGCGAGGGGCAAGAGATGCAGATCCTATTTCCAAAGGAACCGGCCGAGTACTGCGGGCGCGATCTTGTCCTCGTTTTCTCGGCACTAGTCGATGGTGAGCGCGTGCAGTGCGCAATCACCGCCGAGGCGCTCGAAGATCATTTCGGCGCCGAGTCGCTGCGCGAAGATGACGTTCAAAAGGCGTTCGAGGCCCACCGGCACACGATCGAATCAGCGGCGCGCAAGCTGTTGCAGGAGCTCGGCAATAAACCGGTGCTGCTGCATAGCGGGTTTTTCCGTTTCTATCAGGCTTAGCACCGGGTTCATTCGGTTGTGGGATCGGGCCGCATAGCGGTGTTCGCTAGCGCGCGTGCCCAGCCGCATCGAGGAGGGAAGCCATGCGTGCGATGGTATTCGACGGACGCTCCCCGCTGCTCGCCGAACTGGCCGTGGCCGATCCGGTGCCGGCGGCCGGACAGTTGCTGATCGACATTCATGCGTGCGGCGTGTGCCGCACCGATCTGCACGTAGTGGACGGCGATCTTGCCCAGCCGAAACGGCCGGTCATACCGGGACACGAAATCGTCGGTACCGTCGCCGCTCTCGGCAAGGATGTGACGGACTTTGCAATCGGCGAACGCATTGGGGTGCCGTGGCTCGGTCATACCTGCGGGCGGTGTCCTTATTGCGCTCGCGGGCGCGAGAACCTGTGCGACGCGCCTGGCTTCACGGGCTACACGATCGACGGCGGGTACGCGGAGCAAACCGTCGCCGATAGCCGCTACTGTTTTCAGCTACCTGAGCGCTATAGCGACGTGCAGGCCGCGCCGCTGTTGTGCGCGGGCCTCATCGGCTATAGAACACTGACCATGGCGGGGGGCGCTGAACGCATCGGCATCTATGGTTTCGGGGCGGCTGCGCACATCGTCGCCCAGGTGGCGCGTCATCAAGGACGCGCTGTCTATGCATTCACGCGCCCAGGCGACACCGCGGCTCAGCGTTTGGCACGGAGGCTAGGGGTCCATTGGGCGGGGAGCAGCGACGAGCGCTGCCCGAGCCAGCTCGACGCTGCGCTCATCTTTGCTCCAGTGGGGGCGCTAGTGCCGCTTGCGCTGGATGCGGTGGTAAAGGGGGGCGTCGTGGTCTGCGGCGGTATCCACATGAGTGCTGTGCCCACGTTTCCCTACGAACTGCTTTGGGGGGAGCGCCGCCTCGTGTCAGTGGCGAACCTCACACGCGAGGACGGGCATGCATTCATGCGAATTGCGGGGCAAATCCCGCTTGATATCGAAACGACGGCTTATCCGCTGATTGAAGCCAATCGCGCTTTGGCGGATTTGCGCGACGGGCGACTGACAGGCGCTGCGGTTCTGATGACGAGGTGACGGCGATCAGCGCGTTGCGTGGAACATGACGCTGAAGCGCGCTAACTGCTGTTTATGGGACCCAAGTAAGCGCTGAACCGCTACTTCAAGTCGACACCCGTTCGAGGGCCTCGAGGTCTACGATGCGAAGTTGCTTACCGCGCGTCTCGAGGAGGCCATCGCGTTGGAGCTTGGAGAACATGCGGCTGACCGTCTCCAGTTTCATCCCAAGGTAGTTGCCCATTTCCTCACGCGTCATGCGCAAGTGGAATTCCGCAGGGGAATAACCGCGCGACTTCATCCGGCTCGACAGATTGATCAGAAAGGCAGCGACGCGCTCCTCAGCGTTCATGGTGCCGAGCAGCATCAGCAGCGATGAGTCGCGCACGATTTCGCCGCTCATCGTACGCAGCACCTGCTGCTGCAACGATTTGGACTCCGCGCACAGCGTTTCGAGCAGCGCATAGGGAATGATGCAGACGCTGCTGTCTTCGAGCGCAATGGCATCGTTGATATGGCGCTCGCTGTGCACGCCATCGAGGCCGAGCACTTCGCCGGTAAAACGGAAGCCCGTGACTTGCTCGCGGCCGTCGCGGTGCATGACGACGGTCTTGAACGAGCCTGCGCGTACGGTGTAGATGCTTTGAAACTCGCCGTTCGTGCGGTAAAGCGCCTCGCCACGCTTCACCAGCCGGGTGGCGGTCACTATCGAATCGAAACGTGCCAGCTCTTCAGATGTCAAAGCATGGGGCATGCACGCTGAGCGCATTGTGCAGCTCGAGCAACCCGCGCTCGTGTGATTCGATGTGCGTGCCTGCCAAGCGGGAGGCGAAAGTGAAGGGGGCTGCGCTGTGTGCGTGGCCTCTTCTTGGCCTCCGAGTTCAAACATGTCTGTCTCCGCTGTTGTGCGCGCCCACACCGGGCGCGGCAAATCAGTCTCCACGGGTTGAAGTATCGCGGGTAGGAGGGGGGCAAGCCAATCAGCGTCGTATGAAACTGAGGTAAGTGTTAGTGAAGCGCTGTCAGGATTGTCTTACCTCGGGTACGAAAAATGCGCGTGCGACCCTGATGCGCACGCTTCTACCCGAGCTTAGCTCGAATCAGCCGCTCGTTCGGTAGAGGCTTCGTCAGCCCTGCGTCGCATCGAGCGCGAGGCAAGGTGCGAGGCGAGGCGAGCGCCAACACGGAGACGGTGATGCAAAACATTTTTGACGTGCGCGATCCACGCGCAAGGACGGGAGAATCTGCCAAACCGCTGCCGGCTCCCGAGCCGCTTGGTGCGGAGGCCGTTCCTGACGGGGCTCGTCCCTCATTGCTTGTCTATCCTGCGTCCGAGTTGCCGCCTGCGCCCCTGCACGAGGTGCTCGACCGCACGGCGCATGCGCGCCTCATCGCGGCCACGGCTGGGCTCTCTCCGGCTTCCGCGTGGCTCGCTTGGCTGGACTGGGCGATACACCTCGCCGTATCGCCGGGAAAAAACTTCGAGTTGATGGCCGAGGCGGCGCAGGGCGCGCTGCGCAGCGCCGGGGCTTCGGTGCCGAGCCACGCGCCCCTCATGCAAAACGACGATCCTCGCTTTGCGCATCCCGGTTGGGAAACATGGCCCTTCAATGCTTACCGCTATACCTTCGCTTGTGTGGAGGCATGGTGGAAGCAGGCCGCATCGGGGGTGCGCGGCGTGGAAGCACACCACGAGCGCGTCGTGCAGTTTTTCGCGCGACAGTGCCTCGATGCGATTGCTCCGAGCAATTTTGTGCTGACGAATCCGCACGTGCTCGACACGGCGATGGGCACCGGCGGCGCGAATTTCGCGTCGGGTGCGCGCAACTGGCTGGAAGACTTCATTGAGTGGTTCGGCTACGCACGAGGCCCGATCGGAAAGCCCAAGCCGTCGTATCGGCCGGGACATGAAGTGGCGACGACGCCGGGCAAGGTGGTCTGGCGCGGGCGGCTCTGCGAGCTGCTGCAATACGCGCCGGCCACGCCCGATGTGGAGCGCGAACCGATCGTCATCGTGCCGTCGTGGATCATGAAGTACTACGTCCTAGATCTGCAACCGCACAATTCCTTGGTCCGCTATCTCGTCGCGGCCGGTTATACGGTGTTCATGATTTCGTGGCGCAATCCGGACGAGCGCTTCCGTGACGTGAGTCTCGACGACTACCTGAGGGAAGGTCTTCTTGCCGCGCTCGACGTGGTGCGTGAGCGTTGCGAGGGCGAGCGCGTGCACGCGGTGGGTTACTGCCTGGGCGGAACGTTGCTCTCGATCGCTGCGGCCGCGTTGGAGCGTCATGCGAGGGCAGGGCAGCGCGCGCACAGCAGCGAGCATGGGCGACCGTTACGGACGGTGACGCTGCTTGCCGCGCTCACGGACTTCACCGAGCCGGGCGAGCTCGGCATTTTCATCGATGCGAGCGAGCTTGCCGCGCTGGATGCGCTGATGTGGGAGCAGGGCTATCTCGACGGTGCGCAGATGGCGGCTGCATTTCAACTGCTCAACGCGCGGGATCTCATATGGTCTCGCATGATGAGCGAGTACCTGCTTGGACGTCGCTCGAAGCCGAACGACCTCATGTCCTGGAACGCCGACACGACGCGCATGCCTTATCGCATGCACAGCGAATACCTGAAAAAGCTCTTTTTGCACAACGATCTGGCCGAGGGCCGGTACCGCGTCGGCTCGAGGCCGATAGCGCTGTCGGACATCGAAACGCCGACGTTCATGGTAGCCACCGAACGCGATCACGTATCGCCATGGCGCTCGGTCTACAAGCTTCACCTGTTGACGCATCATCCGCTGACGTTCGTCCTGACTTCGGGGGGGCACAATGCCGGCATCGTGTCCGAGCCCGGGCACCCGCATCGGCATTACCACGTCGCGACGCGCGGTGCCGGCATGCCGTACCGGAGCGACGAAGAATTCTTCGCTCACACGGAATCGGTGGAAGGCTCGTGGTGGCCGTGTTGGACCGATTGGCTGCAGGGGCATTCGGGAGGTGTCGTTCCGGCACGCACGCTCGATCCGGCGCTGCCCGACGCGCCTGGAACCTACGTCCTCGAGCCGTGACCGATCGAACGTGGGAGGGGACGCATCATGCCCCGACGCAGGTGCGCCTGGCTCGATGCTCAGGCGGTGCGCGCTTTAGCTGGGTGACGCTTTGCTTTGTTTACGCGCGTCGTGCCAAAACGCAACGAGCGCGGGATGAACGACTTCGCGCCAGCGCGGGCCCGTGAACAGGTCGTAGTGACCGCAATCGGGGACCGTAAGCTGTACGCGCAGGCGGTCGGGCACCGCCCGGCATACGGTGTGCGCGGCGTGAGTCTGACCGGCGCCCGTGATGTCGTCGCAGTCTCCCTCCACGGTGCAAAGCGCCGTCGAGGCGAGCGCGTCCCCTTTCACGCGTTGGCCGCCGACTTCCCACGTCCCGTGCGCGAGTTGCTGTTCCTTGAAGATGACGCGCAGGGTCTCGAGAAAGTACTCCTCTGTCATGTCGAGAACGGACGCGTACTCGCTGAGCAAGCGCTGGCTTGCCGTGACATTGGCGTCGTCGCCTGCCAAGAGGCTCGTCCAGTAGCGCGATTCCAGCGCCCACTGCCGATCGGGGTGTGCGGCAACGATGGCCGCGTGCTGAATATAGCCGGGATAGATACGGCGCCCCGCACCGCGGTAGTGAGCGGGCACCGTGTCGATCACCATATTCCGAAACCAATCGATGCTGTGCGCCGTCGCCAGCTGGTTGACCGTCGTGGGGCTGAGCCGGGTGTCGACGGGCCCTCCCATCAGGGTGATGGAGGTCGGTGTCGGCCCCCCATTCGTCGCGATGAGCGCGGCTGCGGCGACCGTCGGTACCGTCCCCTGGCAGACGGCGAGCACGTGCAACCGTTCGCCGCAGAGCTGGCGCATGAAGCGCTCGATCGTCATCACGTAGTCGTCGAGCCCGAACGGGCCCTCGGCAAGCGGTACGTCGCGTGCGTTGGCCCAGTCGTTGACATACACGTCGGCATCCTGGAGCAGCGTTTCGACGGTTTCACGCAGCATCACCGCATGATGCCCGGCGAGCGGGGGGCAAAGGAGGATGGGGGCACCGATGCCGTCGTTGCGGCCTTCGCGCGCGAAGCGGCGCAGGGTGCAAAACGCCGTACGATCGGCGATGCTTTCCTCGACGCGCACCGGACGCCCGTCGATCGAAATGGATTCGATACCGAACGGCGGGAGTTCGGGGGTAGTTTGGAGCAGACGCCGCAGCCATTCGCAGCCAGGCGGCGTGATGAGTTCGGCGTACGCCGCCGGCATCCCCCACACCCGTGCGATCGACGCGACGCTTGCGTCCATCGAGCGCATCAGCGCACGTTGCGCCTCGAGCCAGTTGTACATCATGAGCGTCTCCGCGAGGCAGCTCGCCGGCCCTAGGGCGCAATTGCCTGTCCGTCAGGTCGGGGCTGTTTCTTCTGCCGGGCTCAAGCCTTATTGTGCAGATCACCTGTGCCGGCTGGCAACCTGCTGCTAACGTTAGATTCGGCCGCTGTTGTACTATTGGGCGTTTTCGTCCAACGTAACCGCTCACGCATGCTCGATTTCTTTCGCAACCACAAGCGCCTGATGATGTTCATGCTCGTCCTCCTGATTGTGCCGGGGCTGGGCTTCGTCGGTATCCAGGGCTTCCGCGGTTTCTTCGACGATAGCGCCAACGTGGCGAGCGTCAACGGGCGCAAGATTGCGCGAGCCGAGTTTGACGATGCCATGCGCCAGCAACTGGACCAGGCCCGCCAGATCCTGGGCGCGCGCTTCGACGCGAAGCTGATCGACACGCCCGAGCGCCGGCAACAGCTGCTGGACAACCTCATCCAGCAGAGGACGCTTGCCGACGAGTCGCAGCGTCAGTACCTGACGGCATCCGACGATGCGGTGCGACGCGCGCTCTTGGCCGACCCTGTCATCTCGTCGCTGCGCAAGCCGGATGGCTCGATCGACGTCGATCGCTACAAGGATCTGCTCGCGATGCAGGGTATGACGCCGGAGCAATATGACGAACGCATGCGTTACAGTCTCGCGGTCGAACAGATTCCCGAAAATATCCAGTCGAGCGCCTTTGCGTCAAAGCGTCTGACCGAGGAGCTCGCCAATCTGGTCGAGCAGCAGCGTGCGGTGCAGCCCCTGGTGCTGCAAGCGGGCGATTACGCGTCAAAAGTGCAGCCGACCGACGCACAACTCGGCGCCTACTATGACGCGCATCGGGCCGATTTTGCGACGCCGCAGACGGCGACGATTCAGTATGTCGTGTTCTCGCCCGCGGCGCTTGCCTCGTCCTTCAAGCCGTCGGACGCTGACGCAAAGAAATACTATGACGACAACGTCGCGCACTACACGACGCCGCGTGAAATCCGCGTCAGCCAGATCCTGATTACGGCGCCCGCCACGGCGAGCGCGGCTGACGATGCCAAGGCCAAAGCGAAGGCGCAGTCCGTGTTGTCGGAAGTCCAGGCGCATCCCGCGCAGTTTGCCGACATTGCGCAGAAGGAGTCGCAAGATCCGGGCTCGGCCTCCAAGGGCGGCGATCTCGGCTGGTCGACCGGCGGCGTGATCACGGGCGACAAGGCGTTCGATGCGGCCGCTTTCGCGTTGAAAAGCAAGAACGCGGTCAGCGACATCGTGCGCTCCTCCTTCGGTTACCACGTCATCATGTTGACGGACGTGAAGCCTTCGGCTGTTAAGCCGTTCGCCGATGTAAAGGACCAGATCGAGCAGGACCTGAAGACGCAGCAAGGCGCCAAGCTATTTAGCGACGGTTCCGACGGTTTCTCATCGACCGTGTACGAACAGTCGAAAAGTCTTCAACCAGCGGCGGACAAGTACAAGCTGACGATCCAGACGGCCACGGTGACGGATAAGCCGAATCCCGCGCTGCCGCCCGATAGCCCGTTGAACAATCCCAAGTTCCTCGCCGCCGTATTTGCGAACGATGCCGTCAAGGATCGCAACAACACGCAGGCGGTCGATGTTGGCAATAGCACGCTCGTTTCCGCCCATGTGACCGACTATAAGCAGGCCGCGACGCCGGCACTCGCTTCGGTGAAAGATGCCGTGCAAAAGCGGTATGTGGCCGAGCAGGCCGCTGAGCTGATGCGCAAGGACGCAGCGGCCAAGTTGACCGATTTGCAGAAATCGAAGTCCACGGCGGGTTTCGGATCGGAAATCAAAGTCTCGCGCAACGATGCGCAAGGCGTGCCGACAGCCGCGTTGAGCGCGATTTTCAAGGTCGATCCGAGCAAGCTGCCCGCGTATGTCGGCGTTGATCTTGGCGATGCCGGCTATGGCCTCTACCGCGTGAACGCGGTGTTGCCCGGCGCGCCAGCCGATCCGGCCCGGATTGCTGGTGCTCAGCAGCAGCTTGCGCAAATCGCAGCGCAGCAGGAAATGGCGGCCTATACGGCGGCGCTGCGCGCGCGCTCGAAGGTGAAGATTTACGGCTCACCTGCTGCCGCCAACGCAAGCGGAGCCGACGGCGACTGATCGATGCGGCTCAGGGCGGCTCGAGCCCTGAGCGGTTCAGCCGTCTGCGGCACCGGCAGTAGACACGAGTATTAGCCCCACAAAACGCCACCATTGGTTCGCCTTGGTGGCTTTTTCATGCCCGAGTCACCTATATATGCGCTTTGACCTCAGCGGTGGCACTGAGCGGGGCCAGATCAGAATGGACTAGCTGAGTGAACCGGCACGGTGAACTGAACGACGGCGCCGCGGGGCAGGTTCGCAGTCGCCCACAATCGGCCGCCATGTGCTTCGATGATTGAACGGCAGATCGATAGCCCCATTCCCAAACCGGTGGGCTTCGTTGTGTAAAAGGGGGCGAAAACATGCTCGGCGGATTGCGGGGCAAACCCCGGCCCGGAATCGCGCACCGCCACGAGGAGGCAGCCAGAGTCGGTTTTCCCGGTGCTGACTGCCAGTTCCCGCACGCCATCGCTGACGCCGCTCATTGCCTCGATCGCGTTGATGAGCACGTTGAGGATGACTTGTTGTAGTTCAACACGGTCTCCTTCGATGAATGGCAAACCGTCCGCGAGTTGCATTTGCACCGAGGCGCCGTTCTTTATTGCTTCGCCACGGATGAGCTCAAGTACCTCGCGAATCGCCGCGTTGATGTCCACCTTGTCCTTCCTTCGGGGCGCCTTCTTGATCAATTCCCGGATCCGGCCGATCACATCCCCCGCTCGATTGCCGTCGTTGACGATACGGTGGAGCGCCTGCCGTGCCTCTTCCACGTCAGGAGGCTGGGCATCCAGCCACCGCAGCGCAGCGTGGGCGTTGGTGACTGTCGTGGCGATCGGCTGGTTGACCTCATGGGCGATCGAGGCCGTGAGCTGTCCCATGGTGGCGACGCGGTTTGCGTGCGCCAGCTCCCTTTGTAACTCGCGGTAGCGCCGCTCGCTCTCGCGGTGCATCAGCGCGTAAAGCCGCGTTATCTCGTACAGCAGAACAAACAAGACGAGGCTGCCAGACAGGACCCCGCAGACCTTGCCAGCATAAAAGCCGACGCTGAAGCGGGCCGGAACCGGGTACGAAATGAGGACGAACTCTGTAACGTACGCGCACATCACCACCATCAGCCACAGATCAAGCACCGAACGCCGCCGGATCCAGAGCGCAACGACCGCAAGGACGCTCAACAGTGCCATGGCCCCGGCGGCATAAAGCCAGAGCGTAGAAAAACGGACCGTATCAAGCATCATGCGTGGCAGTAGTGCATTTCCCGCCGTGACAAAAAAAGTCGCAGCACACACGACGGCCACCGTCAGCGCAACACTCGAAAGGATGGGCGTACCTACGGAACCCGGCCACAACCGCTTCGTTGGATCGGCATCCTTCAACAGGGCATAAGCGATGACGGACGTGGCAAAACCCGCATGCCACAGAATATAAAGCCAGTTTGCGCTCTGCAGCCCGGCGCCCAGCAGGCCACCCGGCGTGAGAATGCCCGGAAAGGTCAGCGTCCACGGGAATAGCATGAGCGCTGTGAAGAGATATCCACTCGCGATCACGAGGATGGCGCGCGAACGCAGGATGGTGAACTGGGCGAACAGCAGAACCGCGGTGATCGAGTCGATCACGATCATCGCCGTGGCATAAGGTGTGATGACGTCGATCCGTCGCGGCCGCAGAGTCGAGAGCGGCCCAATCGTGATGAAACCGGCGACCAGAAAGGCGAGCACGACGGCAAGGGCAAGCCGTGTCTGCGCCCGGCCGGGCGGCAAGTTCAAGAGGATGAAATGCTGCTCCTCGGGGACAACGGCGGCCATCTTCACCATCGGAGCGACCCTTCACAGGGGCTGGAACGCGCGGCGCTAACCTGGTCTGTCTCAGTCCGCCGCCAATTCTGCCGACGAGTAATCAAACACGCGGCCTGTGAAAAGGCTGAAATGGAAGAGTTTGTGCGGCTACGCATATGATCGCGCCGGCGACCGACTTCTGAACGCACCGTTCTCGGAAGTTGTTTCGGCTCTTGCCGGCCGAACCTCGGTCACCCGCTTAACCTCAATGTATATCGATTGCGGGCACTTGTCTTCATCGATGAAGCGATAGGCCATGGTCCTCCAGATGCCGATTGTGACGGACCGCGCCCGCTGAACAACGACCGTTTGAATTGCAGGCGCCGAGCGTCTGATTGCGTCGACCGGTGATATTCGCTTCCGGCAGGAAGCGGCCAGCCGACTCGTCCGATGACTTCTTAACTGCACTAAATAAGGAAGAGGCTAAGTGCGCAGTTGACCCCGGACATATGATTCGCGCAGAACTAGTCATTCGTCGAAGGTGGTGAGCAGTGTGTGGCGGATGACCGCAATGGCCGATCACTTGTCCGTGAGTGAACGCACCGAGCGACCGCTCGACTCTGATGCCTGTCTTGCAACCCAAACGGCTCGACCGGCAGCAATGGGTCGGGTGCTGCCCGTCGTGCCAAGCAGCGAGCGGTCTGGAACTGCGGCGCAATGCATCTACGCAGTCGTCGGGAGTTTTGCGTCGGCTCGTCCTCGGCCACCCTTATAATCCGGCATGACTCCATCCATCTCCCACGCAGCAAGCATACGGCCGCCAGTTCCGGCTGCTCGATTCATCGGTCTGTTGGTCGCGCATACCTCAGCGGGCCATTCACCATCCACGCGCTTGGAATGCACGTTCCACGAACTGTGGACGACGATCGTATGAAAATACCCAAACGACTTGCACCGCTTCTCGAAGAAGGACTTATCGACGAAGTCATCAGCCAGTTGATGAGCGGCAAGGAGGCAACAGTCTACGTGGTGCGCAGCGGCGAATCGACGCGTTGCGCTAAGGTCTACAAGGACGCGAAGCAGCGCAGTTTTCGGCAAGCCGCGTCGTATCGGGACGGTCGCAAGGTCAAGAACAGCCGGCAGGCGCGGGCGATGGAAAAAGGTACGCGCTACGGCCGTCAGATGCAGGAAGCGTCATGGCAGAACGCTGAAGTAGACGCGCTTTTCCGGCTCGCCAACGCAGGTGTGCGTGTGCCGCAACCCTATATTTGTACCGATGGCGTGTTGCTGATGGATCTGGTGATCGACGAGATGGGTGACGTCGCACCACGGCTCAACGACGTCGATCTGACCGAAGCCCGCGCCCTCGAACTGCACGCGCTGCTGCTGAACCAGGTTGTCCGCATGCTCTGCGCGGGCGTAATTCACGGCGACCTGTCGGAATACAACATCCTGCTGGCAGCGGATGGGCCGGTGATCATTGATCTGCCACAGGCCGTCGACGCAGCCGGCAACAACGAAGCCGCCTCGATGCTGAAGCGAGACGTCGACAACCTGGCCGCGTACTTCGGACGGTTTGCACCGCAATTACTCACCACGAGTTACGGCACGGAGATCTGGGCGCTCTTCGAAGCAGGACGGCTGCATGTCGACGCCGAACTGACCGGTCGCATCGAAGTCGACACGCGACCTGTGGACCTCGATGGCGTGCTGCAGGAACTCGA
>Ga0310811_10006156_pt1 | contig 15296 bp, 18 predicted proteins | sample YCmetagenome_FD_207642 | JGI IMG/M metagenome (GOLD analysis project Ga0310811, IMG submission 207642) | Soil microbial communities from experimental microcosm in Duke University, North Carolina, United States - YC | ecosystem: Engineered > Artificial ecosystem > Soil microcosm > Unclassified ...
CACAATTCTATGACCAAGTCCAAGCGCCGTACCAAAACCCCAGCGGCGGCCGCCAAGCCTGCGTCCAAGCAGGTCCGCGCCAAGACCGTGAAGCCGGCCACGACGCCCAAGCGTGCCGCGGCCAAGGGGCCGGGGTCCGCTACCGGGGCGAAGCCCGGCCGCAAGCGCGGCCGGCGCCGCGGCCTGCTCTCCGGGCTCGGGCCGGAGCACGAGCGCGACATTCTCGATCAGTACCTCCATGAGGTGAGCAAGACGCCCCTGCTCACTCAGAAGGAAGAGATCGCGCTCGCCCGGAAGGTCCGGGCCGGCGACCAGGAGAGCATGCAGGAGCTGGTAAAGCGCAACCTGCGGTTCGTCATCTCCGTCGCCAAGAAGTACCAGAACCGGGGCCTGCCCCTCACCGATCTGATCGGGGAGGGGAACGTCGGGCTGCTCACCGCCGCCCGGAAGTTCGATCCCGATCAGGGGGTGAAGTTCATCTCCTACGCGGTGTGGTGGATCCGGCAGGCGATTCTGGCGGCGCTGGCGCGCCAGGGCCGTACGGTGCGCGTGCCGCTGAACCGCACGGCCGATCTGTCCCGCATCGTTCGCACGGCCGAGTACCTGCGCCAGACGCTGCGCCGCGAGCCTACCCCTGAGGAGATCGCCGATGCGACGAAGCTGTCGCTCGAGGTGGTGCAGTCGCTGGCGGCGCTGAACACCGGGGACGTGCGGCTCGACGCGCCGCTCGACCCCGACGGTGACCGGTCACTGATCGAGCGGTTCATCGCCGAGGATCTCCCCGACACGGAAGACCAGGCGATGGACCGGTTCCTGTCGGACGAGATCGAGAGCGCCCTCAACACGCTGCAGCGGCGCGACGCGAAGGTGCTGCGCCTCTACTTCGGTCTCGATGGCGGGCGCGAGCATACGCTCGAAGAAATCGGCGGGATGCTCGGCGTCACGCGCGAGCGGGTGCGCCAGCTCCGCGACCGGGCGCTCAAGCGGTTGCGTGAGGGAGATGTCGGAAAGGCGCTGGCGAGCTTCGCTGCCTAGCTTCTAGACGTACAGACGCACAGGGGTGAACAGAAAAGCGGAGTTCAGGTAGACCTGATCTCCGTGGACTGTTCACCCCTGTGCGTCTACACGTCTTTGTCCGGTTCCCTGCTTCTCGCTAGCTTATAGGCGTGATCGACCGGATCGGCCGATACGCCATCGACCGCGTGCACGCGGCGGGGCGGCTCGGTCACTTCTTGGCGGATCTCGTGCGGGCCGTCCCCGACGTCGCCACCTGGCGGGGCCCACTGGTCGTCCAGATGCGGCGCATCGGCGTGGATTCCCTCCCGGTCGCCCTCTTCATCGCCGCCTTCACCGGCGTCGTGCTGGCGCTGCAGGCCTCTTACACCTTCACCGGCACCGTTCCCCTCTACATCGTCGGCACCGTCGTCGGCAAGACGATGATGCTGGAGCTCGGCCCCGTCCTGACGGGCCTCGCGCTCGCCGGCCGCGTCGGCGCCAGCGTGGCCGCCGAGCTGGGCACGATGCGGGTGACCGAGCAGGTCGACGCGCTGGAAACGCTCGCCTACGACCCGCAGGCCTACCTCGTCCTGCCGCGGGTGCTCGCGGGGACGGTGATGGTGCCGCTCGTCGTCGCCCTCGGCATCGTCGTGGGCATCATCACGGGCTGGCTCACGAGCCTCAGCCTGATTCACCTCTCCACCCCCGAATTCGTGAAGGGGCTGAAGCTGCTCTACCAGTTCAAGGACACCTGGTTCGGGCTCGCCAAGAGCGCCAGCTTCGGCATGACGATCACCCTGGTCGGCTGCTTGCTCGGACTCTCCACTTGGGGCGGCGCTGAAGGGGTCGGGCGCAGCACGACGCGCGCGGTCGTCATCTCGGCGATGCTGATTCTGATGCTCGACGCCTTCTGGGCGGTGGTGTTGTTGTGATCCAGTTCAGGGAGCTGCGCAAGGCGTTCAACGGGCGGCCCGTGCTCGACGGCTTTTCGCTCGACGTCAAGGATGGCGAGACGATGGTGGTCATCGGCTTCTCGGGCTCCGGCAAGAGCGTGGCCCTCAAACACGTCGTCGGGTTGTTGCACCCCGATGGCGGGGACGTCATCGTTGACGGGCGCGCCGTGTCGACCCTCGACCGGCCGGCGCTCACCGCGCTGCGGGGCGAGATCGGCTACGTCTTCCAGTTCGCCGCGCTGTTCGATTCGCTCACCGTGGAGGAGAACGTCGGGCTGGGGCTGGTGCGCCGGGGGCTTGCGGAGCGCGAGATCGCGACCCGGGTGCAGGACGCCCTGCGCCTGGTGGATCTCCCGGACGAGGGGTCTCGCTATCCGGCGGAGCTCTCGGGGGGGATGCGCAAGCGCGTGGGGATCGCCCGGGCCATCGCGCTCCGGCCGCGCTACATCTTATATGACGAGCCGACGACCGGGCTCGACCCGGTCACGTCAGCCGTCATGGACCAGCTGATGGTCCGGACCCGCGAGCAGCTCGGCGCGACGGGCATCGTCGTCACGCACGACATGCGCAGCGCCTACACCGTGGGAGACCGCATCGCGATGCTGTACGAGGGGCGCGTGCGCCAGGTGGGCAGCGTCACGGAGATTCAAGGCAGCTCCGATCCAATCGTGCGACAGTTCATCGAAGGACGGCCAGCGTGAAACGGCAGAACGAATTGGCCGTCGGGCTCGTAGTGATCGCGGCCGCGACGGCGGTGGTCGGCGGCGCCCTGTGGCTCTCCGGCGCTCGCCTCGGCGGGACGGAAAAGCTCTACACGGCGCGCTTCCGCACCGTGGGCGGGCTGGGCGCTGGGAACCCCGTAGTGCTGCGCGGTGTGCGAGTGGGCCAGGTTCAGGCGATCCGGCTCGCGCAGGGAAACTGGGTGGAAACCGACCTCAAGATTTCGGCCGGCGTGACGCTTCCCGCCCGTCCGGCCGTGATCGCGGCTTCGGCCTCCCTGTTCGGCGAGTGGGCCGCGACGCTGATCTCGATGGATCAGCCGCTCTCGGATCCGAACGTGCGCACGGCGCTGACCGAGGCGCAGGCCGTCGGCGGAGGACGCTGGCCGGGAGCGACGCTCCCGGACATCGGCCAGCTGACCGCTCAGGCAAGCCGGATCGCCGGCGATATTGCCTCCGTCGCCAACCGGGTCCAGAGCGCCTTCGACTCCGAGGCGGTGGCGGAGCTGCGCCGCTCGATCAGGGATTTCGGCGAAATCGCCGACCGCATGGCGCGCGTCACCAACGAGCAGGCCGACGTCATCGGACGGGTGGGGACGAACCTGGGCAAGGGATCGGACGCGATGGCCCGCGCCGCCAGCACCCTCGAAGGCGCGCTGGGTCGGGTCGATACCGCGACCAATCAGGGCCAGCTCGCGACCATTCTCAACAACACAGCGGCGGCGAGCCAGGATGTGCGGGCGACCTCGCAGGACGTCCGGGATCTCGTCGGAGCCGCGCACAAGAACCAGGAGAGCATGGTCCACGCCCTCGTCGCCGCCGACACCGTGCTCTCCCGAATCGCCAATCGCAGCGGGACGCTCGGCCTCCTGGTCGCCGATTCGGCCCTGTATCGTGAAACGACGCTCACGATGATCCAGCTGCGGCAGCTCCTGTCGGACATCCAGGCGAATCCGCGCAAGTACTTTTCCTTCAGCGTTTTTTAACGGAGCAGCGATGGCGCAGCGCCGGGGGGGAAGTCAGCGGGCTCAACGGGAGACGAGTGCCGGCGGCGTCGTTTTCCGGCGCGGCGCCGACGGGCACGTGGTCTACCTGCTGATCCGCGATTCGTATCGCAACTGGGGCTTTCCCAAAGGGCACCTGGAGAGCGGCGAGCCTCCGGCCGACGCCGCCCGCCGCGAGGTGGCGGAAGAGACGGGGCTCGTCGACCTCACACTGCACGGCCCGATCCGCGTGATCGACTGGTACTTCCGCTTCCGCGGCAAGACGATCCACAAGTACTGCCACTTCTTCCTGTTCGAGTCCCGGTCCGGCGAGCCGGTGCCGCAGGCGGAAGAGGGCATCACCGAGTGTGCCTGGCACCCCGCCGAAGCGGCGCTTGCCACGATTTCATACGACAACGCCCGCGGGGTGCTGCGCCGCGCGGCCGAAATGGTGCGAGCCCTTTCCGCCGTCTCGGGCGGCGAGCCCCGCACGTCGTGACGCCGGTCGTCCCCGTCTACCATCAGCGGCGCGAAGCCCGCCGCGCCTTCATGCGGGGCTATCCGCGCCGCCTCGGTGCGGTGCGCTGCTGCCGCACGCCGCAGAGCGTCGAGCGGTTGCTCGCCGCCCGGCTCGTGGACGCCATCGTCGTGGACGTCAAAGCGGCGCCCGAAGTCTGGCTGCCGTTCCCGGGGCGGTTTCCGCGCATTCCGGTGTTCGCACTCTCCGCGTTCCGTCCCGATGACGGACCGCTCGTCGCCGACTGCCAACGGGCGGGATTCGCCGGTGTGCTGGTCGAGCCGGTGGACCACGCCGTGGCGGGTGAGTGGGTGGCCCGGCGCACGGCTCAGGTGGCACGGCGCCTCGCGCTCGTCGATGCGCCGCGGCTGTTGCGGCTCACCGATGCGCTCCAGCTGCGCGCGTGGGAGGAAGTCTGGCGCCGCGTCGCCGAGCCGACGAAGACCTGCGATCTCGCGCGGGCGCTGCGCGTGACGCGCGAGCACCTTTCCCGCCAGTTCGCCGCGGGGGGCGCGCCGAACCTCAAGCGGGTGATCGACCTGGTGCGCACCGCCTGCGCCGCCGATCTGCTCCAGAACCCCGGCTACACCGTGGGGAACGTGTCGCGGATCCTGGCCTATGCGTCCGCCAGCCACCTGGCCGGGGCTGCCCGGCGCGTCACCGGCGTGTCGACTCAGGAGCTCAAGTCGCTGGGGCCCCGGGGGGTGTTGGCCGCCTTTCTGAAGGGGCGGACGAGATCGCGTCTATAGATGAATGCGGAGCGCGTAACCGTGCCTCCACCTTGGGATTGCGCGTTGGGGCGGTGGGGTGGCGGGGATGGCTTCCATGTGATAATTTTCACAAGCTAACCACCAGAACGGATACTTCATGGCCAGCGACTTGATCCTCCGTCCCGGCGAGCTGAAAGACATCCTCCTCAAAGAGATCCAGGCAGCCGATCTCGCGGCGATCGACGTACGCGAGGTGGGGACGGTGCTGGAGGTCAAAGACGGCATCGCCCGGATCTACGGTCTGACCTCGGCGATGGCCGGAGAGATGCTCGAGTTCAGCTCGTCGGAGACCGGGGAGAAGGTGACCGGGCAAGCGCTCAATCTGGAGGAGGACAACATCGGCGCCGTCATCCTCGGCGACTACCTCCAGCTCCGGGAAGGCGACGAGGTGCGCCGCACCGCCCGGGTGCTCGAAGTACCGGTGGGGAAGGCGATGGTGGGCCGCGTGGTCGACGCGTTGGGGCGTCCGGTCGACGGCCTCGGTCCGATCCGCACCACGGCGACGCGGAAGGTGGAGGTCGTGGCGCCGGGCATCATCAAGCGCCAGCCGGTGAAGGAGCCGCTGCAGACGGGGATCAAGGCGATCGACTCGATGATCCCGATCGGCCGGGGCCAGCGCGAGCTGATCATCGGCGACCGGGGCACGGGAAAGACGGCGATCGCGGTGGACACGATCATCAACCAGAAGGGCCAAGGGGTGATCTGTGTCTACATTGCGATCGGACAGAAGAACTCGACGGTGGCGGGAGTGGTCGAGCGGCTGAAGGAGCACGACGCGATGGAATACACCATCGTGGTCGTGGCATCCGCGTCCGAGCCCGCTCCGCTGCAGTACATCGCCCCCTATTCGGGGTGCACCATGGCCGAGTACTTCATGTACGAGGAAAAAGCGGCCACGCTGTGCATCTACGACGACTTGTCGAAGCAAGCGGCGGCGTACCGCCAGCTGTCCCTGGTGCTGCGGCGCCCCCCCGGCCGTGAAGCGTATCCCGGCGACGTGTTTTACCTGCACAGCCGCCTGCTCGAGCGGGCCGCGAAGCTCTCGGACGAGATGGGCGGGGGCTCGCTCACGGCGCTGCCGATCATCGAGACGCAGGCCGGCGACGTGTCGGCCTACATCCCCACGAACGTCATCTCGATCACTGACGGGCAGATCTTTCTCGAGACCGACCTGTTCTATTCGAACATCCGCCCCGCGGTGAACGCCGGTATCTCGGTGTCGCGCGTCGGCGGCAACGCGCAGATCAAGGCGATGAAGCAGGTCGCGGGCCGGTTGCGACTCGATCTGGCGCAGTATCGCGAGCTGGAGGCGTTTGCGCAGTTCGGCTCCGAGCTCGACCCCGCGACGCAGAAGCAGCTGTCGCGCGGTGCCCGGATCGTGGAGATTCTGAAGCAGCCCCAGTATCGGCCTGTGCCGGTGCAGCAGCAGGTGATGATCATCTTCGCCGTCACCAACGGCTACCTCGACGACGTCGACGTCGCGAACGTCCGCGCCTGGGAAACCGGATTCCACGAGTTTATCGCCGCCCAGCACGCCGCGCTCGTGGAGGAGATTCGCACCAAGAAGGCGTTGTCCGACGATCTGACGGCCAGGCTGCGCAAGGCGATCGAGCAATACAAGGCGATGGGTAGCCGCTGATGGCGCAGGCGCGCGAGCTGCGCCGGCGCATCCGCTCGGTGCAGAGCACCCGCCAGATCACGCGCACCATGGAGATGGTCTCCACCTCCAAGTTGAAGCGTGCGCAAGACCGGGTGGTGGGGGCGCGGCCCTACGCCGCCGCGCTCGCCGAGGTGCTCGCCGAGCTGTACGCGCCGGAGCTCGCCGAAGACTTTCCGCTCTTGCGGCAGCCCGAATCGGGGAAGCTCCGCCGGGCCGCGTTGCTCGTCATCACGTCGAACCGCGGCCTGTGCGGCGCCTTCAATGCCAACCTGATCCGTGAAGGACGGCGGCGCATCGCGGACCTCGAGGCTGGCGGCGCCGCGGTAGACCTGCACCTCGTCGGCAAAAAGGGCGTGAACTTCTTCCGTTTCACGAAGCGGAAGGCGGTGTCCACGCGGATCGACATCGGCGACCGCCCGACGGCCGCGCATGCCGCCGAGCTGATGGAGCCGCTGATGCAGCAGTTCGCGGCTGGACAGCTGGACGCGGTGGAGGTGGTGTTCGCGAAGTTCAACAGCGCGGTGAGCACCCCGCCGACGACGCTGCGAATCCTCCCCGTCACCCCGCCCCGAGCGAACCAGGCTGCGACGACCCGCCCGTTTTTTATTCTGCAACCGTCAGCGGGGGCGATTCTCGAAAAGCTGCTGCCACTCTACGTCAAGAACCAGGTGTACCGGGCGCTGGTCGAGACGGCAGCGGCGGAGCACGGGGCGCGGCGCACGGCGATGAAAAACGCCACCGACTCGGCGGGCGACATGCTGGACATTCTGCGCCGCACGTACAATCGTGCACGGCAGGCGCAGATTACGCAGGAGATTGCGGAGATCGTCGGAGGGGCGGAGGCGCTGCAAGGATGAGACGTCAGACGTCAGACCTCAGAAATCTGACGTCCGATGTCTGAAGTCTGACGTCCAAGGGGAACACCATGGCGACACTGACGAAAGAGTCTCGCAAGAAGTCGGCGGGCGCGACGCACCACGTCGGCAAGGTCATCCAAGTCATCGGCCCCGTGCTCGACGTGGAGTTCGAGCCGGGGCACCTGCCTGAGTTGTACAACGCGCTCGTGGTGGAGCAGCCGGGTGGGAACGGCGTGCCGCCGCTCAAGCTCGTGGCCGAGGTGCAGCAGCACATCGGGCGCAATCAGGTGCGCGCGGTGGCGATGAGCTCGACCGACGGCGTGGTGCGCGGCATGGAGGTCGTCGACTCCGGCGGACCGATCACCGTGCCCGTCGGGAAAGCGGCGTTGGGGCGGATCCTCAACGTGCTGGGCGATCCGGTGGACGAGGGCGCCCCGATTCCGGCGAGCGCCGAGCGCTGGCCGATCCATCGGGAGACGCCGAAGTTCGTCGATCTCGAGCCGAAGACCGAGGTGTTCGAGACCGGCATCAAGGTCATCGATCTGATCGCGCCGTTCGTGAAGGGCGGCAAGATCGGCCTGTTCGGCGGCGCGGGCGTGGGCAAGACGGTCGTCATTCAGGAGCTGATCAACAACGTCGCCAAGGGGCACGGCGGCAAGTCGGTGTTCTGCGGTGTGGGCGAGCGCACCCGCGAAGGCAACGATCTCTACCTCGAGTTCAAAGAAGCCGGCATTCTCGAGAATGTGGCGCTCATCTACGGCCAGATGAATGAGCCGCCGGGCGCACGACTGCGCGTCGGCCTGTCCGGCCTCACCGTCGCCGAGTACTTCCGCGACGTCGAAGGCCAGGACGTGCTCGTGTTCATCGACAACATCTTCCGGTTCACGCAGGCGGGCTCCGAGGTGTCGGCGCTGCTCGGCCGGATGCCGTCGGCGGTAGGGTATCAGCCGACGCTCGCGACGGAAATGGGCGAGCTGCAGGAGCGGATCACGTCCACGCGCAAAGGGTCGATCACGTCGGTGCAGGCGATCTACGTGCCCGCCGACGACCTCACCGACCCCGCCCCAGCCACGGCGTTCTCGCACCTCGACGCGACGGTGGTGCTGGACCGCGCGATCGTGGAGCTCGGCATCTACCCGGCGGTCAACCCGCTGTCGTCGTCGAGCCGCATTCTCGACGCGCAATATCTCGGTGAGCGGCACTACCGCGTGGCCGTCGAAGTGCAGCGCATCCTGCAGCGCTACAAGGATCTGCAGGACATCATCGCGATTCTCGGTATGGACGAGCTGTCCGAGGAAGACAAGATCCTGGTGGCGCGCGCGCGCCGTGTGCAGCGCTTCCTGTCGCAACCGTTCTTCGTCGCCTCGCAGTTCACCGGCCGCGAAGGGAAGTACGTGAAACTCGAGGAGACGATCGCGTCGTTCGAGCGCGTGGTCGCCGGCGAGTTCGACCAGTTGCCGGAGCAGGCGTTCTACATGGTGGGCGGCATCGAGGACGTGGTCGAGCAAGCCAAACAGCTGGCCTCGGCCTGATGCGCGTGACCCTCATCTCCCCGGACCGGTCGTTGTTCGACGGTGAAGCCACCAGCGTCGTGGCCCCGGCGTTCGATGGACAGGTGGGGATTCTCCCGGGGCACGCGCCGTTTCTGACGTTGCTGGGCACCGGCTCGCTCACGATCGCCCAGGGCGGATCGAGCAGCCGGTTCACCGTAGCGGGCGGTTTCTTGCAGGTCGTCGGCGATACCGTGCGGGTCGTAGCCGAACACGCCGACACATAACTCAACCTCGGAGGGTTGGATGAAACGCGTCGCACTTTCGCTGGTTGCGCTGATCTCGATCGCGGGCGCCGGGTCGTTGTCGGCGCAGGGCGTCCGGTTCGGAGTCGGTGGTGGGCTGATAATGCCGACGGGTGACTACAAGACCGCCGACAAGATGGGGTGGCTCGTCGGCGCCGATGTGACCTACTGGCTGATGAGCGCACCGCTCGGAATCCGCCTCGAGGGCAGCTACAGTCAGACCAGTCACAAGAACGGCCTGGACGGCAACTCGAAGATCATCGGCGGCATGGGCGACCTGGTCTACGCCTTCGGGACGGACAAAGAGCAGATCCGTCCGTACATTCTGGGCGGCATCGGCATGTTCAACGTGAAGATTACCGTTCCGTCGGCGAGCTTCGACACGTCGGTGACGAAGGTCGGCTTCGGCGGCGGCGCCGGTTTGGCGTTCAAGCTGGGCGCCGGCGGGACGCGTTTCTTCGTCGAGGGCAAGTTCGTCAGCGTGAGCACGGGTGGCGGCTCGAACACCACCTTCATCCCGATCCGCGCCGGCTTCCGGTTCGGTAAGTAAAGCAGCGCAGTGTTATCGGCCATCCCCCGGGCGCGGTTCGGGCGTCCGGGGGATGTGCTGTTTTCGTGGCCGTCCGAACCGATTCCGGTCGAGCGGAGTTCTATAGGGAGCAGGATGCCATTCTGTTCCACCGCGTAACCACACAGGGAGGGGACTGCACCGATGCAGCAATTCTTCAACCGAATCGCGACGACCGCCGCGCTGGCGCTCGTACCGTCGCTCGCGGCGGCGCAGCACAGCATGAGCCACATGGAGAATCCGAAGCACGAGGTCGGGGTCGATCTCATCGGCTATTATCAGCACCTGTCGTTCGCTGGCGCGAGCCTCAATCACGTGGTCGTCATGACCCCGGTCGATCTGCGGGCGGGGTTCCTGTCGGGCGACAAGCTCAGTATCGAAGCGCGCCTCGTGTTCGCGTACGACAGCAAGGGCGGGGTCGACACGTTGACGTTGTCGCCGAAGTCGTCGTACGTGTTCAATCCCGACATCAACCTGTTGTGGGGGTTTGAGAGCAACAAGCACGGCCCGTACTTCACCGCCGGTGCGGGGCTGAATCTCCAGAACTTCGGCATCTCGACGACGCAGTTCGGGTTCAACGGGGGGTTGGGCACTCGCGTGCCGTACGAATCAGGCGCGATTCGGCTCGAGGCGTTCGCGCAGTATCTGCTGAAGAACACCAGCAAGAATCTTCCGAACACGCTGAATGTCGGCGCCCGGGTTGGACTCTCGCTCTGGCACTGAAAACCAACGGCGTGAGAGGTGAGCGGTGAGAGGTGAGAGGTATTACATCACTCACTACTCACCTCTCACTTCTGACCTCTGACCTCTCACCTCTCACGTATTTGGCAGGGTGTGAGGGCCGTCACGGGGGTTTGGTGCAGGGCGCCAGGTTTCCGGAACGGATTCGGGGGGATCGGGTACGTCGAAGGTCGCCGGCAGGGGCCGGCGGCCTGACTTCTTCTGACTGCCGGGAGAATTCCCAATGAACGTACGGCGATGGTTGTCAATCGTGGCGTCGCTCAGTTTCGGCATTCCCGCCTGTGTCTCTGCACAGGCCACCGGCACCACGACCTTCAACGCGCCCTATCGCGCGTTCACCAACACCGAGTTCGGGATCCTGATCAGCTTTCCGAACGGCGGCGGCACGGCGTTCGAAGGCGTCTACCGCATGGCATCGGATCGCTTTGACATCGGATTCAAGGGTGGCTTGCTCGATCCCTCCGGGCCGGGGTCGACCGTCTTGTTGCTCGGCGCCGAGGCCCGGGAGCGCGTGCTGACGCACTCCGAGGACTTTCCACTCGACGGCGCCCTGATCTTCGGCATCGGCGGAAACTTCGTGTCCGGTAATTCCGAGCTCATCGTCCCCGTCGGGCTGTCCCTCGGGCGGCGTCTCGATACTGAGAGCAGCGTGAGCATCGTCCCCTACGCGCAGCCCACGATGTTTCTGACCGTGGACGGTGGCTCGGACGTGTTGTTCGCGCTCGGTCTCGGTGCCGATTTCCGGCTCAGCCGCTCGTTCGATCTGCGCGTCTCGGCCGGCCTGGGGGACGTGGAAGGTGTGTCACTTGGCGCCGTGTGGGTGCACTGAAGCGACACACGGTTGACGACAGCCCGGCTCGCTTCTAGCGTTGGGCCGAGCGTCCAATCGTAGGTTCTCTTCCGCATCCGGAGGGATGGCATGAAGCGAGTACTCCTCGTCGTGCCGGTGCTGGTATGCGCGTCCACTGCCGCGTCCGCCCAGTTTGCGGGGATGCCGGTGTGGAACAGCCCCAAAGGGGGCACCGGGATCACCATTAGCGGCGACTACGGCAAACCGAACGCCGACTTGGGAAAAGGCAATGCGTTCGGCGCACGCGGCACTGTCGGGCTCGGCAGCCTGAGCGCGACCCTCGGCTTCGCGTCATGGAATCCCTCGGGAACCGCCCCGACCGTGAAATCGGTGGGCGGCGACGCCGCCTTCCGCGTCATCGGCGGGAGCCTGCTGCCGATCAACATCAACCTGCTCGTCGGCGGCGCGCGTGCCACAGCGACCGGCGTCCCGGGTGTGACGACGATCGTGGCAGGCGGCGGCGTGAGTCTCACGCTGCCGACGCCGGGCATCTCGCTCGAGCCCTATGTCTCACTCGCCAACCGGTGGCACTCGGTCTCGGGCGCCGGGACCAACTCCAACTTCGGCTGGACGATCGGGGCGAACCTCGGCTTTGGCGGGTTCATGGGTGCGCACATCGCCTACGATTCCGAGTCGTTGGGCGGCGGCAGCACCGGCGGGATTCTCGGTGTCGGTCTGCACCTCTCCCTGAAGGTGCCGCTCGGGATGTAGCCGGTTCACAACACCAGCGTCGACCACTAGCTTGTGGGGGGCGCGCCGATCCCCGGCGCGCCCTATCTGTCTCTAGAGGGAGCCCAGTGAGCCGGATCACCTCGATCGCCGCCGCCCTGCTCGGCGTGGGCGCCAGCGGCTGCGCGATGTCGTTCGATTCGACGCATCTCGGCGTGCCGGTCACAATGGCGTCGCCCCCTGCCAATACGACCACCGGCACTCCGTTCCACGTCAACCGCCATCCGGTGTTCATCGGCTGGGGAATGATTACCGCCGCCAACCCGAACTTGGAGGACGTTCTCGCCGGCCAGGTCGGCAACGGCGCGGGCGTCACGAATCTCAAGATCCGGGTCCGGGCCCGCTGGAGCGATTTGCTGATTACGGGATTGACCTTTGGCTTGTTCTCTCCACGTACCGTGACCTTCGAGGGCTCGGTACAGGCGGCTCCAGCCGCCGCACCTTAGACCGCTCCTTCCACTAGTAGGCGAACCAGGGCGGTCGTCCGTTCGGCGGCCCCCGTCCCCTCTTTCACCAGCGCAGCCCCCGCGTGACCGGCCCGGTCGCGGACAGTCGGATCACCCTGCCATAATTGCCACTGGCGCGTCAGCGCCTCGCGGCCGGCGAGCGGTAGCGGCAGCGCGGCGCCGCGCCCGATGAGCAGTCCCGCGTCCCGGCTCGACCCCCACCGCGGGCCTACCGAGATCGGCACGCCCCACACCGCCGGCTCCAGGACCGAATGAAGTCCCGCTCCATGGTACCCGCCGCCGACGTACGCTGCCTGGGCGAGCGCGTACAGGTCCGCCAGAAGACCGACTTGATCTACGACGACGACGCTCGCCCGGGCGAGGTCGACGCCCGCGGACTCGGACGAGCGCATCGGTCGGGGCAAGTCCGCCGTACGGGCGACGGCGTCGAGACGGGCGAGGTGCGAGGATGTCGGCTCGTGCGGGACGAGGATGATCCGGCACGCCGCGGCGACGTCCGAGCGCTGCAGGTCGGCGAACGCGGGGAGCAGCACGTCATCGTCGGCCGGCCAGGTCGATCCGGCCACGATCGTGAACGTCTGGCCGCCCGAGGCCAGTGCCGCAAACGGCTGGCGGGAGCGGTCGAGCCGCGCCGCTCGTTGCGACACGCTGTCGTATCGGGTGTCGCCGGTGACGCTGATGGACTCGCGTCGCGCGCCCAGTCGCTCGAGGCGCTCCGCATCCTCGGGCGCGATCGCGCCCACCCGGTCGAGCGCCGCATACGCCGGGGCCGCCCAGCCGCGCACCGGCCAGGAGAGTCGGGAGCTGTACGGCGCCACCGTTGCCGCGACGAGCCCGAGACGGACGCCGCGGCCGCGCGCGGCGAGCGTCAACTCGGGCCAGACATCGAGTTTGCCATAGACCAGGGCGGTGGGGGCGAGCGCGTCGAGCGCGTTGCGCACGTCGCGGGGTCGGTCGAACGGGAGGTAATCGGCGTAATCGACGGCCAGCTGCCGGGCGAACGAGGCTGCGGATGGGGAAAAAAACGTGTAGGCGATCTGCCAATCGGGGCGCTCGGCACGCACCCCCTCGATGACCGGCTTCGCTTGGAGACCTTCGCCGACCGAAGGCGCGTGAAACCACACGAGGGGTCGGGCCCGGTCGCGGCGCGTCGATCCCCAGGCGGCCATGCGTTGCGACAGCCCGCGGCGCCCCGCGATGCCGCTGCGGAGTTTGTCATTAGCAAGAGCGACGAGGGGCGCAACCGCCGCCGCCGCTGCCACGGTGACACGGTACCACGGTGACGTGTCGCTGCCGTTACTCGCCCCTACACCCGCGGCGTCCACTCAGCGGCTCGGCGGCTCGACGTCTGCCTCAGCGGCTCGCCGTCTTGGCAGTGTAAATGGAGTCGAGGATGCGCGAGAACTCCTGTGCCGGGATGGCACCAGAGGCGAGGCCGCCCTCTATGTAGAAACTGGGAGTCGCGTTCGCGCCGGCGCGCACCGACCCTTGCGCATCCTGCTGGATCGTCTCCATCGTGGCGTGACTCGCCACACACGCCGCGAGGGAATCGCGCCGCACTCCGGCCGAGTCGGCGAGCGCCAGCAGTGCTTGTATCGGATCGGCGAGCGGCGCCCACTCGAGTTGATGGAGATAGAGGGCGTCGTGCACCGGCCAGAACTTGTTCTGACGCGCGGCGCACATCGCGACCTGCGCCGCGGCGACGGCGTTCTTGTGGATGCTCGTCAGCGGGAAGTTCACGAACACCCAGCGCACCTTCCCTGATTGGACGTACGCCTTATCGAGGACTGGGAGCGTCGTGACGGCGAACTCCCGGCACGCCGGACACTGAAAGTCCGCCATTTCGTACACGACCACCGGTGCCTTGGCGCTGCCTTTGGTCCGGGCAGCCAAGGGATCTGCAGTCTGCTGCCCCGTCGGGAGCAGCGTAGCGATCAAACAGAGGGAGAGCAGGCGCATGGCCTAATAATAGCGGCTTGAAGCGATCGCGTGGCCGAGCCAGCTTTCACCCATGACTTGGATCCGCACCATCCCGCTCAGCGAAGCGAACGATCAGTTGCGCCGGGCCATCGAGGCGCAGCAGGCGATGTACCCCGTCGAATATGCCACGCCGGTGCACCCCACTGGCGATGGCACGTCCGGCATCGTGGCGTCGCACTCGTTGATCCCGGAGGCGCTGCACCACGCATTCTCCACCTTCGGTGCCCTGATGTCGCCCGCGCTGCCCCTGAACCGCAGGCACCACGAGATCATTACCACCATGGTGTCGGTTACCAACCGGTGCCGATACTGAATCGAATCTCACGCAGAGTTTCTGCGTCGGGTGACGTTGGATGAGAAGCTGGTGGCGGCGCTGCAGGAGGATTACACCACGGCGCCGCTCAGTGGCGCGGAGCGCACGATGGTGGAGTACGTCGTGCAGCTGACCAAGGACGCGACGCGCATCGGTCCCGATCACCATGCGCGCTTGCGGGCGGCGGGGTTCGACGACACCGGGATCCTGCAGATCACGCTGATCGCCAGCTGGTTCAACTACATCAACCGGGTCGCCGACGCGCTCGGCGTCGGTCGGGGGGATTAGGGGCGTTCGAGCGACGCCGGGGGTGGGGGCGAGGACGCGAGGACGCGGGGGCCGCACGGCCTGGACATCGTCGCTCGCGGCCGGCAATGAGATCCGAAAAGTTGGTCCGG
>Ga0310811_10006158_pt1 | contig 15295 bp, 16 predicted proteins | sample YCmetagenome_FD_207642 | JGI IMG/M metagenome (GOLD analysis project Ga0310811, IMG submission 207642) | Soil microbial communities from experimental microcosm in Duke University, North Carolina, United States - YC | ecosystem: Engineered > Artificial ecosystem > Soil microcosm > Unclassified ...
CATGATCCGGGTCCTGGGCTGCATTTTCCAGCAGCACGATCTGCGTTTGGTCGTGCTTGCGGCGCTGTTGTGCGGGCTTGCCTGCGCCACCGCGCTTTCGATGATTGCGCGCGCGCGGGCGGTTGTTTCCACGCGCGCCCGCATGGGCTGGTTGGCCGGCGCGGGCACGGTGGCCGGTTGCGGCATCTGGGCGACGCATTTTGTCGCCATGCTGGCCTACCATGCCGGTGTCCCCATCGCCTTCACGCCCGGCCTTACCATCCTGTCGGCTGTCATCGCCATGAGCCTGTGTGGCGTGGGCTTCGCGGTGGCCGTCAGCCGCGTCGGCGGTGCGGCTGGTGGCATGATCACAGGCGGCGCGATCTCGGCCATGCACTATACCGGCATGGCGGCGGTCGATCTGCCCGCCCAGGCCGTCTGGGATATGCGCTATGTCCTGGCATCTATATTGATCGGCGTTTCTGTTTCGGGCCTGGCCCTGCATTTTGCCGTCCGCCGCAAGAGCCGCGCCGACTATATCTGGGGCGCCGTTCTCTTCATCGTCGCCATCGTGGGCCTTCACTTCACCGCCATGGCCGCGGTCGTCTATGTCCCCGAATATGGCCATCTGATTTCCGGCGAGGTGATGGCGCCCTTCGCCCTGGCCGTGGTGGTAGCGGCCAGCGCCGCCTTCATCGTTGCCCTTGCTCTGATTGTCGCCATGGTGGATCGCTATTTGGACAACCGCGCCAAAGGCGAGGCCCAGCGCATGCGCGAGCACATCGCCGAACTCGAGGCCACGCAGCAGGCGCTGACCGAAGCTTCCACCAAGCTCTCGGACGCGCTGGAAGCGGCCCAGGCGGCCAACAAATCCAAGTCCGCCTTCCTGGCCTCCATGAGCCACGAACTGCGCACCCCGCTCAATGCCGTGCTGGGTTTTTCCGAAACCATGCTGGCCGAGACCTTGGGGCCGTTAGGGGCGCCGCGCTACCGGGAATATCTGGACAACATCCACACCAGCGGGGCCCATCTTCTGTCGCTGATCAATGACATCCTGGATATTGCCCGTTTCGATGCCGGTCACGGCGAACTGGTGGAGGACATTTTCGACCCGCGGGCGGAGATCGTCGATGCCGAGCGCATGATGTCGGCTCAGACGCGCAAGGCGGCCGTGACGCTTGTCACCGAGCTGGCGCCGGATATTCCTCACATCAAGGGCGACCGGCGCCGCATTCGTCAGATTCTGCTGAACCTGCTCTCCAATGCCCTGAAGTTCACCAATGCCGGTGGCAGGGTAACGGTCCGCGCGCATCTCTCCGCGGAAGGTCTGGTGATGCAGGTCATCGATACCGGCATCGGCATGCGCCGGGAGGACTTTTCCAAGGCGCTGGAGCCGTTCAGCCAGGTGGATTCCTCGCTGGCGCGCAAATATGAGGGGACAGGCCTGGGCCTGCCGCTTACCCGCCAGATGGTGGAACTGCATGGCGGCAGACTGACCTTGGAGAGCGTTCTGGGAGAGGGCACCATCGTCACCGTGATTCTGCCGGCCTGGCGGCTGGTTTCCGCCGAGATGGCGGCCTGACCGGCCTGGCGGCCGACTCGCAATTTCCGGCGAAAATGCCTATATCCCCGCCCGGAAGTCGCCGGGCGTGCCGCTCGCCAACCCGGTCAGGTCGGGAACGAAGCAGCCGTAACGAATCCGGCATGGGTCGGCGGCTTCCACCTCGACGGTCAGGACCGGGAGGGTGAGGGCAGCGGTCAAGCTGCCCGAACGCCATACCGAATCTGCTGCGGGTCGCCGGCTTCCGCCTTACCCACAGCACAAAATCTGTCCCAAGGCAGACGCCTTGCTATAGTCCGCTCATGGCCTCACCTCAGCCCTACCGCGTTCTGGCGCGCAAATACCGCCCCACAGACTTCACCGGCCTGATCGGGCAGGAGGCGCTGGTGCGCACCCTGTCCAACGCCTTCGCCACCGGCCGCATCGCCCATGCCTTCATGCTCACCGGCGTGCGCGGGGTGGGCAAGACCACCACCGCGCGCATCATCGCCCGGGCGCTGAACTGCATCGGCCCGGACGGCAAGCGCACCGAGCCGACCATCCATCCGTGCGGGGTGTGCGAGCCCTGCGTCTCCATTTCGGAATCGCGCAATGTCGACGTACAGGAGATGGACGCGGCCAGCCGCACCGGCATCGATGATGTGCGCGAGATCATCGAGGGCGTGCGTTATGCCCCGGTCGCGGCGCGCTACAAGGTCTATATCATCGACGAAGTGCACATGCTGTCCAAGCAGGCCTTTAACGGTCTGCTCAAGACCCTGGAAGAGCCGCCGCCGCATGTGAAGTTCGTCTTCGCCACCACCGAAATCCGCAAAGTGCCGGTGACAGTGCTGTCGCGCTGCCAGCGCTTCGACCTGCGCCGCATCGACAGCGCCGAGCTTGCCGCCTATCTGGCGACTTTGGCCGAAAAAGAGCAGGTGAAGATCGAGGAAGGGGCGCTGGCCCTGATCGCCCGCGCCGCCGAAGGCTCGGCGCGCGATTCGCTTTCGCTGCTGGACCAGGCCATCGCCCATGGTGAAGGCGAGTTGATCACCGCCGAAACCGTGCGCCAGATGCTGGGCCTGGCCGATCGCGGCCGGGTGCTGGACATTTTCGAGAAGCTGATGGCCGGCAAGGTCGCCGAGGCTTTGGCGGATGTGCAGGCGCTCTATGATGCCGGCGCCGATCCACTGGCGGTGATGCAGGACCTGCTGGAAACCACGCATTTCCTCACACGGGTAAAGGTTGCGCCGGCGGCACAGGGCTTCTTTGACGGCGGCTCCGGCGAAGCCAAGCGCGCCGCCGAACTGGCCGCCAAGCTGTCGGTGCCGTCGCTGACGCGGGCCTGGCAAATCCTGCTCAAGGGCCTGTTCGAGGTGCGCGATGCCACGCGGCCGATTTCCGCCTGCGAGATGGCGCTGATCCGCCTCTCCTATGCCGCCGAGTTGCCGCCCACCGACAAGCTGGTGAAAGATCTGCTCGATGGTGGTGCGGTACCCGCGCCACGCGGCGGCGGTGCGTCCGCGCCTTCCACACCAAGCCGCAGCCCCGTTGCCAGCGGTTCAGCCATGCCGGCGCGCGCCGCGCTTCCCGAAGGTGCGCCGACCGCCACCCTCCGCACCCTGGAAGATGTGGTGGCACTGTGCGAACCGCGCTCGGAACTGCGCGTCAATCTGGAGCACAATGTCCATCTGGTGCGGCTGGAGCCGGGCCTGATCGAAATCCGTCCCACGCCGCGCGCCCCGCGCACCCTGGCCAGCGACCTGCAGACCAAGCTGCGTGCCGCCACCGGCACGCCCTGGATGGTGTCTATCGCCAGCCAGGGCGGCGCGCCGACCCTGGCCGAACAGAAACAGGCCGCCAAGACCGCGCGCTTCGAGGCTGTGGCGCAAGAGCCCTTGGTGCGCGCTGTGCTGGACCGTTTCCCCGGCGCCGAGATCGTAGCGGTGCGCGACATCGTCGCGGATGAAATCGCGCCGGCCATGCTGGACAAAGACGAAGAATGACTTCCATCGCTATTCCCGGCGCACCGCTGCGCCCCGTCGTGGATGGCCGGCTCGCGCTGACGCTGGCCGGCCATGACAGGTTTTAAGGCATGGCTGTCCTCGGCTCCGAGATCGAGCGGCTGATCCAGCTTCTCGCCAAACTGCCGGGCCTGGGGCCCCGTTCGGCGCGGCGCGCGGCGCTGGCGTTGCTCAAGAAGCGCGACACCTTGCTGGAGCCTTTGGTTGACAGTCTGCGTGAGGCGGCTGACGCCATCCTCACCTGTGAGGTCTGCGGCAATCTCGATACCCAGACCCCTTGCGCCATCTGCAGCGATCCGCGCCGCGATCCGCATGTGCTGTGCGTGGTCGAGGATGTGGCCGATCTCTGGGCGCTGGAGCGGGCGGGCGTCTTCCGCGGCCGCTATCATGTGCTAGGCGGGGCGCTGTCGGCGCTGGATGGCGTGACGCCGGAGCGGCTGAATGTGGCGCGCCTCTTGGAGCGAGTTTCCAACACTGGCAACGGCCAAAGCGTGGACGAAGTAATCCTGGCCATGAACGCCACCGTGGAGGGCCAGACCACCGCGCATTATCTGATGGACCTGTTGGGTGACCGGAAAGTCACCCGGCTTGCGCACGGTGTGCCGGTGGGCGGCGAACTCGATTATCTGGATGAAGGCACTTTAAGCGCCGCCTTCAAGGCGCGGCGAGCGCTTTAGAACGCAAGACCTTTGTCATTCCCGCGCAAGCGGGAATCCAACTTCAAACATTTGCAAAAAGTTGGATGCCCGCTTCCGCGGGCATGACAAGACAGAAGATGCTTAATCCTGCGCTGGCCAGAGCTGCGGCACCAGAAAGGTGATCGCGCCCAATATGCCCAGGATCGCCAGATTGCTGAAATAGGGCGACAGGCTTTCACGCCAGGTGAATTCCACGCTGGGCATGACAAGCGCCAGCAGGGCGACTGCCGCCACTGTCAGCGCCACCGTCATGGCCAGTTCGCGGCGGAAGCGGCGCTCCTCGATCTTGACCATCACGGCAAGCGCAAAGCGGGGATCGGACGCCGGCACATCGGCATCCCAGAGATTTTTCAGCACCGGTTCATCCATCTGAACCTCCAAGCAACACGGCCAGTTTTTCCCGCCCCCGGGCAATATGGGATTTTACCGTGCCCAGCGGCAGCGCCAAGGCCTCGGCCGCCTCCGCATGGGTGAATTCCGCTCCCAGACAAAGCAGAACCGCGGCCCTTTGTTCCGGCGGCAGGGTGGACGCGGCCTTTACCAGATCCAGCCTCAGGCCCGGATCGGGGGCAAAGCTGGTTTCGTCGCTCACCGCATGGCTTTCCCGCTTCAACAGGCGCAGCCAGCCGCGCTTGCGCTCGCGATATTTGCGCCAGGCGATGCCGAACAGCCAGGGCCGGAAAGGCCGGGCGGGATCGAAGCGGGCGATATGCTCCCAGGCAAAGACAAAGGCTTCCTGCGCCAGGTCGTCGGCATCGGCCGCATTGCCGCAGAGCCGCCGCAGAAAGGCGCGCAAGGCCTGCTGGTGCATCTGGACCAGACGCCCGAAGGCGTCGGCCGAACCGGCCTTGGCACGTGTGGCCAGAGCCGGTTCGGCGCCGTCTTGTGTCACCGTCTGTCCTTGTCATCCGGGGGCCAGCCGCGCGGCATGAACAGCAGCGAGAGAAAATTGCTGATGGCCAAGGCGGCGAAAATCATCATCGGAATCAGCAGGCCGTGATCGTGGTGCCAATGATTGTCGCCGTCATGGTTCCAGAAGGTCAGGACGAAGAAGGCGATAGCCAGGGCCGTGAAGAGGAAGCCGCGGTGCAGGCGGCGTTCGGGCGAATAGCGCCAGCCATAGGGCCCGGGCCCGCATCCGCCATCCCAACCGCCGCCCTGCAGGCCCTTCATCAATTCCGGCGGCGGGTCCTTGCCCTGGTCGGCATAGCTTTTGAGGATGTCCAAGGCGCGGTTGGCGCGGGTATGGCGGGACCAGCCCCAGGCCAGGGCAAAGATCATCCAGAACAGCGGGAAGATCACCCACCAGAAACGGGAAACCAGATCGTAAAAGTCCATGGGCCAAGCCTTTCTTTGCCTGCTATTGGCCGCCGCCCAGGACTTTGGATGCGCCCCGGGCGGCGTAGCCGCCCAATGACTTATTTCAATTCAGGCTTTTGGCCGTCTCAGGCGGCGCCAGCTCGACCTTTTCGATCTTCTCGCCCCGGCTGGTGATCTTGCCCGTCGAAATCAGGATGTTCTTGATGTCGGCATCGGCCTGGTTGAAGTGGCTCTGCAGTTTCAGGACCCGGTCGTTCAGAAGACGCACATCGTTCAGCAGCGCGCCCACTTCCTTGCGGATCAGATCGGCCTGCTCGCGCATGCGGGCATCCTTCATCACCGTCTGGATGGTGTTGATGGCCAGCATCAGGATATTGGGCGAGACCACGATCACATTGGCGCGATGGGCCTTCTGAATCACATCGGCAAAGCCGTCATGCAGGTCGGCATAAAGCGATTCCGACGGCACGAACATGATCGCGGGGGTCTGGACCTCGCCCGGGATCAGATATTTTTCGGCAATGTCCGTCACATGCTTGGACACGCTGGCGCGCACCTGCGCCAGGGCGGATTTCTTTTCCTCGTCCGTGGCAGCGCGGCGCAAGGACTCGAAAGCTTCCAGCGGGAATTTGGAATCGATCACCAGCAGCGCTGTGTTGCCGGGAATGCGGATGATGCAGTCGGGCCGGTTGCGGTTGGAAAGGGTGAACTGGAAGTCGTAAAGCGAGGTGGGCAGGCCGTCGCGCACGATCTCTTCCATCTGGGCCTGGCCGAAGGCGCCGCGCGCCTGCTTGTTGGACAGAACCTGCTGCAGCGACACGACCTGGCCGGACAGCGCCGAGATATTCTTCTGCGCCTCGTCAATCACAGTCAGGCGCTCGCCGATGCCGGCGATGCTGGCGGCCGTTTTGGTGGCGCTGTCGGTGAGGTTTTCACCCATCCGCTTTTCCAAGGCTTCCAGCCGTTCGCCCAGGGTGCGGGTGAGGGCCTCCTGCGCCGCCACCGTGGCGGTGAACTGGCCGCCGATCTCGCCCTGCTTGGCCAGCAGCGCATCCAGCCGGGAATCAGCCGCCGGCGGTTCCGGCGCTTTGCGGGGGCGGGCAAAGGCCAGAATCACGGCCGCCAGCACCACGGCCACAGCCAGCACAATCAACGCTAATTCCATGAATCCTTGACCTAAAAGGCAGCCGAAGCTTGACCGCCTCAAGCGGTGCGCCTATCTCCAGCCCATGACCAAACGCCCCATCATAACCGCCCCCGATCCGCGCCTCCAAGCGGTCTCCGCCGATGTGGAGAAGGTGGATTCGGAGATCCGCAAGCTGGTGGACGACATGGCCGAGAGCATGTACGCGGCCGACGGCATTGGCCTTGCCGCCGTGCAGATCGGGGTTCCCAAGCGGGTGATCGTGATTGATCTGGACCAGAAGGAGGGGAAGAAAAATCCCCGCGCCTTCATCAATCCCAAAATCCTCTGGGCGTCGGAAGAGATGGCGGTGTTCGAGGAAGGCTGCCTCTCGGTCCCCGAAATCTGGGACGACGTGGAACGCCCCGCCCGTATCAAAGCCGAATATCTCGACCTTGATGGCAAGAAGGTGGAGCTGGAAGCCGATGGCATGCTCGCCACCTGCCTGCAGCATGAGATGGATCACTTGAACGGGGTGCTGTTCATCGACCATCTCTCGCGCCTGAAGCGCAGCATGGCGATCAAGAAGCTCACCAAGGCCAAGAAGCTCAAAGAGACCGCCTGAGGCATGGCGCTGCGCCTAGCATTCATGGGCACACCCGATTTCGCGGTGCCCACCCTTGCCGAGCTGATCGCCCAGGGTCACGACATCGCCGCCGTCTATTCCCAGCCGCCGCGTCCCAAAGGTCGTGGCATGGCGCTGGAGCCGTCTCCCGTCCATCAGTTCGCGCAGCGCGCCGGATTGCCGGTGCGCCATCCCATCTCGCTGAAAGGCGAAACAGAGCAGGCGGAATTCGCGGCTCTCGATCTGGATGCTGCTATCGTGGTCGCCTATGGCCTTTTGCTGCCCAAGGCGATTCTTGAAGCGCCCCGGCTGGGCTGCTTCAACCTGCACGCCTCCTTGCTGCCGCGCTGGCGCGGCGCGGCGCCCATCCAGCGCGCGGTCATGGCGGGCGATGAAGAAACCGGCGTGATGGTGATGCAGATGGAAGAGGGGCTGGATACCGGCCCCGTGCTGATGGCCGAGCGGGTTCGGATCGGCCGCAAGACCAGCGGCGAATTAACGGCTGAACTTTCGCGTCTGGGCGCCGACCTGATGGTGCGAGCCTTGGGTGCACTGGAGCGTGGCGCCGTGACACCTCAGCCGCAAGCCGAAGCCGGCATTACCTATGCCCGCAAGATCACCAAGGACGAAGCGCGCATAGACTGGTCGAAAAGCGCCGCCGAGATCGACATGATGATCCGGGGCCTGGCGCCGTCACCCGGCGCGTTCACAGAAGCCAAAGGCGATCGGCTGAAAATTCTGTCCGCCATGCCGATGAAGGACCGTGGTAATCCGGGCGAAGTCCTGACCGATGATCTGACGGTGGCCTGCGGCGAAGGCGCGCTGAAGCTGCTGAAGGTGCAGCGCGCTGGCAAGGGCGTGATGGACGCCCGCGAGCTTCTGAAAGGCTTTCCGCTGCCGCCCGGCACGCGCTTTTCCTGATGCGCTATCGCCTGACCCTGGAATATGACGGCACGCCTTTTGTCGGCTGGCAGCGTCAGGACAACGGCCCTTCCGTGCAGGGCGCGCTGGAAGCGGCGATCGAAAAGCTCTCGGGCGAAAGAGTGACGGTGACCGGCGCCGGCCGCACCGATGCCGGTGTGCACGCCTTGGGCCAGGTGGCGCATTTCGATCTGGTGAAGACATTCGAGCCGGGCAAGGTGCGCGATGCCCTGAACTATCATCTGCGTCCCGATCCGGTCTCGGTGCTGGACGCCGCCGAGGCGGGTGAGGAATTTCATGCCCGCTTTTCCGCCACGGCGCGGCATTATCTGTTTCGCATCCTCAACCGCCGCAGCCCGCCGGCGCTGGAAGAGGGCAAGGTCTGGCATGTCTCGCCCAGGCTGGATGCCGAGGCCATGCATGCCGCGGCGCAATTTCTGACCGGTCAGCACGATTTCACCACCTTCCGCGCCGCCGAATGCCAGGCCCAGTCGCCGGTGAAGACGCTGGACCGGCTGGATGTCAGCCGCCGCGGCGAGGAAATCCATATCGAGGCCAGCGCCCGCTCCTTCCTGCATCACCAGATTCGCTCCTTCGCCGGCACCCTGAAGCTTGTGGGCGAAGGAAAATGGCAGCCGCGCGATGTGAAGAAGGCGCTGGAGGCGCGGGACCGCGCTGCCTGCGGGCCGGTCGCACCGCCGGAAGGACTGTATCTGGTGCGGGTGGATTACTGACCCTTGTTGTCGTGGTAACATTCCGGGCTGGAGGCGAACATGGCGCGTCGCATTGTTCGGGTTATCGCACTCATAGGCGCGATCGACTTTGCCTTGTTTGTGATAGCCGCTCTTTATCTCGGCGGAGACGCCGTGAACGGCTATCGTCAGGGCAATCGCTATTTTCTGGGTCTGCACTCCAACGGGCCGTTCACTGAAGTCAGCCGCAGCACGTTCCTCTATAGCGAATGGCATGTCGCCAGCCTGCTCGTAATCGTTGGCTTGGTTTTGGTGGCTCATCTGGCATTTCGGATGATGGACCGCAGGGCCGCGCGCCAGTCCTGATGCGAGCCTAGAGATCGACCAGCGTCACGGCGCCGGGATCGATCGGTTCGCCCAAGAAGATTTCACCCAAGTGCGCGAAGCGCCCGGGCGCATCGGTGGCCAGAAAGCGCGGTGGTTGCGCAGCGCCCTCATTCAGCAGATTTCGGTCCCGCAGGATCTGCTCCACCGCGGCCGCAGTGGTCTCCGCGCTGTCCACCAGCGCCACGTCCGGTCCAGCGATCTTGGCGATGGTCTGTTTCAGCACCGGAAAATGGGTACAGCCCAGCACCAGCCCGTGCGGTCTGGGAACGGTGGCGAGCAGCGGATCGAGATAGCGATGTGCCGTCAGCTCGGCGATCTGGCCGTCGTGAAGGCCTTCCTCGGCCAGGGCCACGAACAGGGGGCAGGCCTGTTGCACCACAGGCATCTGCGGCGCGATGTCCTGGATGGCGCGGACATAGGCGCCGCCTTTCACGGTGCCTTCTGTCGCGATCACGGCGATGGGGCCCTCGGGCGCGGCGGCGACTGCGGCCGTGGCCCCCGGCTCGATAACGCCAACCACCGGCAACGGCGCCAAGGTCTCAGTCAAGGTCGGCACCGCAGCGGCGCTGGCGGTGTTGCAGGCCACCACCAGCAGCTTGATGTCATGCTGCATCAGCGCGGCAGAGGCCTGCACCGCATAGCGCATCACGGTGTCGGCACTTTTGGTGCCGTAAGGAAGGCGCGCCGTGTCGCCCAGATAAACCAGAGATTCCTTGGGCAGGCGCGCCTTCAAGGCGCGCATCACGGTAAGCCCGCCCATGCCGGAATCGAAAATGCCGATGGGTCTGCCAGAATTGGAGGACGTCAAAGCGGCGGCTTGGCGAAATAGGCGGCCAGCAGCACCGCATAGATCTCGGTCAGGGCCGCGATCTCGGCGACCGGCACGCATTCATCGGCTTTGTGCATGGTAGTGCCGGCCAGGCCCAATTCCACCACCGGGCAGGCGTTTTTGATGAAGCGCGCGTCCGATGTGCCGCCGCTGGTGGAAAAGAACGGCGACTGGCCGGTGACGCTGGCCACGGTGTCGCTGACCAGCTGAGTGAACTTGCCAGGTGCCGTCAGAAACGACACGCCACTGGTCTGGCTGGTGATCTCGATCCGGCAGCCCGACCCCTGCGCAATGCGCTGGGCGCGATCTTCCACCCAATGCAGCAGGCTTTCCGGCGTGTGCTTGTCGTTGAAACGGATGTTGAAAGCGGCCCGCGCCTCACCCGGGATCACATTGGTGGCGGTGTTGCCCACATCCATGCTGGTGAAAGACAAGGTGGAAGGATCGAAATGCTCGCTGCCCTTGTCCAGCTTGTGCGCGGCGAACTGGGTGACTAGCTCGGCCAGCACCGGAATGGGGTTCTTGGCCTTTTGCGGATAGCCGACATGGCCCTGGGCGCCGGTGACCGTGACCTGGAAATTGATGGAGCCGCGGCGGCCGATCTTCAAGGTGTCGCCGGCCCTGCCCACGCTGGTTGGTTCGCCCACGATGCAATGGTCGATCTTCTCACCACGGCCCTTCAGCCATTCCAGCAGCTTGACGGTGCCGTTGACGGCGGCGCCTTCCTCATCGCCAGTGATCAGAAGGCTCAAGGAGCCTTTGAAGTTTTCTGGGGGTTTGCCGATGCGCGCCGCGGCGGCGACAAAGGCGGCGATGGCCGATTTCATGTCGGCGGCGCCCCGGCCATATAGCATGCCGTCCCGCACCTCGGCCGCGAAGGGGTCGGCGTTCCAGCCCTCGCCCACCGGCACCACATCGGTATGGCCGGCAAAGCAGAAATGCGGTGCGGTATCGCCGAGCCGGGCATAAAGATTGTCCACATCGCCGAATGGCAGGCGGTGGGTGGTGAAGCCCAGCTCCTTCAGCACCGCTTCCAGCACATCCAGCGCGCCGGCATCCTTCGGGGTCACCGAAGGGCGGCGGATCAAGGCCTGAGCCAAAGCGAGGGCGTCAATAACGACCATCAGTCCCGCAACAATTCGTTTATCGAGGTCTTGGCGCGGGTCTTTTCGTCCACCCGCTTGACGATCACGGCGCAGTAGAGATTAGGGCCATTACCCGATGGCATGGAGCCCGACACCACTACCGAATAGGGGGGCACCTTGCCCAGATGCACTTCGCCGGTGGCGCGGTCCACGATTTTGGTGGAGCCCGAGAGATAGACGCCCATGGACAGGACGCTGCCTTCGCCCACGATCACGCCTTCGGCGACTTCGGCGCGGGCGCCGATGAAGCAATTGTCCTCGATGATGGTGGGCGAGGCCTGCAGCGGCTCCAGCACGCCGCCAAGGCCCGCGCCCCCCGAAATGTGGCAATGCGCGCCGACCTGGGCGCAGGAGCCGACGGTGGCCCAGGTATCGATCATGGTGCCTTCGCCGACACGCGCGCCGACATTGACGAAGCTGGGCATCAGCACCGCGCCCTTGGCGATGAAGGCGGAACGGCGCACCACCGCGCCCGGCACGGCGCGAAAGCCGGCGGCGCGGAATTTGGCTTCGTCCCAGCCCAGGAACTTGGAATCCACCTTGTCCCACCAGACGGCACCATCCGGCGCGCCTTCGATCAGCTTCATGTCGTTGAGGCGGAAGGAAAGCAGCACGGCCTTCTTCAGCCATTCATGCACCTTCCACTGGCCGCCGATCTTTTCGGCCACCCGCAGGGAGCCATTGTCCAGCGCGTCCAGTGCGGTTTCCACGGCATCGCGCTCTGCGCCTTTGGAGGTCACGCTTAACTGCTCGCGCTTCTCCCAGGCCGCTTCGATAGCCGCGCTCAATTCGCTCATGCTCAAATCCTGATCGTATTCAGAAACTGGGTGAGATTGTCAGTCTCATGTTCGATATCGCCGGGGGCGACATCCATCAAGGGGCCATGCTTGCCCCAGGGGGCATCGGTCTTCAGCCATACTGTGGTCATGCCCAAGGCCCGGGCTGGTACCAGATTGCGGGCGATGTCGTCAAACATCGCCGCCTCAGGTCCTTCGACCGCGCCGGCCGTCATCACATGGCTGTAAGCCTCGGCCATCGGCTTTGGTGTGAATTGCATGGTGCGAATGTCCCACACCGCATCGAAACTGTCCGCCAGACCGATACGGTCCAGAATGCGCGCGGCATGATTGGCGCAGCCATTGGTAAAGACAAAGCGCCGTCCTGGCAGACGCGCCAGCGCCGCCTTCAGGCCGGGATCCGCTGCCAGATCGCCCAAGTCGATATCATGGACATAGGCCAGATAGTCTTCGGCATCGCAATCATGCTCGCGCATCAGCCCGTTCAGGGTGGTGCCGTACTGGCGATAAAGGTCTTTCTGCACCGTGCGTGCCGCGTCCCGCGGCAGATTCAGAAGCCGTTCAACATAGTCGGTCATGCGCGCTTCGATCTGGGCGAAGACACCGTTGTCGGCGCGATACAGCGTGTTATCCAGGTCGAAAATCCAGCTGCGGACATGGCCGAAATCCGGCGGCTCAGCCGGGGCCTCTTTTTCCGCTGTATGCAGCCTTTCCATGGGCCCCGAACATGGCGCGCGGCGGCTAAGGGCGCAAGGACCGTTAATGCGCGTTACCCACGCCTCTTTAAAGGCTGTTAAAGCGCCCCGCGCCAAAATGCGCCATTCAGGGGACTAGAATGGACCAGCCCACAAGTTTGCGCCCCGCACGGCCGGGTCTTAATCCCCGCGAGGCGCTCGATATCTTGGACATACGCACCCGCGAGCAGATGAAGGGTGGCGCCACGGAACTGGCGGCCCGGACCGATGCGGGTCCCGATGTGCTGCATTATCTCGCTCAGCATGGCGCGCCGGCCGTGCGCGGCGCGGTGGCGGCCAATCCGGCTGCCCCCGCCGCCACCAATCGCCTGCTGGCCGATGATGAAGACGAGGATGTGCGCGCACAACTGGCGCGGAAGATCGCCCGCCTGATGCCGGGCCTGTCGGAGCGGGAAAGCTCCCACGTCCTGGCGCTGACGATTGAAACGCTGGAATGCCTGGCGCGCGACGCCGCTGTGAGAGTGCGCACCATCCTAGCGGAAGAGATCAAATTGCTGGACTGCATCCCCCATCATGTGGCGCTGACCCTGGCGCGCGATATCAACAGCATCGTCGCGGTGCCGATCCTGCAATATTCTCCGCTTTTGTCGGACAGCGATCTGATCGAGATCATTGCCTGTGCCCAGGTGCAGGAGGTCCTGACCGCCATCGCCAGCCGCACGCCCGTCAGCGAACTGGTAAGCGACAGACTGGTGCAGAGCCTGGATGTGCCCTCGGTGGCAGCGCTGCTGGTCAATCCGGATGCGAGGATCCGTAAAGAGACCATGGACCGCATCATCGAGCAGGCGGAAGAAATCAGTGCCTGGCACATGCCGCTGGCGCTGCGCGCCGACCTGTCGGCGCGCGCCATCCGCCGCATCGGCGCCTTTGTCGGCGCTTCTATTCTGGAGCGGCTGGCGGCACGCCACGATCTGTCCGATGCCACCCGCACCCATCTCAATCGCGAGCTGCGGGCGCGGCTGGCCGAAGCACCGATGGAAGCGGACGTTGCCTCGCCGGTGGACCGGGTGGCCCAGGCCAAGAAGGACGGCAAGCTGGACGGCACGTTCGTGGAGCAGGCGGCGCAGGCCGGTCAGCGCGAAGTGGTGGTGATGGCGCTGGCTGAGCTCGCCAATGTCTCCGAGCAGGCGGTCAAGAAAATTCTTAATGCCGCCAGCGCCAAGCCGGTCACCGCTCTGGTCTGGCACGCGCATCTGTCCATGCGGGTGGCGTTCAAGATCCAGACCGGCATCATGAAGCTCTCCGGCCGCGACCTGTTGCCGGCGCGCGGCGGCATCGGCTTCCCCCTGACCAAGGAAGAGATGCGCTGGCATCTCGGTTATTTCGACATCGCCGCCTAGCGGCCGGAGGGGTCATCTACGAAGCCCCGCCGGACCGATATGGGCGACATAGCCGCTCAGGCCCTTTGTCGGCGTGGCGGCAAAGCCGGTTTCCGCAAAGCCGCGGCCGGCGCAATTCTGATTGCCCTCGATCTCGAACGCCGTGGTCGCGGTACAGAAGCGCTGGCTGCCCGCCACCAAGGCGCTGCCATTCTTGCGCTGGGCCAGAAGATAGATGGCGTCGCTGTTCAGCGGCATGGTCATGGCGCGCGCGCAGGCGCCTGGCGTCACCGTCCACCAGCCCCGTGAAACCGTCTTGCCGCCGTCCATCTGCCCCAGCGCGACCATCATGGCCTCGGGGCTGTCGTTGCAGACGGTGTAGCCCGCCGGCGCGATCTTCTTGCGCGCTTCACTTTCCAGGGCCTGAAACAGTTCCGCATTGCCGGCCGTGGCAGCGAAGTGCATGCGCTTGCGGAAGTCGGCCAAGGCCAGGCCCGTCGCCTTGTCGGGCTTGCCGTCGATCTGCGGGACGGGGTAGCCATTGTCCTTGAGCAACCGCTTGACGCCAGCGAGCTGCGCCTCCGTCATGGTCAGGACCGGCTGCTCATCGAAATTCATGGTCCAGACGCGTTTGCCGCGATTGTCCAGGACCGCGAAGGGCAGCACGAAACTATCGTCGGTGCAGCTGGACTTTGCCGCCGCTTGTTTGACGGCGAAATTGCCGTCCTTGACGCAGACCGGCTGATTTCCGCCCCAGGCCCGTGCCGGCCCGGAATGGGCAAGGCTGGAGCGGGCATGAACCAGATAACTCTGCGCCGTCAACGGCTCCTTGCGCGCGGTCTGGCATTCGCCCGGCGCCACCCGCGTCCACCCTTCGGTCTCGCTGCGCGAGCCCTGAACCGCCGAGGTGGCGGCATAAAGAATATAGCTGGTGCGGTTGCAGAGGGTGAGCGCCGCTTGCGCGGGTAGGGACATCGTCCCCAGAGCCAGCAGTGCCAAAAGCAGCCGCATAACGCCGCGTCAGTCCGCGGTGATCAGCGTGCCGGCGCCATGCTCGGTGAAAAGCTCGAGCAGCAGCACATGGGGAATGCGGCCGTCCAGGATGACCGCGGCATTGACGCCGCCTTCCACCGCGTCGATC
>Ga0310811_10006160_pt1 | contig 15294 bp, 12 predicted proteins | sample YCmetagenome_FD_207642 | JGI IMG/M metagenome (GOLD analysis project Ga0310811, IMG submission 207642) | Soil microbial communities from experimental microcosm in Duke University, North Carolina, United States - YC | ecosystem: Engineered > Artificial ecosystem > Soil microcosm > Unclassified ...
TTGATGCCGACGATGCCGAGCGCGTCTCCGGATTTCAGTTCGACATTCACGTTCTGCACGGCCCAGAACTCGTTCTTGCGCAGCTCGTCCGGATGCTGCGAAAGGCCGACGACCTCCCGGGCGATGTCCTGCACGCCGTAGTAAAGCGAACGCTTCAGGTCACGGCAGAAACGCTTGGAGACATTCTCCAGCGCCAGGACGACATGCTTCTCGGGTGCCGGCGCCGCGGGCGGTGCCACGGGCTCTGGTTCCATCACGGTCAAATCAGACTCACTCATTCCTAAAACATCAATTGGCCGACGTCAGCGCCGGCTCGGTCGTTTCAACATTCCAAGCCTTCGCACACATGGCGAGAGACTTCGCGAAAGGTGCGGGCTGCCAATCCGGCAGCCATTGCCGCAGCTTCCCGACATCGGCCTGCCAGCGTGAAGGATTTCCCCTCAGCTCCTCGCGGCCAAAAACAATTTCCGCGCGACTGCCCGCGCAGTCGCGCAACGTCCCGGCCACCTCGCGAACGGACACCCCGGTGCCCGAGGCAACATTGACCGCGTGGAAGCCGGGTGCATCCCCGACCCGGGCCGCGCATACTCCGATCGCAGCCGCGGCGGCCTCGTCGGCCGATAGAAAATCCCGCTGCTCGTCACCGGTGCCCTTCAACCGGAGCTCCGAGGTCCCCCGGCGCAACTGGTCGAAAATCTCCCAGACGAGCAGCCGCCGCTGGGCCGCTCCAAAGACGGAAAAAAACCGGAGCGATACGACGGAGAACCCAAAGCAGTGGGCGAACTCCTCCGCGATCTGCTCCGAGAGCTTCTTGTGAAATCCGTAAGGCGACTCGGGATGCCGGGGAGCGCTCTCCGGAGTCGGGAGAACCTCGGGCGAGCCGTAAACCGCGGCGCTGGAGGCCAGGGCCACCAATGGGCGCGTGCCGGACTGGCGGATCCCATCGAGCACTCGAAACCACAGGCCGGTCGAGCTCTCGAAATCCGCGAGAGGCGCCTGAAAAGAATCTCCCACCGAGGCGGTCCCGGCAAAATGCGCCACGCAGTCCGGTGCGATGCCGGCGATCGTGCCCGAGAGCATATCCGCAGAGCGGAAATCGACCTGACGATAGGCTCCGCTCCAGTGTGCGGGCGGGCAGGCGTCGCGGCCAATGCCGACGACCTCGTGACCTGCCGCAATCGCGGCTCGTCCGACTGCACCACCGAGAAATCCCGACGCTCCCGTGATCAAAATCTTCATCGCGCGGACAAGGTCTTGATCTCCGCGAGCCAGGCGGCCGCCGAGGCATCGCTGGGCATCCGCCAGTCGCCACGCGGCGACAAGGCGACGGTGCCGACCTTCGGACCATCGGGCATGGAGGAGCGCTTGAACTGGTTGGCGAAAAAGCGGGTGCAAAAAACGCCCAGCCACTGGCAGATCTCGGCGCGCAGGAATCGCCCCTCGAACGCCAGCTCCGCCAGGGCCACGATCTTGGCCGGGCCGAAGCCGTGCCTCACCATCTGGAACAGGAAAAAGTCGTGCAGATCGTAGGGACCAACGGTCTCCTCCGTCTTTTGGACCAAGGTCTCGCCGGCATCCAGCGGCAGAAGCTCGGGCGAGATCGGGGTGGCCACGATGTCGAGCAGCAGGCCACGCACCGGCTCGCCGAACTGCTCCTCGGCGCACCAGGTCACGAGGTGCTTCACCAGCGTCTTGGGCACGCCGGAGTTCACATGGTACATGGACATGTGATCGCCGTTGAAGGTGCACCAGCCGAGCGCCGACTCCGAGAGATCGCCGGTCCCCACGACGATGCCGCCGACCTGGTTGGCGAGATCCATCAAGATCTGGGTCCGCTCGCGAGCCTGGGCGTTCTCATAGGTCGCGTCGCGTGAGTCCGGAGGGTGCCCGATGTCCTCGAGGTGCTGCCCGGCCGCCCTCGAGATGGAGATCTCGCGTGTTTCCGCACCCAGCGCCGCAGCGAGGGCAAGGGCATTCGACTGCGTCCGCTTCGTGCTCCCCAGGCCCGGCATGACAACGGCCAGCAAATCCTCCGGCTTGCGACCGAGCGTGGCGAGGGCACGGATGCAGACCAGTGCCGCCAGCGTGGAGTCGAGGCCGCCGGAAAGGCCGAGCACCGCCTTCGCCGAGCCCGTGTGGGCCAGCCGGCGCGCGAGGCCGGTCGCCTGGATCGAAAAGATCTCCTGGCAGTGCGACGCCCGCTCGCCCGACGCCTCGGGCACGAAAGGCCGGGGCACGATCCGACGCCGAAGCTCGACGGGCTCCGATCCCGCCGCCTCGTCGAGCGCCACGGGAATCCGCCGAAAACCGGAGGCCGACGCGGCGGAGAAACTGCTGTTGGTGAGCCGCTCGTGCTCGATCCGTTGAAAATCGAAATCCGCCACGGCCATGCTCGTTTCGAAATCGAAGCGATGGCCCTCCGCGAGGAGCTGCCCGCACTCCACGAGGAGGCCGGCGCCGGAGAAGACCAGATCGGTACTCGATTCCCATGGACCAGCCCCGGCGTAGGCGTAGGCCGCAAGGCATCGTGCCGACTGCTGGCGGACCAGAGCGGCCCGGTAGGCGGCCTTGCCAAGCAGCTCGTCGCTCGCCGAGGGATTCAGGATCAAGTTTGCCCCGGCCAGCGAGAGACGCCCGCTCGGCGGCTCGACCGTCCAGAGATCCTCGCAAATCTCGATGCCGACGCGGCAGTCCCGCCCGATCTCGAACAGCAAATCAGGGCCGATCGGAACGACCATGTCGCCGAGAGAAATGGTGTCGCGCTCCAGCGCGGACGCACGCGAGAACCAGCGTTCCTCGTAGTACTCCTGGCTCGTCGGCAGGAAGGTCTTCGGCACGATACCGTGCACGGCCCCTCCGGCGATCAATGCCGCGCAGTTGAACAGGCGGCCATCGACGGCCAGCGGCAGCCCAACGACCACGGCAACAGGGAGATTCTTCAGCGCGGAGGCCACATGGAGGAGCGCCTCGACCGCGGAATGCCGGAGGGTGGTCTGGAAAAACAAGTCCCCGCAGGTGTACCCGGTGATGCTCAACTCGGGAAACACCGCCACGGAGGCCCCCGCCGCGAAGGCCGCCTTCGCCGCCTCCACGATCTTCCCGGCGTTGAAAGCCGGATCGCCGACCCGCAACTCCGGAGTCACGGCGGCCACCCGGCGGTAGCCGAAGCTGGAGTAATCGCGTGCGTTCATGAGGCGAGGACATGCTGCCGCCCTTGGTCAGGGGCCGGAGCCTGCGACCGGGAAAATTCGACTGTGCGCCGAGCGATCGGCATAAAAGGTTTCACCGCTGAGGCGGCAGGGTTCATCCCAGGAGCTTGAGGGCCACCGGGAGCATGGTCCGGCCGCGATCGAGCCAGCGGCGGAGTTCGTTGATGCGCCCGCGCGTCTCGGCGCGTTCGGCTTCCGGGAGATCGGCGAGGGCGGCTTCCATCCGCTCGGCGCGGTCGGCCGCCTGCTCGAGCTTGGGCAAAATCTGTTCCTTGATAAAAGAGGAGGCGAAGCGGCTCAGCTCCAGATTGGCCACGAAATGGTCGCGCCGCTCACCCGGGCTGTAGACGGTCTTCACGGCGCCGGCGGAACGGAGTGCCTTCAAGCCCTGACTGGCGGCCCCAAGGCTGATGTCGAGCCGTCGCATGAGCTCCTCCATGGTCAGAGGACGCGGCGACACGAAAAGCAGCCCGTAAATTTCCCCTACCGATTTGGGAAGTCCAAGGAGCCGAAAGAAATTGATGAACATTTCAATCGCCTCCATCTCAATCGTGCCCAGGGAACCATGACGGGAAAGGGCCGGCCTCGAGTCAGACAACATCCCTGCAAGTCTGCCGCAAGAACTTCAGCGACTTCAATATAAAATGAAGTAGGGAGTAGCCTAATCGGTCACCTTGCGAGTGACGACCCTCTGTGCAATCTTCCGGCGCATCCCATTCAGATCGCGCACGTAGAGAGAAACGACATTCCGCCCCTGTTTGACGGGGACGGAGCGATTCCATTGCTGGAGGCCGCGGGTTTTGAGGAGTTTCGTGCTGCCGTAGCGGGAATTAGCGAGATACACCGCTCCGACCCGGCTGGGGTCCGCGGAGCCGAGGAAGAAATAACTGCCCCCGGTACCGGTCACATTCCGCTTCGGCCGCTCGATCGCGGCGAGGACATTGTTTACCGAGTCCACGGGCTCCGTGCCGGGCTGCGCGCCATAGATGGACTGCCCTCCCCGGATGTCGTCCGCGAGGACGTAGTCGGTGTCGGAGACGTGGCTGTTCATGATGGCGTCCACGGACTGGCCGTAGCTATCGGGATGGTCGAGGCCTACGACATGCCCGAACTCGTGGAGCAGAACGCGCCGGAGGTCATAGATCGGCTGTCCGCTGCCGGTATAAAGGAAATTTCCCCGGTACGAATTCCAGTTCAACGCGGAATTCAAAATGACGTCGGCCTCGCTCCGCACCGTGCTCTTGCCGGGCACGGTCCATTGCGTGGTGACCGCCACGGCATCGCCGAAGCTCTGGCCGTAGATCGTGCTGGAGAAGAAGACGTTGTTCACGCCGTCGTGGTTCCCCGGGGATTTCGAATCGACCACGGGAGAGAACTGCAGATCGCGGAGATAATAGTTCCAGACGCCCAGGGCTGTCGCTGCCACGGTGTCCCAGGAGGTGGAGCCGTCGATCAGCGGATTGGTATTGCCCAACTCCAGATGCATGACCACCGGAGTGGTGGCCCATCTCACTCCCAGCAGCACATATCCAGACGCGCCAGCTCCCGCGATGAGGAGGGCCAGGGCGGATAGAAGAAATCGCCGTCCCGTCATTTCCCGCCGCTCACCTGTGTGATGCGTGCCCGCAACGACGTTTCGAAATCCGACAGCTTCAGCCTGGAGGGCATTTCGCCCCGGCTACGAGCCATCGTGGTGCGCCGCAGCCAGTCCCTGGACGTGCGGGTCATGCTGACCGAGTCCTCCGCTCCCGCCGTGCCGTTGACCGCGAGTTGCCCCTCGGTCCAGCCGACCACCGGGCAGATCTGATTTTTTACCCCGGAGACGAAGAGCACATATTCCTGCCCCTGCTGAAATTGCGGCATGCCCTCGACCTTGAGTTCCACGCCATCCGCAGCCCCGCCTAGAAAGTCCAGGGAAACCGTGCTGCCGACCTTTCCCTTGTAAACGACCAGCGGAGTGAACCGGACCGTCGAAACGACCGGGCCCTGCGGCTTGCTCCAGTCCCGGCGCGTATCGATCCGATCGACCCGGCCGCGAAAAATCGACTCGGCTTTCTGGATCTGCTCGTCGCCGCTGATCGGCGCTAGAGTCGTGGCAGAGCTCTCGGCGACGCAAAATCCCACCATAATGGCAGCGACCGCGATCACGCGGCGAATCTGTCTCAATGATGCACAAAAATTCACACCGGGACGGATGCCAGCGGTTCCCGTATAGCGCAACTGATTTTTTAAAGAAATTATCTTGTATTAGGCAATCGGAACTAACCCCATTGCAATCGGCAAGAGGTACTCCAAAGCCATAGTTAGCTCAAATATTATTTAACGCCATCCACCCGAAAGCCTTCGGCTTCGAAAAACTTGCGGACCCGGGCGACATCATCGCCTTGAAGTTCGACCTCCCGGCCGGCCACGGTTCCGCCGCATCCGCAGCTTTGTTTGGCCTTCTTCGCGAACCTCTCCAGATCCGGGATGGTGAAATGGGACGCAAAATCGGCAACGACAATCACGGTCTTCCCTCCGCGCTGGGACTTCTCGCGGCGAAGGACGACTCTGCCGTGCTTTGCCACCGGCGCGGGTGCGGCCGGGATCTCCTGCCCGGGCGGGAGGCCCTCCATCTGCAACGCGGCAAAAGGATTCGTCGCGAGGGGCTGAGCGGCGGAGGAAACCGGGATTTTTTTCGAGCTCACGCCCGAAAATAAAAACGCGGAGAGTTTTTGTCCAACTCTCCGCGTTTTCTCGAAACGAATGTGACCGGGCCTTACTTCGCCGCGCGCTTGCGCATATTGGCGTCGAGGATCTTCTTGCGCAGGCGCAAGGTCTTCGGCGTCGCCTCGACGAATTCGTCCGGCGCGATGTATTCCAGCGCGCGCTCGAGGCTCATCACGAGCGGAGGCGCGAGGGAGATGCCCTTGCCGTCGCCCTGGGAGCGCATGTTCGTCAGCTTCTTGGCCTTGCAGGGATTGACCGGCATGTCATCGGGGCGGGCATTCTCGCCCACGATCATGCCTTCGTAGATTTCCTCCTGAGGTCCGATGAAGAGGCGGCCGCGCTCCTGGATGGAGTCGAGCGCGTAGGCCATGCTCGTGCCTCCCTCCATGGAGACGAGCACACCCTTGCTGCGGCTCGGGATGTCGCCCTTGTGCGGGCCATATTCCTTGAAGAGGTGCGAGGCGATGCCGTGGCCCTTCGTGACGTTCACGAGATCGGTCTCGAAGCCGATCAACCCGCGGGTCGGGATCGTCGCCTCGACGAGCACGCTGTGAGGATTGTGCTCCATGTTCACGATCTCCGCCTTGCGGTTCGCGAGGGACTGGAGGATGTCGCCGAGGTTGTCCGGCGGGACGTCCACGTACAGGCTCTCGATCGGCTCGAGCAGGTCGCCCGCTTCGTTGCGCTGGAAAATGACCTCCGGGCGGGAGACGAGGATCTCGAAGCCCTCGCGCCGCATCTGCTCGACGAGCACCGCGATCTGCATCTCGCCACGGGCCTTCACGTCGAACTGCGCGGCATTGTCGGTCTCCGCGACCATGATCGATACGTTCGTACGCGTCTCGCGGACGAGGCGGTCCTTGATCTGGCGCGCGGTGAGCAGCTTGCCCTCGCGGCCGGCGAGCGGGCCGTCGTTCACGCAAATCTTCATGGCGATCGTCGGAGGATCGATGTCCACGAACGGCAGCGCCTCGCGCTCCTCGTTGTCGACGAGGGTCTCGCCGATGAAGACGTCCTCGAAGCCGGTGATGCCTACGATGTCGCCTTCACCCGCGTTCTCGATCTGGATCTTCTCGAGACCGGCGTGGCTGAAGAGCGCCGTGACGGTCGCGCGCTCTTTTTTGCCGTCCTTGTGCACGCAGACGATGCTCTGCCCGACCTTGACCGAGCCGCTGATGATGCGGCCGTAGGCGATACGACCGAGGTAATCGCTGTAGTCGAGATTTGAGACGAGGAACTGGAAGAAATCCTGCTGAGCCTTCGGTGGCGGCGGGATGTGCTTCACGATCGCTTCGTAAAGCGGCTCCATGTTGTCGCTCTCCTGGTCGACCTCGTTCTTCGCGAAGCCCTGCTTGGCGCTGGCGTAGATGTGCGGGAAGTCGAGCTGCTCGTCGGTCGCGTTGAGCTCGAGGAAAAGCTCGAACACCATGTCGAGCACCTTGTGCGGGCGGGCGTTGTCGCGATCGATCTTGTTGATGACGACGATCGGCTTGAGGCCGTTCTCCATCGCCTTGCGCAGCACGAATTTCGTCTGGGCCTGCGGGCCGTCGTGCGAATCGACGATGAGCAGGACGCCGTCCACCATCTTCATGATGCGCTCGACCTCGCCGCCGAAGTCGGCGTGGCCGGGAGTGTCGACCACGTTGATATGATAGTCCTTCCAGCGGAAAGCGGCGTTCTTGGCGCGGATGGTGATGCCTTTCTCACGCTCGAGATCCATCGAGTCCATCATGCGCTCGTCGGTCTTTTGATTGGCGCGGAAGGTGCCCGCCTGCTTGAGCAACTGGTCCACGAGCGTCGTCTTGCCGTGGTCCACGTGTGCGATGATTGCGATATTGCGAATATTTTCCATAGTCTCTGATCCCCGCCGGGAAAAGCGGACGCGCACTATGTCGGCACCACCCCGCGCTGTCAACTGGCGGCATTTGGACAATGTCGCCGCAAGGAAATCCCGGCTCAGGGCGCGGAGGCCCTGACCGCACGGTAAACCGCCACCTCGTCGGAGAGGATTTGCTGGGTGGTCGTGAAGGTCGTGCCGGAAGAGATACGGATATCCCAGGTGGCCGTCGCGGCCGAGGCATGGGCATTGAAGCCGGAATCCGGAACCGCCTTCAGATCGCTGTAGCGGTAGAGCCGGTAGGGAGTACCTGGCTCGAGCCCCGAGACGGTGATCCGCAGGGTCAGAGGCATCGGCTTCGGCCGGGCATTCGAGCCGTTCACCATGGCGGGCGCCTCGTAATTTTTATTCGTCGCCACCCGCACGGGCAGGGTGTCGCCATTCCGATCCATCACGCCGGTGATCGCGATGCCGTAGTTTCGCCCGCCATTCGGGAGCGAATAAATGGGGCCGGTGGGGGCGTTCGCCTGCGCGCGGTCGAGCTGAAAGCCGGCGAACGGGTAGGAGAAGAAGTAGGGCCGATGGTGGGAATTGCCCCACAGGCCGTTGTCGGAGAAGGTGATCCGGTCGTTCGCGAAAAAGCGCTGACTGCTGAAGGGATGATGGGAGCGGACGCGCACGACGGGGACGATGTGGTCGTACTGCGGATCGCCCGCGTCGGGCTGGGTGTCACCGTAGAAGAGATTCTCATTGGTGAAGACCCCGATGGCGACCGGATAGCCGCGGAGGATATTCCTCTTCACCCACCTCAGGAATCCGTCCGTGCTTTTCTCCGCCGAGGTCTTCCACTCGATGGAGTTCAGATGCAGTGCCGTGGCGGCCCGGCGATCGTTCACGCCCAGCAGCATCTCTCCCTGGCTCTGGGGGACTTTTCCGATCGCCGCCTGGCGGGCGGTATATTGAGAGACGTACTGGCCGTAATAAAGCCCCGCGCTGATGAGGGAAACCTCGCCGCAATAACCGCCATTCGCGTTCCACTGCAGCCGGGGCGGGATGGCGAGTTTGAAGCTTTCCCCACGGCACGGACCAACCAGAAGGAGTGCCACCAGCAACGTCAGAGGGAGATTTCTTTCCATTGAGATCCGGGAATGTAGTCGAAACTCCGAGGTCCGGCAATGGAGCGGCATCCCCCAAAAATGTCTGCAATCCCGCTGGTCTTTCCTGTTTCCGTGCCGCCAGTATCGACCTTCCCTTCCCTCATCCATGACCAAGCCTCTCGTTCTCGCGCTCATCTTCGGCGTCCTGGCAGAAATCCACGCCGGACCGACGCTCACCCTCACGACGCCGGAAAAGCCCTTCGTCACTCAACCGCTCGCGGCCGCTCCGTCCGGGGGAGATTCCGCCGCCATGGCGGAGGTGCATCCGGAGAAATCGCTCCAGGTCATGCGGGGTTTTGGCGGTTGCTTCAACGAACTCGGCTGGACGGCGCTCAATACCTTATCCGCCGCCGACCGTGAGGAAGTCCTGAAGGAGCTCTTCTCGGCCGACGGCTGCAATTTCTCGATCTGCCGCATTCCCATCGGAGCGAACGACTACAGTCTCTCATGGTATTCCCACGATGAAACGCCGGGGGACTTCGACCTCGCTCACTTCTCGATCGCGCGCGACGAAGTTTTCCTCATCCCCTACATCCGCGCCGCGATGGCCATCCAGCCGAAGCTCCGCCTGTGGGCCTCCGCGTGGTCGCCGCCTTCCTGGATGAAGACGAGCAATAAATACAATGGCGGCACGATCCTCTCCGACGAGAAAACGCTCACGGCCTACGCCGGTTATCTCTCGCGGTTCGCCCAAGCCTACCGCGCGCAGGGCCTCGATCTCGCCTCCATCCACGTGCAGAACGAGCCCGGCTCCGAGCAGCCATTCCCCTCGTGCGTATGGTCGGCCGACCAGGTCGCCGAGTTCGTCGGGCACTACCTCGGGCCGCGCTTCGCGAAGGACAAACCCGGTGCCGACATCTGGCTCGGCGCGCTGAATATCGGCGACGCCAAATATTCCGAGCGGGTGCTCAGCGATCCGGCGGCGGGCCCCTTCATCGCCGGCGCCGGCTTCCAATGGGACGGCCGCAAGGCCATCGCGGAGATTCATGAGAAATTCCCCAAGCTCCCGCTCATGGAGACGGAGAGCGAATGCGGCAATGGCTCGGATGATTGGAAGGCGGCCGCGCATACCTGGGAGCTGTTCCGCACCTACATCGGCAACGGCGCCGGCATTTATACCTACTGGAACATGGTGCTCGACGAGACGGGGCTCAGCACCTGGGGCTGGAAGCAGAATGCCCTCGTCTCCGTCCTGCGCCGCGATCATCGCGTGCGCTACAATCCGGAGTTCTACCTGATGAAGCACCTCTCGCACTTCGTGCAGCCGGGTGCGACCTTCGTCGAGACCGATGGCACCTGGCCCAATGCGCTCGCTTTCAAAAACCCGGACGGCAGCATCGTCGTCCTCGTCGCCAACTTCACGGACAAGACGGCAAAGCCGACACTCAAGATTGGCGGGAACACCTTCGCGCCGGAGCTGCCGGCACCTTCCATTGCCACCTTGGTGATTCCGGGGAGTGTGAACTAAACAGAATTTACAAGATTTACAGGATTAACAGATAAGGGTGAAGATCGGAGACCATCTCCTGACCACAGGCTTTATGGGAGCGGTTTGAACTTGAGGTTGCGGAACTCGATTGGGAAGCCTTCGCTCTCGAGGCCGATGTAGCCTTTGTCCAAGCCGCAATCGGGCAATTCCGCGGTCAGGAAGCCGTTCACCCAGAGGGTGAGCTTTGGGCCCTGGGCGATGACTTCGAAGGTGTTCCACTCGCCCGCTTCCTTCACGTGCGACGGCTTTCCGCCGACGTTGAAATTCTTCTTTCCGTCGCCGGCCGGGGTCACTCCGAAAAGATACCCGCCCGATCCCGCGCCCACCTGCGCCTGATGCCAGATCGCTCCGTCCCGCGAGGTGCGAACGAAGACGCCGCTATTGTAGCCTTTCTTCCCGGGCAATTCCTTGAACTTGAACTCGACGTGGAAGATGCCGTTTCCGATTTCCCGATCGAGCAGCAGCATGTCATGCCCGCCGTCGCCATCGCAGATCAGGGCTCCATTTTCGACATGCCATTGGTCCCGGCCCAGCTTTCCGGTCGCCGGAATGGCCACGCGGAACCAATGCTCGAGACTCGGAGCTGGCATGATGTCCTCCCAACCCGCCGGATCGGTCTCCAGCGCACTTTTTTGCGGCTGGTCGTCCGCATGGAGCAACGAGGACAGGGACAGGGAGGCAGCGAGGAGGAGCAAACGGGGGAATGACGCCATGTCAACTCCGTTAGATCACGCGGGGATTTCTGTCGATGCGAAATCCCCGTCGCCGATCCCACAAAAGCAGGATTTTACTGCGAAGAGTCGCCGCCCAGAGGCGAGGTGGCCTGATCGAAGGCGAGCGGAAGCGTAACCTGCGGCGCATCTTTCAACGTCATCGTGAAAATCACGCCGTAGTCGGTCTCGCCGCTTTGGGACGCCGTGCCCTGGTTTTTCCGGACCTCGCCGCCAAACGACACGATCCACGAGGAGAGATCGCGATGGACCAGGTAACGCTGGAGGATGAGGAGCTTGTCCTCGGCCTCGTAGGTCGCCTGGGCGCTCACGCCCCAGTTCGTGGTGAGCTGATAGTATCCGTAGACGGAGAACTGATTACTGTCCTGGAAGAACGGGTTGTTCTCGATGTAGCGGTCGCTCAGCGTGAAGAGCAGGTCCTTCCAGGGCATGAAGAGCAGCGACGTATTCACGTCGGTGAACCCCTGGTCCGTGACCGGAAGCTGGGCGTCAACCTGCAGGGAAGCCCAGTTGACGGGGCGGAACACGAGGCGATTGACGACGTTGGAGACCGTGCCCGCGCCGTCGTCGGCGTAGGGGTTCTGGAAGTCGAGATCGACAAAGGTATCGAGGAAGAACCACTCGTAGTTGTCGTCGCCGCGCCGGGTCGTCAGGCGGTTGCGCACGCCGAGACGCAGGATGCTCCAGTTATCGATGGAGTCGATGGCGACAAACTCAGGGAAGTCGAGCGGGAGCGGCTCGGTCGCGGGAACAACCCGGTCGAACTGCAGAATGTCGTCGCGGCTCAAGCCGGCGTTGTAGACATAGCTGTAGTTGAAATAGGGCTGCATGGTGTGCAGGACGCCATCGAGCCCGAGGATCCTGGACTGCAGCCACTCGTATTTGCGCGAGAGCTTGAACGAACCTTCGAAGCCAAAATTGACGACCGGGCGGAAGGTGGATCCACCGCTGTCGAGGGCCGCGCCGTTGAGCGTGCCATTCTGGAGCGTTTCCGCCTGGGCTTCCTGGCCTTGCGCCGCGGCGATGCGGTTCTTCTGGCTCGCGCTCAGCGTATCGATCTGCGACTGGAGATTCGCACGGGTGACGGGATCCGTCGTCGTATTGAGCTGGCTCTGGAGGCTTGAGACCATGTCGCCGGCCTCCTGGGCGGCGATGCGGTTGTTTTGCGCATTCTCCGTCAGGTTGGCGAGCTGCTCCTGCTGGGCCTCGCTCAGCACGGCGATGGTGCGACCGGTCTTGCTGTAATAGGTGCCGCGAATACCGACCTTCGGGATGAGCGAAAGCCAGCCGAAATAAGTCTTCGGATACGAGAACTGATGGAAGGTGTCGAAACGCGTCGCCGAGTAGTCGGGATCGATCGTCGTCGGGCCGGTGCCGTTCGGGAAGGCGCGCCGATAGTAACCGACGCTGTTTTGTCCATCGTAATAGATCGGCGAGTCGAAGAGCCGGTGCTGCTTGAAGTTCAGCGAGAGCTCGGGAAGGCGCTCCGTGGTCTCGTAGAAATCGTTCATCTGCCAGCGGGTGAGCAGGGTGAGCGTGTAGAACTCGTTCCACTTGGTGAGCGAGACGTAGTTGTCGGGCTGCGGATCGACGCGGAACTCGCTCGGGAAATAGTCCTCGAGGAAGTCGATGTCGCTCAGCTTCGTCATGTCGGCGGAGAAATAGATGTCGTCCGTGAGGAAGAGACGATCCTGGAAGCCGACGCGATAGCGGTCGTGATCGTCGGTACCGGCGGGCTCACCAGGAGCGAGCCGGAAGCTGGGATCGTTGTCGTAGGCGTAGTAGCTCTTGAAGTTGCCGTAGCTGCGGTCGTCCTTGCCGAAGTCCCACTTCGCATCCATGCCGACGCCGATGCCGAACTTCGTGCGGTAGTCAGCCTCCGCGGTGGCGATGATGCTGCCGCTGCTGCCCACGGGGAAGTTGTAGCCGGTGAGCAAATAGTAGCCCCAGTCCGAGTCATAGCCGGGACGCAGCTCGAAGCCGGTGTTGTTCGTGTAGGCGAAGAGATACGGGAACCAGAAGACGGGCAGCTGGCCGATGTAGAGCGTGGAATTCGAGAAGACGACGCGGCTGTCCGGGTAAATGCGCACGGAATGCGCGCGGATGTGGAAGCCAGGCTCGGAGGAATCGTCGACGGTGAGCTCGGCGCCGCGTACGTTGAACTGGTGCAGCGAGGGCGCCTGCAGGCTCGTCGCGCGGAATTTCAGCGGAGTGTACTGGCCCTTGAACTCGAGCGCCCGGATCTGCTTGCTCTCGAGGTTGTAGAGCGCGCGCTGGCCGGTGAAGACATTATCCGTCGTGTAGATGCGGATATTGCCAACGAGGAGCACGTCACGCGTGTCGGGATTGTACTCCGCGTGGTCGCAGTAGATGCTGATGTCGTTGTAATGGATCTGAACGCCGTTGTCGGCGATCGCGACACCGTTCTCGAAACGGGTCTCACCTTCCTGGGACGTAGTGATGTCCACAGGCACGTCGCCGAAATTGCCAAATTGAGCCCGCGCCGCGAGTGGCAGCGCCAAGACAAAAAGGAATCCCAACCACAACGACTTCATGCAGACTCGGCAGGCTAGAGAGCGCCTAGGGGTGCGCAAGGAAAAAGGCGGGCGCAAGGAAGGGTCTTTCTTCTTTTAATCGCCGTAGCCGTTCGGGTGCTTCACGTGCCAGGACCACGCACTCTCGATGATCCGGCGAATATCCTGGTGCTTCGGCGCCCACCCGAGCTCGCGGCGGACCTTGTCCGAACCGGCGATGAGGCGGGGCGGATCGCCCGCGCGGCGCGGACGCTCGATGACCGGGATCTCGTGGCCGGAGACCTCGCGGCAGACATCGATGATTTCCTTCACCGAGGTGCCGCCGCCGGTCCCAAGATTGTAGAATCCGCTCTGCGGGGCCTCGAGCGCGAGCATGTGAGCCTGGGCGAGGTCGAGGATATGAATATAGTCGCGGATGCAGGTGCCATCGGGCGTCGGGTAGTCGGTACCGAAGACCTCCGCGGCCTGCTTCTGCCCGAGCGCGACCTTGAGGACGTTCGGGATGAGATGCGTCTCGATGCGGTGGTCCTCACCGAACTGCTCGCTCGCGCCGGCGGCGTTGAAATAGCGCAGGGCAACGAAAGTCAGGCCATGGATCTCGCCGTACCAGCGAAGGATTTTTTCGAAAAGGAGCTTCGACTCGCCGTAGGGATTGATCGGATTCTGGGGCAGAGTCTCGTCGATCGGCACGCGCTCCGGAATGCCGAAGGTCGCGCAGGTCGAGGAAAAGACGAGGCGCTTCACGCCAGTCTCATTCATGGCGTTCAGCAAGTTGAGGCCGTTGCAGACGTTGTTCTGGAAATACTTTTCCGGCTTCGTCATGGACTCGCCGACGAGGGCATTCGCGGCGAAATGCATCACCGCGTCAGGCGCGTATTCACTAAGGGCGAGCTTGATGACCGACGGATCGGCGAGGTCGCCCTGGAAGAAACGGGCCCGCGAATCCACGGCCTTGCGATGCCCCTCGGTCAGGTTATCGAACACGCCGACGCTGTGGCCCGCGTTCAGAAGCTCCTCGACGCAAACGCTACCGATGTAGCCCGCGCCACCTACGACTAAAATTCTGCTCATGCGCGCCAGAGCATAGGCAACGCACTCCGAGGTGCAAGCGCGCCGTGTCACGAACGCGCCGCCCCTCGATAATTCTACGTCGCTCTCTGGTCGCGCAACGCCTGGACCATCTCACGGATATGGCGCATGCCGCCACGTTCCTTGAGGATCTGCAGGCTGCGCTGCGGGGAGCCCCACTCGAGGATCTCGATGGTGACGTGCCGCACGCCCCAGCGATCCACCTGGGCGTCGCTGGATTTATAAAGGTCGATCGTTCCCGTGCCCACGAGGGCGCTGCCGTAGTCGTCCACGATGTACTCCTGGCCGGTCTCGACGATGCGGAACCGCGTTCCCACCGGATAGCGCGACCAATCCGCCGCGGCGCTGGTCACGCGGCCGGACTTGAGAGGCTTGCCCAGGGCATTCTTTGGGCCGTAGCTGCCGTTGTCATCTGCGCCGCTCGAGTACGCGGTCGTCTTCACGCCATCGATACAAAGGCCGGTGATCTCGCTTTCTGCCGGACGGGAGGCGGCGCAAACCCAGGCCGTGGCAATCGAAAGAAGGATGGAAAGAAAGGT
>Ga0310811_10006161_pt1 | contig 15290 bp, 6 predicted proteins | sample YCmetagenome_FD_207642 | JGI IMG/M metagenome (GOLD analysis project Ga0310811, IMG submission 207642) | Soil microbial communities from experimental microcosm in Duke University, North Carolina, United States - YC | ecosystem: Engineered > Artificial ecosystem > Soil microcosm > Unclassified ...
GGGAAAACCAAAAGTCCTTCCAAAATGGAAGGACTTCGGCCAGTTATGTAAAAAAGGAAAATACCGGTTAGATGCGGAAGTGGGAGAATGCCTTGTTGGCGTCGGCCATACGGTGGGTGTCCTCCTTTTTCTTGAAAGCGGCGCCTTCACCCTTGCTGGCGGCGACGATTTCGCCGGCCAGCTTTTCGGCCATGCTCTTCCCGTTCCTTTCCCGGGCGTAGCGGATCAACCACTTCATGCTCAGGGAGATTTTACGGTCGGGACGCACTTCGGTCGGGATCTGGAAGGTGGCGCCACCGATACGACGGCTGCGGACCTCTACGCTGGGGGTAACGTTCGACAGCGCGCGGCGCCAGATTTCGTACCCATCCTCGTTGGTCGTCTTGCCTACGCGGTCAACGGCGTCGTAGAAAATCGTCAGGGCGACGCTCTTTTTACCTTGCCACATCAGGTTGTTCACAAACCGGGTAACCAGCTTGTCGTTAAACCTGGGATCCGGAGCCAGCGGCAGCTTTTTTGCTTGTGCTTTACGCATTCTATTAGGACGTTATAATAATTTGAAATAGTTATTTCTTCTTGGCCGGAGCGGGTGCCGCGCCTTTCTTGAGGCGTTTGGTACCGTACTTCGAACGGCTTTGCTTCCTATCCTTCACACCGGCGGTATCCAGGGCGCCGCGGACGATGTGGTAACGCACACCCGGTAAGTCCTTTACACGACCCCCGCGGACCAGCACGATGGAGTGCTCCTGGAGGTTGTGGCCTTCACCCGGGATGTAGGCGATGACTTCCACCTTGTTGGTCAAACGGACCTTCGCTACTTTACGGAGCGCGGAGTTGGGTTTCTTAGGCGTGGTGGTATACACACGGGTGCAAACCCCCCGGCGCTGGGGACAGTTACTCAGAGCCCTGGACTTGCTTTTGGCCCTGATAATTTCTCTACCTTTTCTTACTAACTGTTGTATCGTAGGCATTTTGTCCTTGTAAATTTAGGACGGCAAAGGTAGCTTACTAATCGGTAATACCCAAAATTGTCGCGGTATTTTTTGCCCGCGCTATAAAAATTGGCCGATTTAGCCCGATACTCCTGCCATCGGGTTGGTTATATTAACAAAATAATTAAATCGTCGGGAAATTTACCAGATTTCCGTGAAGTACCGGCAACGGGCTCATGGTGTAAGGAATACCGGAAAATGAGCGGCCCCTGGAAAGGGGCCGCGTTGTCAAGAACTGCTGATTAACCAATTCTACTACCTACACACTATTTTAAAAAAACCAACTGCGTCCATCAAAAGGGCCGGCGGCCGCAAAGGCGGAGAGCCTACTTGCGGAGCACCGTAAACTCCGTCCTCCGGTTGATCTGCCGCCCCTCGGGATTATCCTTCCCATTGATTTTCTCCGGCGCGATCGGGCAGCACTTGCCAAACCCATGCGCCGTCAGGCGACGCGGATCGATCCCGTGCGAAATCAGGTAGTCCACGCAGGCCTGGGCGCGGCGGGCGGACAAATCGAGGTTGGACTGAACGCCCCCGATACCGTCGGTGTGGGCGCCCATTTGGATGGCCATGGTAGGGTTTTCGTCCAGGATACCGACGAGGGTGTCCAGTACGGCCATCGACTCCTGCCGAAGGGTCGCCTTATTGAAGTCGTAAAAGATGTTCTGCAGCACGATCGGCTTGTTGGGCTCGTAGTGCTTCAGACAGACCTCCCGGTCGACAAGGGTGTCCACGGGGACCATGGCCTCGGCATGGATTTGATGGCTTTTTGAGAAGTAATTATCCTTGGAGACGACGATCTTGAAATTCCCCGGGTCGTCCATGTCGAAACCATAGATACCCGTGGCGTTCAACACCACTTCGCCCACGACGCGACCGGCGGTGGTGTCCAGCAAGGACACCTTGGCGCCATCCAGGGGTTGATGGGTCTCACAATCAACCACCGACCCGCTGATGCGCTTGCCCCGGCGGGTGACCCTGAAGACTTCCAGACAGCAGGTGGAGGCGCGGTCGGAGCTGATATACGCCTCCTTGAAGAGTTTGCCGCCGGCGTGCGCGCTGGTGAAATAGATGTCGTCCTTGGGGGAATTGAGGGGGTATCCGAGGTTGACCGGGGCACTCAGGTTGGAGAGGTCGCCGAGGCTTTCAAAAAGATCGAAATTCCCCATCCCTACCCTTCCGTTGGTACTGAAGACGAGGGTTTTCGCCTCCGCGTCGTAGTAGGGCGCTTCCTCGTCCCCGGCGGTATTGACGGACGGGCCGAGGTTTACGGGCGTACCCGGGTTACCGGTGTTGTCGAGGGCGGCAAACCAGAGGTCGAACCCGCCCGAACCGCCGGGCCGGTCGGAGGCGAACAGCAACGCGCTCCCATCGGTGCTTATGGCGGGCTGCATCGACGAAAATCCCGTGGCATCCACGGAAACGCGTTCGGGGTCCGACCAGGCAGTGCCGGTGCGTTTGGAGCGGTAGAGGTCGGCCGTCTTTTTGCCGTCCTTACCCACGGTCCATTGCGTCAGGTAAAGGGTCAGCCCGTCGGGACTCAGCGCGGAGACGCCCTGTTCCATGTTCTGACCCGGCAGCTCGACACGCCGGGCGGAACCGCTGTCGGAGCCGGCAAAATAAAGATGGTTCACATATGGGGACTTCCCTCCTGCGGCCCGGGCGGTGGCCACCACCGACCGTGAGCTGGTAAACAACAGCTGGGCGGACCACCACACGGGCGCATAGTTCGCCCCGCCAACGTTGATGTTACCACCCATTTTCAGCACCGAGAAAGGAGAATTGGTCCGCGCCGTTTCGGCTACCGCGAACGTACAGTCCGCGATCTCCTTGTCGGCCGCCGTCTGGTATTCGTCCTGGGTAGCGTACGCGGCCCGGAATTGCTGGAACTGCGTCAGCGCGTCCTGGAACCGCCCCTGCGCGCGCAGACAGACGGCATACCAGTACCGGGCCAGCGGATAGTCGGCGCTGAACTGTGTGGCCTGCTCATACCACCTGCCGGCGCTGGCGAAGTCGTTGTAGTGGCGGTAGGACTCCGCCAGGCGATATACCAGCTCTTTGTACTCGTGCATCTTCGACGACTTCGACGGATGTTTGGCGACGTCGGTTTCGTACGGATAAAAAACGGCCTGTTGATACTCCGGCTTGTTCTCCAATGCCTTGGCATAGTACTGCGCGGCGGAGTAATAGTCCTGCCGTGCAAAGAAGCCGTCCGCCGTCCGCTTGTAGTCGGCCACGAACTGGGCGCTGGCCGAAGCGGCGCCCAAAAGGAAGAAAAGGAAATATAGTGGTTTCATATTGCGAGTACGTTTTATAATTATAATCTGGGACAAAAGAAATGCTCCTTCGGAAACACCCGCTTCTTGTGCATCGTATACGAGAGCGACAACTCGAAGGCGTTGCTGCCGCTGGCCAGGCGCGTAAGGCTGGAGGCATTGGCGTCGTAAGAGACACCGACGGTAATGTCCTGGTAGCGGAAGCCCAGGTTGGGGACGATGGCGTCTTTTACCCGGTAGTCCAGACCCAGCAGCAGGTCGCTCAGCTCGTTGATCGCCATCTGCGCGTAGGCGCCGACCATCGTTTCATCGGAGTTGCCCTGGCGCATATAGAGCGCGTTGGGGGTGATGCTGAGCTCGTCGGAGACGATGAAACGGGCGCCGCCATGTATCGTATACCGCACCGGCAGGTGATAGTTGTTGATCGACAGGAAGGGGTCGTCCGGCTGTGTCAGGTGCGCCACCGCCGCGCCGATATAGGGGTTTATCTTGTGGTTCGGGTTCCCGTCGTATAGCAAGGCGCCGAAGTTGGCGTCGAAAACGGTGGATGACGTCCGCGTCAGCACCTCGTTGGACGGCGCATTCGGGTCGTATCCCGTGAGCGGGTTGTACTGGCTCCCCCACTGGAATTTGGTGGGGTCGAACTTCCGGTTCAGCAGCCCGGCCTGGATACCGAGCGTAAGGTGCGTCATCTGCTGCGCGCCGAACTTCACCCCCGTATACGATACGGAAGCGTAGCCCTGGAAGTAGTTATACCCGGCATCGCCGGCCGACTGGTTGAGGATGTTGACCCCGACGTTGATGTTCTTGTCGGTCACCCATTCGGCGGACAGGCCTTCGGTGGTGAACGGGTTGGTGATGTTGTTCCATTGGTTGCGATAGTTGAGGTTGACCCGCATGTCGCCGTCGATAACGCCGGTCATGGCGGGGTTCAACCATAGGGGATACGCATAGTATTGCGAAAAGTGGGGGTCCACCTGGGCGTATAGCCTGCCCAGGGGGAGGATCAGCAGTAAGGTAAGTAGCTTGCGCATATAATGAGGTTTAAAATGCGCCCCCCGCCGGGGGGGCGCATGTGTTATCGTATCAGGGTTACGGAGCCTTTTTTGTTCACGACGGTCCCGTCCTGCATGGTTGCCTGCAGCACGTATACATACACGCCAACGGGCTGTTTCTGTCCGCCCATGGTGCCGTCCCATCCGGTGTTGACGGACCGCGATTCGAACACCTCTTGTCCCCATTGGTTGTAGATCCGGAAGACCATGGTGGCGATCGCGTTGCTGTATACATACAGCACGTCGTTGTTGCCGTCTCCGTTCGGACTGAACACGTTCGGTACAAAGATGTTGTCCCCGAGCGGGTTGTCGCTCACGCCGCTGGCCCTTGCGGAAGCCGTGCTGGTCTGGCAGGGCGCGGCGCCCAAAGCCTTGACCTCGACGGTGGCGGTCTGGTTGGGGGCAAGATTGGTTATCGTCTCGGTCAGCCCCGTGGGTCCGGAGGTGGGCGTGATGAACGTGGTTCCGCTGTCCAGGCTGACCTGGTAGGCAACGGCGCCGGTCACCGGCGTCCATTGGAAGGTCACCGACGTGGGTGTCCGTGTTTGTACGGTCACCGTGGGCGGCGCCAGCGGTTGGAGCTGGGCGAGGCTGATGGGTGTCAGTGTCGTGCCGGAGCATCCCTGGGCGGAAGCGGCGCCCACATAGAACGTGGTATCCGATATCAGCGCCCCCGTGGTAAAGCTGGGGCCCGTCGCCACCGGCGTACCGCCCGCGGCGCTGGTGTACCAGCTGAAGGTCGCGCCTGCCGTGGTGGAGGTCGCCATCAGGGTAGCGTCGCTTCCCGGGCATATCCCCGTGGACGAAGCCGTAACCGTCGGGCTGGCGGCGGCCGCGGCGATATCGACGCTGACCGGTGTCCGGGTGGGGCTGCTGCAACCGCCGGAAACCGTTTCGACAAAGTATTCGCCTGAAGCGGTTACGTTGGTGAGGTTGTAGATGGTCCCTGTGAATACCGGGGAGCCGCCGGTTGCGGCGGCGTACCAGTTATAGGTATCGCCGCTGACGGGGTTGGATACCTGTAGGCTCACACTACCCCCGGAGCAAACCTGGGCGCCCGGCGTGATGACCGATGGCGCGGTGGGTAACGGCGCAACCGTCAGGATGGCTATCGTCCGGGTGGCGCTGACGCACGCTCCGCCAGAAGCGCTCGAACCGACATAGAAGGTATCGCTGGCGACCGGCCCGTTGATTGTATAGGTCGACCCGGTAAAGACCAGGTTGCCGCCGCTGGGCGCGTCGTACCAGTTATAGGTCAGACCGCCCTGCGGGTTGGCCACCATGAACTGGGCAGGCTGCCCGCTACAGTCGGTCACCTGGGAGGTTGCCAGCTGCGGCGGGGTGAGGTTATTGGCCACGGTAACGGTAACCGTCGTCAGACCCGGGCTGCTGCAACCACCGGCGTTAGTGGCGCCGACGAAATACATGGCGCCAGCGGCCAGCGGACCGGTGCTGAAACTGCTGCCCGCGCTGAGGGGCGTGCCGCCCGACGCGCTGGCGTACCAGTTATAGGTCACGCCCGGCTGCGGGTTGCTGATGCTGAATACCGCCGCGTTGCCCGGGCAAACGGTGAGGTTGGGCGACTGGACGGCGGGCGTACCGGGGGCCGGATTGACCGTCACGGTGGCCACCGCGTCGCTCGCGCTGGTACAACCGCCGGAGGTGCTCGCCGCGACATAGTAGGTTCCCGAGACCGTGTCTCCCGTGATGGTATACGAGGGACCGGTGAACAGCGGCGTCGCCGCCGTCGGGGAACTCAACCAGTTATATACCAGGCCGGCCACGGGGTTTTGCACCTGCAGGCTTACGTTGGCGCCGGCGCATACCTGCACCGAAGCGGTCGTAAGCGTGGGCGTGGCGGGTTGCGATCCGATCACGATGGCGTCCGGAGTACGGGTGGCGCTGGTACAGCCCAGCTGTCCGTCGGCGGCCGCCACATAGTAGGTCGTACCCGTGGTCAGGGCCGGGGTGACGAAGGGGTTACCCTGGAATACCAGGTTACCCGCGGAAGGCGCGTCGTACCAGTTGTAGACGGTGCCCGCCTGCGGGTTCTGTATGGACAGGCTCGCGCTGCCCCCCGAACAGATCACCGCCGAAGGCGTGGTGACCGTGGGCGCGGACGGAGTTTGCGTTACGTTGGCGTTGACCGCGGTGCGGGCGGCCGTGCCGCAACCCGCCGTGTTGACCGCCGCGATATAGTAGGTAGCGGAGGCTGCCAGCGGTCCGGTCGTGTAGGACGACCCGGTTGTCAGCAGGTTGCCGCCGCTGGGCGCGTCGTACCAGGTATAGGTGACGCCGGTTTGCGGCGCGGCGATCGTAAATGTCGCCGGGCTGCCCGCGCAGACGCCTACGTTGGTCGACACCAACTGCGGCGCCGTCGGCACCGAGTCGACGACGATCGACACCGCAGTTCTTGTACCGCCGCTGCAACCGCCGCCGGAAACGGCTTGTACATAGAGGGTCCCGGAGGCCGTCGCCGAAGCGATGGTATAGCTGGCGCCGGTAGAGAGCAGGTTCCCGCCCGTCGAGGCGTCGTACCACTGGTAGACGACACCGGTTTGCGGATTGCTGACCGCGGCCGTTACTGGCTGACCGGCGCAGGTGGTAACCTGCGCTGCCGTTACGGTGGGTGCCGCGGGTACCGGGCTTACGGTGATGGACACCGCCGTCCGCGCGGAGGGCGCCGTACACTGGGAGGCGCTGTTCACGGCCTCGGCATAGTACGTGACGGAAGAGTTCAGCACGGGCGTGGTAAAGGTCGTCCCCGTGGCCACGGGCGTGCCCCCGCTCAGGACGGTATACCAGTTGTAGGTCACGCCGGATTGGGGTTGCGCAATGCGCAGCGTGATCATCTGGCCGGAGCAGATACCGGTGTCGGCCGGGCCGACCACCGGGGTCTGTGGCGTTTGTCCGACGACCACCGAAACGCTGTCCCTGCTGATGCTGGAACAGGTCCCGTTGGAGGCGGCGGCAAAGTAGGATTTGGCCGAACTGAGCGCGGGGGTGGTGAAGACGTTACCGGTAAAGAGCAGGTTTCCGCCCCGGGCGCTGTCATACCAGAAGATGTTGGCTCCGCCCGTGGCGGTAGCGCGCAGGATGGCGCTGCTGCCCGCACAAATCGTATCGGGGTTGGGCGACACCGCCGGCGCCACAGGAGCAGCGACCACGCTCACCGTTACCGGTACACGGTTGAGGTTGGCGCAACTATCGGTCCGGCGAAGCGCCTCGGCATAGTACGTGGTGGTTTGGGTAAGGGGAGGCGTAACCAGGGTATCGCCCGCACCCAGGGCCACTCCGCCGACCGGCGTGCTGAACCATTCGATCGCGGCGTTCGCCGAAGCCGAAGCGACCAGCGTGGCGGGGGTACCCGAACAAACCGTCATATTTTGGTTAGCCACCACCGGTGCGTCTACCTGGTCGGTCGCGTAGAATATCTCGACATTGGTCAGCGCCGACACCAGCCCCGCCGTAAGCGTCACGGTGACGCGGTCGTAGGTCTGGCCGGGTGCAAACCGGATAAACGCCTTGTTCCCCGAAGCGAGCACGTTGAGCGTGATCGCCGCCGTGTTGATGGATTGGGCGTCGTTGTTCTGAGTGGCGCCGTTGGCCGTCGAAACCTGTATGGCTGCCAGTACGCCCGCGGACAGCAACGAGGCGCCGGGGGTTGACAATGCTATCTGGATGCTGTCGCCGGGTTGACTGGTTTCGGGGAAGATAAGGGTCTGTGAAACCGTCCCCGCTACACTTACGCCGACGCCGAGCGTGGAAAAGGTCGTGGTATCCATGTCGACCGCGCCACCCGGGTTGATGACCGAGCAGCCGATACACAACCCGCTGACTTGGCTGGTCTGCTGGTTAGCGATACCACAGGAGACGTTGATCCCCGGCGTAACCGTGATGGTAACCGCCGCCCGGGCCGCGCTGGGGCACCCGCTGACGCCCTCGCTTTCCGCGTAATATGTGATCGTCGACGTCAGCGGCGGCGTGGTGAACGATAACCCCGTAAAAACCGGGCTGCCCCCGGTCGGCGTCGTATACCAGCTGACCGCGGCGCCCGTGGTGGTCGCCGTTAGCGTGGCGGTGGCGCCGGCGTTGACCGTGGCGGAAGCAGGGTTTACGTTGATCGTGGGCGCGGGGGGCCGCGGGTTGACGATCACGGCCGCCGTCCCGCGGGTGGCGCTCTGACAAGCTCCGGCAGCGGCGGCCACGTAGAAGGTCGCATTGCTGTCCAGTATGGGGGTGGTATAGGTAGACCCGATGAACAGGACGGTATCCGATGTAGCCGAGGCATACCAGTTGAGTTGCACGCCCGGGGTAGACGAGCTGGCGACCAGTTGCACGCTGCCGCCGGCGCAGATCGTATCCGTGGCGGGCGTCACCGTGGGCGCCGCGGGAGCAGCCACGATATTGGCGGTGACCGTGGTCCGGGTTGCGCTGGCGCATCCCGTTTGGCCTACCGCTTCAGCGTAGTAGGTGCGCGTGCTGTCCAGGGCGGGCGTCACCAGCGTATCCCCGGTAAAGACCGGCGTACCACCCGTCGGTACCGTATACCAGTTGACGGTCACGCCGGCAGGTGTGGTCGCGATGAGGGTGGCGCTGCCGCCCATGCAAACAGAAACGCTGTTGTGCTGGACCGCGGGCGGCGTCGGGGGCGCCGGCACGTCGACCAACGCCTGGGTGCGGGTGGACTGGACGCAACCGTTGATGGTAGCGGCGCTTTCCGCGTAGTACACGGTCGTATCGGTGAGTACGGGCGTCTGGAAGGTCGCGCCGGTAAAGACGGGCGTCCCTCCGGTGGGGGTGGTATACCAGCGGAAGATCGCGTCCGGGGGCGCAACGGCTTTTAGCGTCGCCTGGTTGCCGGAGCAGACCGATACCGTATCGGCCTGGAGCACCGGCGCGGGTTTGGTGCTCGTAGCGTAGTCGATGTTGATAGTGGACAAGAGCCCGGCAAGACCCGCGTTGAGCTGTACCTGTACGCGGTCGTAAGGCTTGGCCGGCGCAAAGGAGATGACCGCCGAGTCGCCGCCCGCCAGCAGGTTGAGGCTGATTAGCGGGGAACCCAGGGACTGCTGGTCGTTGTTGGCGTTGTTCCCGTCGAAGGTAGCCACCTGAAGCGACCCCAGCAGTGAAAGCGACAGCGTAGTATTCGGAGCCGCGAACTTGATGCTGATGGAGTCGCCGGCATCGGCGGTAAAGGGGAAAATCAGGGTTTGCTGGGCATTTCCACCCAACAAACCTACGGTTACGTTGAGGGTAGAGCCCGTCGTGGCGTTGCCATCGACCGCCAGGGCTTCGTTGCTGACCGAACAACCGATGCACAACCCGTTGACCGCGGTCGTCTCGGTGGTCGCCGCGCCGCAAGGGACCGCGGGGCCGTTACCCGTAAGCACGGCCACCGTTACCGCCGTCCGTGTCGTATTCGTACACCCGGTCGACGGGATCACGGCCGACACATAGTAGGTCGTGGTCGTCGTGGGTGCAACGGTATAGGTTGGACCGCTGAAAACGGGCGCTCCGCCGGTGGATTGCGTGTACCAGTTGTATTGGACGCCCGGGGTAGTCGAGGAAGCCGTCAGGGATGCCGACTGGCCCGCGCTGATGGTCGTGCCCGAGGGGCTGACGGCGACGGCCTGTGGTACGGGGTTGACCTTGACCGTGTCCGGGCTCCGGGTTGTACTGATACATCCTCCGGAGACTGCCTCCGCGTAGTAAATGGTCGTGCTATTCAGCGCCGGCGTGGTGAACGCGGCCGCCGAATCCAGGGACGAACCGCCCGTTGGCGTGGCGTACCAGCGTGCGGCGTTGCCTGCCGCCAGCGTCGCGGAATCCCCCGCGCAAATGGTCACCGACGGTGTGTTCAGGACGGGGGCCGCCGGGGGTGTATTGATGGCCACGGTCACCGATGTGCGCACCGCGTTGGGGCAGGCGAACCGGGAAGACTCGAGGTAATAGGTGGTATTGGCCGAAAGCACCGGCGTGACATAGGTCGTTCCAGTGGCCAGCGGCGTACCGCCCGCGGCGACCGTGTACCAATTGAAGGTCGCGCCGGGGGGTCCCGTTGCCCGCAATGTATCCGAGGCGGGCCCGCAGTTCTGGATGAGGGTGCTGGCAGCCGTAGGCCGGGGCACCAGCGCGGCCGCATCAAACACGTTTAGGGCACTCAACAGGGTAACTGCCCCGCCTATCGATACCTGGACCGCGTTAAAGGTGTTCACGGAAGGGATGATCACCCTGAAACGACCCGTGCTGCCACCGCCCAGCAGCTGCAGGCGGATTACCGTATCCGCGAGGTTGACCGCGTCGTTATTGGCCGTCCCGTTCAGATATGTCTGGACGGTGACGCCGCCCAGGAGTGATGCGGAAAGGGTTGCCCCGGGTATCTGGAGGTCGAGCACGATGCTGTCGCCCGCGGGGTAGGTGTTGGGAAAGCCCAGGAGCTGCCCGACCGTGCCGAGCGCCCCGATGGTGGAGGTTATCGTCGAGGCGGTACTGGGGTCTCCGTCGACCGCGAGCGGTCCGCTAGAAACCGTGCAGGCCACGCATATACCGCTGATGACGGGGCTTGTCTGGGTCGTGGCCAGCCCGCAGGTGATGTTGTTTGGCGTGAGGACGTTCACCGTCACCCGCGTCCGGGTGGCGCTGGTGCAACCCGTATTGGAGACGGCGCCCACGTAGTAGCTGGTCGGGGCGAATACGGGCGCGGTGGTAAAGCTCGTACCCGTGGCGACCAGGTTACCGCCGGTAGGTGCGTCGTACCAGTTATAGGTGAAAGCGGGGTTGGGCGCGCTGACGGAGAAGGTAGCCGTTTGTCCCTGGTTAACGGTCACCGAGGATGCCCCGGCGATCACCGTGGAATCCGGCGTGGGATTGACCGTCAGGGCCGCCGTGGCGCGGCTGGCGCTGGCGCAGCCCGTGGTGGCGGAGACCGCTTCGAGATAATAGTTCTGGGATGCGCTCGTCGACGACGTGGTAAAACTCGTACCCGTCGCGACGGGTGTGCCACCCGTGGATACCGTGTACCAGTTATAGGTCGTTCCCGCCTGCGGGCTTTGGACCATGAACGTAGCCGGGCTGCCCGAGCAGACCGTGACCGCCGCGCTCACCAGCGCCGGCGTCGTTGGCAGCGGGTTGACCACCACCGTAACGGGCGTGCGGGAGGGGCTGGTGCATGACCCCAGGTGCGCCTCGGCGTAATACGTGGTGGTGACCGTGGGCGTTACCGTTAGGCTGTTGCCGGTGGCGATGGGGCTGCCCCCGCTTGCCTGGGCATACCAGGCGATAGTCGCGGCCGTAACGGTGTCGGACGCGGTAAAGGTCACCGGGCTGCCGGCGCAGACGGTCACGGTGCTGCCGCCGTTTTGTATGGCGGGGGGCAGGATCGTCTTGTCCGTAAACGCGTAGTACAGCCTGAAGTTAGAGAGGGCGCCGACCAGGGAAGAATTCAGGCTGATACGCACCCGGTCGAAGCTGGCTGTCGGCCTCAGGACGACTTCTCCCCGCGTCGTATCCGTGCTGAGCAGCCGGAGGATGTTCCCGTTGACGGTGGTCACGTCATTGTTGGCGGTAGACCCGTTATAGGTCTGGATTGTCACGCCACCCAGCAACGCCGCCGTGAGCAGCGCGCCGTTGTTCCCGATCCCGACGACCAGGGAATCACACCCCTGGTTGGCGTTGACGCCCGGGAAGACCAGGTCCTGGTAGACGCTCACCCCGAGCAGGCCGACGGTGATGTTGTACGTGGAATAATCGTTCAGGTTGGCGTTGTTCACCGGGTTGGCCGGATTGCTGACGCCACAGAGAATACACAGGCCGGTTACGGCGTTAGCCTGTGAAGTTGCATAAACCCTTTGTGCGGAGGTGGCCAGAGGCGCAGTCAGAAGGGTACTCAGGAGGATGATCGTCAAAAGTCCTTTGTAAGCGAAGGCGCTTTTGCCTGGACCAGAGCCGGAAATGCCAAGCATAGGTATTATAGTTTGGTTTGCAGTTACAGTTTTCTGGGGTTTCGAGGAGACGAAATTAGACGCGGATATCGTTGGTAGGTAAGAGCAGTTCGTTCACCTTACTTGTCGTCGTTCATCTTGTTCATTGAAAAAAAATTATTCATTGTTGGCATTTTTTGCTATCTTGGTGGTGACTGTTGCAACCAATTCGCGTTATCTACTATTTGGAATTGTCATAACCTTATCTTCCTGTAAAGCCTTATACTGCCATTTACCTATTGTAATTCAATGCCTTATCTGCTTTGGTAAACCTTGTTTGCCCAAGGAACCCAATTTGTTAACCAGATTAAGATTACAGGAGTATGAGGCTCGCACCCATGAAAGCCATCCAGCAGCTGCAACTGGAGGTTTTACAAAAGTTCAACGTTCAGCAATTACAACCCAGCGACTGTAAAGACCTGTCGTCGGTTGTACGGGACACGACCGGCAAGATCGTCAGTGAAACGACGATCAAACGGTTTTTCGGCTTTGCGGCACAGACCTTCAATTTTTCGGTCTATACGCTGAACGCCCTGTCCGAGTATGCGGGATTCCAGAGTTGGGAATTCTTCCTGGAACATTACCGCCAAATGCAGTCCCCTCAAAAGGAATTTCACCCCAAGTGGAAGGACATCAAGTCCAAGACCGGTAAGATTTCGTTCTACACGGCGGAAACCATCAAGAACAACTGCGGTATGGAATTCGGTAAAACGGCCGTCCGCACCGAAGCCATTCCGTTCCGTCACTTCCTGGATTCCGAATCGGCGATTTCCGTCATCCTGGGACCCGCCGGCAGCGGCAAATCCGTTGCCCTGGTACAGGCCGTCGAAGCCTTTTGGCTCAACGAATCCTGTATCTACCCCAACGACATCTGTCTGTTCGTGCACCTGCACCAGCTCAACACGCTCATCAACCGGGGTTTCTCCATGGAGGACTGGCTGGATAACCAGCTCAACCTCGGCGAGGGCGAAAACGTCCTGGATTATTTCGAGCAGCACGCCACGGAAAAAGACGGCCGTTTTGTACTGATCGTAGACGGGTTGGACGAAAAAGTCATTGCCGCCGAGAAGCTCCGGGTCATCCATTCCAAACTGATGGATCTCGTTTTCTCACGGGTCAGGACGCCCTGGCTGAAGGTATTCCTGGCAGCCAGACCTGAGGCCTGGAACGCTTTGTATTCCCCGCTGACCCACCAGGAACCATCGGGGGAGGCGATCCACCAGTATAACCTGCCTGAATTGTCCACGCAGGATGTACAATCGGTCCTCAGGCACCATGGCCTGCCGGAAGAAACGGCCGTTACCCTGTCCGACGACTTTGTCCGGCTGCTTTCCTTCCCGCCATTCCTGCACCTGGCGTGTAACCAACTCGACACCGCGGCCTTCCCCCTGATCCACGAGGAGCTGATGGTCTACCGCATCATCGGCCAGTACCTCCGGTGCAAGGTCATGACCGGTCCCGACTATGGTTTGAAGGTGGCCATCATCCGGCGCATATTGGACGACACGCACAACCTGCGGACCAAGGTGCCCGCGGCGCAGGTGCGGCTCTTCAGCGGGGATACGCGTGTGCAGGAGGCTTACCGGAAACTGCTGTCCGACCACGTACTCAGGGAAGAAATCCAGGACGGACAGCGGTCTATCCCCTTCCGGAGGATCGAGTTCTGTAATGACTATATCGCCCAGTTCTTCATAGCGACATTTTGCCTTTCCTCCCACAACGGCGATTTGAAAGACGAAATGTTCCACGACCTCCTTCCGGAGGAAGAGGACTGCGGTCCGGACGCCACCGGTATCCTCCGCTGGATATTGCTGTATGCGATCGACCAGGGGTCCCTAGACGCCATCGGCCGGCTGTTTTGCCAGATCGGGCCCCTGTCGCGGAAGGCGGCGCTGTACGAGTTCCTGCTGGTGCAACCGGCGGCGGACGAACGGTATGTCCGTTTGCTCCAGTCGATCCTGGAGGACGCAGCCTTCAAGACTTTTTTCCTGAGGAACCATCTGCTGTATACCGTGAACGGCAGCCGGCGCAACTACCTGTACCGTCCCCTGATGCGGGTGCTGACCCGGGAAGAAGACCGGATCAACGTCGCCAGCCTGTATTTCCTCTCCGCGCTGCACCAGCTCGACACCGGCATCATCGAGACCCAGGTGGCGCTCTTCCGGTCGACCAGCGCCGCTGTTGCCCGTGAAGGGACGGCCCTGCAACCCGCGGAGCTTTGCCTGTTCATCTATCAAACGATGCTGGGTCGGCAACCCGATCCCGTCACGCGCACCAAGATCGAACAGTTCGAAGAATACCTGGTGCTGACCGATCACCAGATCCTGTCGCTGAGGGACGAGCTGAGCGTCTACCTGCTTGTTTGCTGCTCCCTGCTGCTCAAGGAATACAAACACCTGGAAAAGGTCACCGAATATGTGTTCGCGGAGGTCCCGTCGCTGAAGATGCGGTCCCACGATCCGTTCCGCCTGATGTCGCTGATCATTAAGTGCCGCTTTTACCTCCACGAGGAAGACCACAGCGAATACATCCGCTGTATCAACCACGTGGAGACCGTACTCGAGAGCGGCTCCCCCGTGGACGGGGCGATGGTCATCCGGATGTGCCTGGAACAGCTGAAGGTAGTGCGCTACTTTATGATCGGCCATTTCGACAAGGTACTGGAGTCCGTGCAACTCATCAGGAGCATCGTCCGCCGGTCGCGGTTCACACTCATGGACCACTGGTGTTATCAAATGGAGGCTGCGGCCTTCCTTGCCTTGCGGAAGCAGAAACTCTCCGTGCTGGCCGAGGAAGAAGCCGACAAAATAAAACAACGGTTTTCATTCCCCATGCTTCCTCCCATCGAATTCCAAGGGTTCGCGGAGGATGTGACGACTAAGCGGGCTATTAACCACTAAACCGGCCATTAATCACTAAACAGCCAGCCATCCAGAGCGGGGCGCCAGAAAATGCGGCGCCCCTTTTTTTGCGGCGGCGGCATGT
>Ga0310811_10006162_pt1 | contig 15289 bp, 9 predicted proteins | sample YCmetagenome_FD_207642 | JGI IMG/M metagenome (GOLD analysis project Ga0310811, IMG submission 207642) | Soil microbial communities from experimental microcosm in Duke University, North Carolina, United States - YC | ecosystem: Engineered > Artificial ecosystem > Soil microcosm > Unclassified ...
GCTTGGAATATCAATTATAGAGAGGCGATTTCTCCTCCGGAGACGCTAATCGCGCCCCTCACTTCTGACAGGTCGGGCAATAAAACGTCGACCGCCCGCTCTGCACGATGCGGCGCACGGTGCCGTCGCAGCCGCGCGTCGGGCATGGCTTGCCTTCGCGGTCATAGACGCGGAAGTGATGCTGGAAATAGCCGAGATCGCCATCGGTCTGGCGATGGTCGCGCAGCGACGAGCCCCCGGCTTCGATCGCATCCTTGAGCACGGCCTTGATGGCGTCGGCCAGATGCTCGGCCTTGTCGGTCGGTTTGCCGTTGCGCCCGGCGAGGGTCGAGGCGCGGCGCTTCGGCGACAGTTTTGCGCGGTTGAGCGCCTCGCAGACATAGATGTTGCCCAGCCCCGCGACGACGCGCTGATCGCTCAGCGCAGCCTTGAGGCCGGTCTTCTTGCCGGTGCAGGCCTGCGCCAGTGCGGCCGGACCGAACTCATTGCCGAGCGGCTCCGGTCCGAGCGATTTGAGCATCTTCTCGTCGTCGAGATGCGCGCGCGGCGCGAGGTTCATGAAGCCGAACCGGCGCGGATCGTTGAACGTGACCGTCGCGCCATTGTCCATGACGAACACGACGTGATCATGCGCCGTCAGCTTTCCGCGCTCATGGTGAAAGTGTCCCGGCGTCGTGTCGGTCTCGTGCGTGACGCGGAACGAGCCCGACATGCCGAGATGCATGATCAAGACCTCGCCGGACGACAAGTCCGCCAAGAGGTATTTGCCGCGCCGGCCGAGCGCCGTCACCGTCTGGCCTTCGATCCGGTCCTTGAAATGCGGCGGTAGCGGAAAGCGCAAATCCTGGCGCCGCGCTTCGACCTTGACGATACGCGCGCCTTCCATGGCGGGGAGCAGACCGCGGCGGACCGTTTCGACCTCGGGCAATTCGGGCATCGATCAGCGGTGCTCTTGAAGCGCGGCGCGCACGAGCGCCGGGAGAATGCGCGGTAAACTGGGGCCGCCGCGCCCAAAACCGCTTAACGACAAATGCGACATTCCCCTCAAGCTCCCCGCCAGATATGGCATAATGACAGGCACGCCGGTGGTGTGCCAAAAGCACGGGTGTTTTCAGCTATTTGGCCGAAAAGGGCGGTTTGAGCAATGGCGCGTGAGGAGTGGACCCATTACGGCTTCCGCGAGGTGCCCCTGACCGAGAAGCAGGGGATGGTGGATGACGTCTTCCATTCGGTGGCCGCCCGCTACGACCTGATGAACGACCTGATGTCGGCCGGCCTGCACCGGGCCTGGAAGGACGCGTTGGTCACTGCGGTCAACGCGCCGAAAACCGACCGGGCGTTCCGGCTGCTCGATGTGGCCGGCGGCACCGGCGACATCTCCTTCCGCGTCATCGACAGCGGCGGCCCGGCCGTCACCGCCACCGTCGTCGACATCAACGAGAACATGCTGGCCGAGGGCAAACGCCGCGCGGAAAAAGATGCGCATGCGCGCCGCCGCGACGATGCGATCCGCTTCGTCGAGGGCAATGCCGAGGCGCTGCCGTTCCCCGACCGGCATTTCGATGCCGTCACCATCGCCTTCGGCATCCGCAACGTGCCGCGCATTCCGCTCGCGTTGCAGGAAGCGCATCGCGTGCTGCGACACGGCGGCCATTTCCTCTGCCTCGAATTTTCCTCTGTCGATGTGCCGGGGCTCGACAAGCTCTACGATCTCTATTCGTTCAACATGATCCCGGCCATGGGGCGCGCGGTCACCGGCGACGCCGAAGCCTATCGCTATCTCGTCGAGTCGATCCGCCGCTTTCCGAAGCCCGACGCCTTTGCGGCGATGATGGAGGAAGCAGGGATGCGCCGCGTGACGCATCAGCGCATGAGCGGCGGCATCGTCGCGCTGCATTCAGGCTGGCGCCTGTGATCGCGACATTTGCGCATATCGCGCGTCTGGCGCGCGCCGGCTTCGTGTTCGCCCGCTCAGGCGTGCTGGCCAGCGTCGACCAGCAGCCGCTGCCGCCCGGCGCACGCTTTGCGCTGCGCATGGCGCGGCTGATCGAGCATCGCGGCAACGGCAGCGATGCCGGACGTCTTGCCCGCGCGCTGACCGCGCTCGGCCCGACTTACGTCAAGCTCGGCCAGTTCCTCGCCACGCGTCCGGATGTCGTTGGGCCGCGGCTTGCGCGCGATCTCGAAAGCCTGCAGGACCGCATGCCGCCGTTCGCGCAGAGCGATGCGGTGCGCATCATCGAGACGGCGCTCGACAAGCCGGTCGCAAAGATTTTTTCCACCTTTGGTCAACCGGTGGCCGCCGCCTCGATCGCGCAGGTGCATCGCGCCGAAGTGACGGACGCCAACGGCACGCATGCTGTTGCCGTGAAGGTGCTGCGGCCCGGCATCGAAGGACGCTTCCGCGCCGATCTCGCCTCGTTCTATTTCGCCGCGCGCAACGCCGAGGCCGGTTCGCCGGAAGCGCGCCGGCTGCGCATGATCCAGGTCGTCGACACTCTGGCGCGTTCGGTGCGCATCGAAATGGATTTGCGCATCGAGGCCGCCGCGCTGTCTGAGATGGCCGAGAACACCAGGGACGATCCGGGCTTTCGCGTGCCTACCGTCGATTGGGACCGCACCGCGCGCGACGTGCTGACGCTCGAATGGATCGAGGGCACGCCGCTCACCGACCGCGCCGGCCTCGAGGCCAAGGGTTTCGATCTGCCGAAACTCGGCGAGACGGTGATCCAGGCTTTCCTGCGCCACGCGCTGCGCGACGGCTTCTTCCACGCCGACATGCATCCGGGCAATCTGTTCGTCGATGACGACGGCCACCTCGTTGCGGTGGATTTCGGTATCACCGGACGGCTCGGGCCGAAGGAGCGCCGCTTCCTCGCGGAGATTCTCTACGGCTTCATCACCCGCAACTACCAGCGCACGGCGGAAGTGCATTTCGAGGCCGGATACGTGCCGCGGCATCATTCGGTGGCGGATTTCGCGCAGGCCATCCGCGCCATCGGCGAGCCGATCCACAATCGCACCGCCGAAGACATCTCGATGGCGAAGCTGCTGACGCTGCTGTTCGAGGTCACCGGACTGTTCGACATGCAGACGCGGCCGGAACTGATCCTGCTGCAAAAAACCATGGTCGTTGTCGAAGGCGTGGCGCGCAGCCTCAATCCGCATCTCGACATGTGGCAGACGGCGGAGCCGGTGGTGCGCGAATGGATCGAGCGCAATCTCGGGCCGATCGGAATTCTCGAAAGCGCGGCTGGCGGCACCAGCGAAGTCGGCCGCTTCCTGACCAGTGTGCCGTCCCTGCTCACGCGCGGTGCGCAGCTTCTCGACCAGATCGAGGACGCGACCCGCGACGGCATCACCCTGTCGCCGCAGACCATTGCCGCCATCGCCGCCGCCGAAGCGCGCCGCACCCGCTGGCAGACGCTCGGCATCTGGGCGCTGGTCGTGGTGCTGGTATGGTTGCTGATCCGGGTGTTTTAACCACGTGCGACCGCGCGGGTTGGCGGGCCTGACCGCACGGCCCATATGCGATAAAGTCTGGAATGCGCCAAGACAGGCGCGATGGACACGATGATGCGCCAGGACAAAGGGATCAAAAACACACGCATTCTGCTGATCGTCGGCGGCGGTATCGCTGCCTACAAGGCGCTCGACCTCACGCGCCGGCTGCGGGAGCGTGGCGCGAGCGTGCGCTGCGTGCTGACAAAGGCGGCGCAGGAATTCATCACGCTGTTGAGCGCCGGAGCGATTTCCGGCGAGCGCGTGTTCACGGACCTGTTCGATCCGCAAAGCGAATTCGATGTCGGCCACATCCGGCTCGCGCGCGACTGCGATGCCGTCATCGTCGCGCCGGCGACCGCCGACCTGATGGCAAAAATGGCCGGCGGTCATGCCGACGATCTCGCAACCGCCGTGCTGCTTGCGACCGACAAGCCGATCCTGCTCGCACCGGCGATGAACCCGCGCATGTGGGTGCATGCCGCGACCGCGCGCAACGTCGCGCAACTCGTTGCCGATGGCGTGACGCTGGTTGGCCCCGGCGCCGGCGAAATGGCCGAACCCGGCGAAAACGGTGTCGGCCGCATGGCCGAGCCGCTCGAGATTGTCGCCGCGCTCGACACGCTGATGACGCAGCCGCCGCTCTCCGGTCTGCTCGCCGGCAAGCGGCTCATCGTCACTTCCGGCCCGACCCATGAGCCGATCGATCCGGTGCGCTACATCGCCAATCGCTCGTCCGGCAAGCAGGGCCATGCCATCGCTGTTGCCGCCGCTGCGGCTGGCGCGGAGGTCACGCTGGTGCGTGGGCCGGTCGCGCTGCCTGACCCCTCGGGCATGACCGTCATAAGAGTCGAGACCGCGCGCGAAATGCTCAACGCCGTTGAACAGGCGCTGCCGGCCGATGCGGCCGTGTTCGCCGCTGCCGTCGCCGACTGGCGCGTCGACAGCGCCGCGCAGAAGATCAAGAAGAACGGCTCCCTGCCGACCCTCGCGTTCAAGGAAAATCCCGACATCCTCGCGACCATTGCCGGGCGCAATGCGCAACGTCCGCGCCTCGTCGTCGGTTTTGCCGCCGAGACGGAAAACGTCATTGCCCATGCGCAGCAAAAGCTCGCGCGCAAGCGCTGCGACTGGATCGTCGCCAACGACGTGTCGCCGGCGACCGGTGTCATGGGAGGCGAGCGCAACACCGTGCATCTCGTCACCGCGGCGGGCGTCGAGTCCTGGCCGCCGCAATCCAAGGCCGATGTCGCGCGCACGCTGATTGAACGCATCGCAAAAGAGATCAAAGACAAATAAACATCGCTTTGTCCTTCCATTGGTCACTCCGGGGCGCGAGCCCTTCGCGAGCGAATCCATGACTCGCGTACTGCGGCGTATGGATTCCGGTCCCGGCGCGACGCGCCGTCCCAGAATGACAAGAAGGAGCGGGCTTGGGATGTCAGCCTGACGCGACACGCCGTTTCGGAATTAAAAAGGGAAAGAGTGCCCGTGACCACTGACGTTCGCATCGCACGGCTGCCGCATGGCGCCGATCTTCCGCTTCCCGCCTACCAGAGCGAAGGTGCGGCCGGGCTCGATCTTCTGGCCGCGGTCCCGGCCGATGCACCGCTGAAAATTCCGCCGGGCGCGCATGTGGCGGTGCCGACCGGCCTGTGCATCGCGCTCGAACCGGACATGGAGGCGCAGGTGCGGCCGCGCTCGGGTCTCGCCGCCCGCCATGGCGTCACCGTGCTCAACAGTCCCGGCACCATCGATTGCGATTACCGCGGCGAAATCCAGGTCCTGCTGATCAATCACGGCTGCGAGGCTTTCGTCGTCGAGCGCGGCACGCGCGTCGCGCAACTGGTGATCGCGCCGGTCGTGCGCGCGCGGCTGGTCGAAACGCAGACCCTGACGACGACCACGCGCGGCAGCGGCGGCTTCGGCTCGACCGGCTCGCGCGGCTAATACCTCGCGTCGCGCTGGTGCCCGGCGGCCACAGGCCGGCACCGGATCACGATGTTTCCCCCGTTCACGATCTGGACTCTTTCGGCGCGATTCCCTCCGGGGTTAAAGTCGGCTTGATTCGACAGTCGAGCGAACCGGGGCCTTGCCACTATGGGCAGGGAGGCGTGGTCGCGGCCTGTCGCGGCGGGCGATCAGGGGCAACAGAATGCCGGACACGATCCGGGTTGATAGCGGGAGGCTCGCGCCTTATCCGCGGCGTCGCGGATTCCGCGTCCTCGTTCGCACCCTTTTGAATTCCGTTGCTGCTCTTGTTCTGCCGATCGGCGGCGCGGCGGCAGAGGGCGCACTGCCGCCTGCCACGATCCCGGCCTATGCCGAAGCGTTCAGCAATCTCGACCGCCATGAATACGCGGCGCTCGGGCTCACCCTCGGCGTGCTGCTGTTCGCCGTCGTCACCGCCATCACGCTGGTTCGCACGCGCGCCCGCGCGGCACGCGATGCCGCCATCGCGCGCGACGAAATCGGAACGCTGCGCGCCGACATCGATCGTGCCAACACGCTGCTGCGCTCGGAACCGCAGATCATCGTCGCCTGGCAGGCAGCCGGCAACGAGCCGGAAATCATCGGCGAAACGGTGCTGGTCGCGCCGGCGACCGCGCCGCATCGCGTGCTCGCCTTCGGCACCTGGCTCGATGCCGAGCAGGCGCATTTCATGGAACGCGCGGTCGATCGGTTGCGCGAGCATGGCGAAAGCCTGTCGGTGACGTTGAAGACCCTTTCGGGCCGGTCGATCGAGGCGGAAGGCCGCGCCATCGGCGGACGTGCGGTGCTGCGGCTGCGCGACGTGCAGGGCGTCAAACGCGACCTGTCCGACCTCACCAGCCGCTACACGAAACTGCTCAGCGAAGTCGATTCGCTGCGCGCCGTCATTGAAGCGGCACCCTTTCCGATCTGGACGCGCGACCATGCCGGCCGGCTGACTTTCGTCAATTCGGCGTATGCCCAGGCTGTCGAGGCGCGCGACGGCAGCGATGCGACAGCGCGCGAACTCGAACTCCTCGGCTCGCAGGTACGCGAGGAGATGGCGCGCGCGCATTTCGCGGAAATGCCTTTTGAAGCCCGCGTCCCGGCAATCGTGGCCGGCGCCCGCCGTACCTTCGACGTCCACGCCTTGCCGACTGCACGCGGCAGCATCGCCGTCGGGATCGATGCGAGCGAGGCGGAAGATTTGCGTGCCGAGATCAAACGTCTCAACGACGCGCACCGCCGCACCCTCGATCACCTCGCCACCGGCGTCGCCATGTTCAACGGCGATCGCAAGCTTGCCTTCTATAACGAGGCCTATCGCGTGCTGTGGGAACTGGATGCCGCCTTCCTCGATCAGGGGCCGAGCGACTCCGCTGTGCTCGACGCCTTGCGCCCCGGCCGAAAACTTCCCGAGCAGCAGGATTTCCGCCTCTGGAAGGCCGAACTGCACCAGGCCTATCAGGCGCTCGAGCCGCGCGAGGACACCTGGCACCTGCCCGACGGACGCACGCTGCGCGTCGTCACCACGCCCAATCCGCAAGGCGGCGTGACCTACCTGTTCGACAACGTGACCGAACGCCTGTCGCTCGAACGGCGCTTCGATGCGCTGATCCGCGTGCAGAGCGAGACGCTCGACAATCTGCGCGAAGCGGTCGCCGTGTTCGGCAGCGACGGACGGCTGCGGTTGCACAATCCGGCTTTCGCAGACATGTGGAAACTGCCGGACACCCTGCTCAACGAACGGCCGCATATCGAGACGCTGACAAAAGCCTGCCAGCCGTTGCACGGGGAGGCGGCGTTCTGGAGCCTTTTGCGCCGCGCGGTGACGACGCTCGACGAGCGCCAGTCCTTCGCTGCCCGCATCGAGCGCAAGGACGGCGCCGTCATCGACTGCGCCACGGTGCCGCTGCCGGACGGGGCGACGCTCGTCACCTTCCTCGACGTCACCGACACGGTGAATGTCGAGCGCGCGCTACGCGACCGCAACGATGCCCTGGAAACCGCCGACCAGATCAAGGTCGATTTCGTCCATCACGTGTCCTACGAGCTGCGCTCGCCGCTGACCAATATCATCGGCTTTGCCGATTTCCTGGCCGACCCCAATCTCGGGCCGCTCAACGAGAGACAGGGCGAATATCTCGGCTATCTGACGCATTCGACCAATGCGCTGCTCGCCATCATCAACAACATCCTCGATCTCGCGACCATCGACGCCGGCGTGATGACGCTCGATCTCGGCGAAGTCGATATCAACGACGTCATGCAGGCGGCGGTCGAAGGGGTGCGCGACCGGCTGGTGAAGGACGACATCACCCTCGACACGCGCCTTGCGCCGACGGCCGGCAGCTTCGTTGCCGACGAACGACGGCTGCGGCAGATCCTGTTCAATCTCCTCTCCAACGCCGTGAGCTTCTCGCCGCCGGGCGAAACCATCGTCTTTTCCGCCGAACGCCGGCCGGACTGCGTCGTCTTCGCGGTCATGGATCATGGCCCCGGCATTCCGGTCGACATGAAGGATCGCGTCTTCAAATGGTTCGAAACCCATCCGCTCGGGTCGCGCCATCGCGGCACCGGGCTCGGCCTGTCGCTGGTGCGCTCCTTTGTCGAACTGCATGGCGGCAGCGTCACCATCCAGTCGTCGGTCGGCGAGGGGACGACCGTGATCTGCACCTTCCCGCTCGACCGGCCGGCGGCGGTATCGGCCGCGGAATAGGGGCGGGCGCCTTGATCCGTCCTGATCGCTTCCCGATGCTGCAAATGCGAACATGATCGCGCAAACTGGTAACCGGTTTCGGATAAGATCATCCTCCGACAAACGCATGATTCCGTGGTAATCGCTTTCGGATAAAATCATGCGCCGACAAACGCATGATTCCGAAAAGTGGTAACCGGTTTTCGGATAAAATCATGCGCCGACAAGAGCCAGACAGCGCGCCTGATTCCCGTTCGGTGACTCAGGCGACATACTTCCAGTGACACGATGGCGCATGTATCAGTAACGCCGGGAACCGGCAGTTTCGAAGTCACTCTTCCGGACGAGCGCGCGCTCCTGTGGCTGATGATGGACATCGCCGCGGCGATCATGCCCGGAGATTTCATCACGCTCTCCGGGGATCTCGGCGCCGGCAAGACGACGTTCGCGCGCGCGCTGATCCGCTATCTCGCTCGCGATTCCTCGATCGAAGTGCCGAGCCCCACATTCACGCTGATCCAGACCTACGACCTGCCGCGGCATACCATCGTGCATGCCGACCTCTACCGCGTGACCGGCGTGGCCGAACTAACCGAACTCGGCTTTGACGATCTGCCCCCGGAAGCGGTGACGCTGCTGGAATGGCCGGACCGAGCCACCGGATTCTTGTCGCGCGACCGGTTCGATATCGCGTTGAAACTCGCGCCGCATGAAGGCGACAGCGTGCGCCATGTGAAGGTGACCGGGCATGGATCGTTCGCGCCGCGCGCCGAACGCATCGCCGCGATCCGCAATTTTCTCAATGACGCGGGTCTCGACCACGCCTATCGCCTGCACATCCAGGGCGACGCCTCGACACGCGCCTACGAACGCCTGGTGCGCGACAAGGAAACGCTGATCCTGATGAACGCGCCGAAACGGCCGGACGGCCCGCCGGTGCGTTACGGCAAGCCCTATAGTGCCGTCGCCCATCTCGCCGAGGACGTGCGCCCGTTCATGGCCATGGCCGGAGGTCTGCGCGAGGTCGGCCTGTCGGCGCCCGCGGTCTATCATGCCGACAGCGACCAGGGGCTGTTGGTGCTCGAAGACCTTGGCGACGAGAAAGTCGTTTCCGGCACGCCGCCACTGCCGATTGCCGAACGCTATGAAGCCGCGGTTGACGCGCTGGCGCATCTGCACAGCGCCGATCTGCCGGCCGTGCTGCCGATCTCGCCGCATGTCGAATACAAGATTCCGCGCTACGACATCGACGCCTTCCTGATCGAGGCCGAATTGCTGCTCGACTGGTACATGCCGCGGCTCGACGTCGAAGTCACGCCGCAGGTGCGCGAGGAATTCCGCACGCTGTGGCGCGAGGCGCTGGCGCCGGCGCTGCAAGGGCGCGCGACCTGGGTGCTGCGCGATTACCATTCGCCCAATCTCATCTGGCTGCCGGAGCGCAAGCGCATTGCGCGCGTCGGCATCCTCGATTTCCAGGACGCTGTGCTCGGGCCTGCTGCCTATGATCTCGCGTCGCTGTTGCAGGATGCGCGTGTCGACGCCTCCGAGGGCATGGAGATCACGCTTGTCGGCCGCTACACGCGGATGCGGCGCGAGGCCGACCGCAGCTTCGATCCCAACGGCTTTGTACGCATCTATGCGGTGCTGGCGGCGCAACGCGCCACGAAGATTCTGGGGATTTTCGCCCGCCTCGATATGCGCGACGGCAAGCCGCAATATTTGCGTCATATGCCGCGGATATGGGGCTATCTCGAACGTGCGCTCGGCCATCCGGCGCTGGCGCCGCTCAAGGCGTGGTATCGCGCCAATGTCCCATCCGTGAAGATTTGAGGATTTGCATTTCGATGCAGAAGAAGACGGCTCACGTAAAGACGGCGAACGCGCCGCGCCACGCCATGGTTCTTGCCGGCGGCCTCGGGCAGCGCATGCGGCCGATCACCGACCGCATCCCCAAGCCGCTGGTGCCGGTCTGCGGCAAGCCGCTGCTCGACCATTCGCTCGACAAGCTCGCCGCGGCGGGCGTCACGCTGGCCGTTGTCAACGTGCATTACCTCGCCGACCAGATCGAAGCGCATCTGGCCGGGCGCAAATCACCGCAGATCGTCATCTCGGACGAGCGCGAAAAACTTCTCGATACCGGCGGCGGTGTGGTCAAGGCGCTGCCGCAGCTCGGCGATGCGCCGTTCTTCCACGTCAATTCCGATACACTGTGGCTCGACGGCGTGACGCCGAATTTCGACCGGCTTGCCGCGGCCTATGACGACGACAGCATGGATGCGCTGCTGCTGCTGGCGTCGGCGGCGGACTCGATCGGTTACGAAGGGCGCGGCGATTATGCCATGGACCCTGACGGGCGGCTCGTGCGCCGTGCCGAACGCGAAGTGGTGCCTTTCGTTTTCGCCGGCGCCGCGATCCTCTCGCCGCGGCTGTTCAAGGATGCGCCGGCGGGGCCGTTCTCGCTGACGCGCCTGTTCGCGCAGGCCGAAGACGAGGGCCGGCTGCATGGGCTGCGTCTCGATGGCATCTGGATGCATGTCGGCACCCCGGACGCCATCGGCAAAGCCGAGGCGGCGCTGCTCGCCAGCGCAGCCTGATTTTTCATTTCGTCGCATGCAGCCACACCTTCACCTCTCCCCGGTGGGGAGAGGGAGCGTGCTGTCGTAGGGGTGGTCGCTTTTCTTAAATAGATCTAGCTCGGTGCGCGGCCTGATCGCACCTTCCGACGGGAAGCGGCCCGCTATAATGGGGGATGGCGAATCGGTCCCCGCACGTCTTTTCCATTCCCGCTTCCGCTCCGTTCCTGCCGACGCTGGTCGAAGCGCTGCGCTCGGGCGGCCTGATCGACGGATTCCGGCCGGCCGCCGATCCGCTCGCGCTCGCGTCCGCCACGCTTTACCTGCCGACGCGGCGCGCCTGCCGCCAGGCTCGCGACGTGCTGCTCGACGGGTTCGGGCTCGAGGCCGCGATCCTGCCGCGCATCGTCCCCATCGGCGATGTCGACGAGGACGCGCTGATTTTTGCCGACGCAGCGGGACCTGAGACGGCGGCACAGACGCTCGATCTGCCGCCGGCGCTCGGCGAACTCGAACGCCGCGTACTGCTCGCGCAATTGATCCGCGCCTGGGCCGCGAACGAAGGCATGAGGGCGGCCGGTAATGCGCCGCTCGTCGCCAGCACGGCGGCCGCAGCGCTTGGGCTTGCCGCCGATCTCGGCCGCCTGATCGACGATCTGCTGACGCGGGAGGTGCCGTTCGACCGGCTCGACGGTCTGGTGCCGGATGAATTTGACGAGTACTGGCAAAAGACGCTGCTGTTCTTGCAAGTTGCTCGCGTGGCGTGGCCAAAGATTCTGGCCGAACGCGGCGCGATTGAAGCTGCTGAACGGCGTGATGCGCTGATCGCGGCGGAAGGCGATCGGCTGGAACGGAATCCCAGCGGGCCGGTCATCGCGGCAGGCTCCACCGGCTCGATGCCGGCGACGGCGCGGCTGTTGTCGCGGATTGCGGCGCTGCCGCAAGGCGCGGTGGTGCTGCCGGGGCTCGATACCGATCTCGACGAGACTTCGTGGGCGCTGATCGGTGCCGATCCGCCTGCCTATGCGCATCCGCAATTCGCGCTGTACGGCCTGCTCAAGCAGATCGGCATCGCGCGCGACGCCGTGACCATACTCGGTGCGCCATCCGCCTATGGGCGCGAACGGCTTGTCTCCGAAGCGCTGCGTCCGGCCGCGGCGACAGAGCTGTGGCATGACCGCCTTGCCGATGATGATTTCAACGCCCACGCTGACGGTGCGATGAGCAGCGTCACCGTCATCGAGGCGGCGAGCGCGGAAGACGAGGCGCTGGCGATCGCGCTGGTACTGCGCGAGTGCCTGGAAACGCCGGACAAGACCGCCGCGCTGGTGACGCCCGACCGCGTGCTCGCGCGCCGCGTCATCGCCGCGCTGTCGCGCTGGCGCATCGCCATCGACGATTCCGGCGGCGATGCGCTCGGCGAAACGCCGGCCGGCATCTTTGCGCGTCTTGCCGCGCGCGCGGCGCTGGAAGGGCTCGAACCGGTGACGCTGCTGGCACTGCTCAAACATCCGCTGCTGCGCCTCGGCGGCGCGGCCGGGCATTGGCGCGAAGCGATCGCGGCGCTGGAACTGGCGGTGCTGCGCGGCCCGCGGCCGCGCGCCGGCACGGCGGGGCTGAAGCAGGCGATTGAAGCTTTTCCCGCGGAACGCGATGGCCTGCATCGCAGCGATATGCGACGGCAGATCAGCGACGCGGCCGTCGCCTCTGCCATCCAATTGGTCGATGCGCTGGCTGCTGCGCTCGCGCCATTCGAGGACGTCCGTGTGCAAACTTTGCCGCTCGGCGAATGGGCGGCGCTCCATCGCGCGGCGGTGGCGGCGCTGGCAAACGAGGCCGGCGATGATGTGGAGAGTGCGGTCGCATTCAGCGGTCACGACGGCGCGGCGCTGAGCCGTTATTTTGACGATCTGATCGAGCATGGCGGCCGATTTGCCGTCGGCGCGACCGACTATCTCGACGTGTTCGACCGTCTCGCCGCCGAACGCAGCGTGCGCCGGCCGGCGACAAGCGAGCCCCGCATCCGTATCTTTGGTCCGCTCGAATCCCGCCTGCAAAGCGTCGACGTCATGGTGCTGGGCGGTCTCGTCGAAAATACGTGGCCGCCGGAGGCCGAAACCGACGCCTGGCTCAACCGGCCGATGCGCCACGCGCTCGGTCTCGATCTACCGGAGCGGCGCATCGGTCTTTCGGCGCATGATTTCGCGCAGGCGCTCGGCGCGCCGCGGGCGGTGCTCACGCGCGCCGCAAAGGTGTCCGGTTCGCCGACGGTGATGTCGCGTTTCATGCAGCGGCTGCAGGCCGCCGCCGGTGTCGAGCGCTGGGCGCGCGCCTGCGCGCTTGGTGCGCGCACGCTCAGCCTGGTGCGCGACATCGACAAGGTGACGGAAATAAAAATCGCTGCGCCGATGCCAAAGCCGCCGCTGGATGTACGGCCGAAGCGCCTGTCGGTCACCGACATCGAGAACTGGCTGCGCGATCCGTACACGATCTATGCCAGGCACATTCTGCGCCTGCAGCCGCTCGATGCCGTCGATACGCCGCCGGGCGCGCGCGACCGTGGTTCGGTGGTGCATGAAGCCGTGCAGACCTTCACCGAGCGTTACGCGAATGCCTTGCCGGCGGACCCGGAAGCGGCGCTGATCGCCATCGGCGAAGAGGCTTTCCGCGGTCTGGAAAACTTCCCCGAGGCGCGCACCTTCTGGTGGCCGCGTTTCCGCCGCGTGGCGCATTGGCTGAGCGAATGGGAGCGTGAGCGTCGCGCAACGCTGTCCGCGCTGCATGCCGAGGTCAGCGGGCACACGGACATTCCGTTTGCGGGCGGCCTCTTCCGGCTGAGCGCGCGCGCCGACCGCATCGAACGCCGCGCCGACGGCCGCTATGCCGTGCTCGACTACAAGACCGGGCAGATCAAGACCGCGAAGGAAGTCGCCGCTGGCTTCGGGCCGCAACTGACGCTCGAAGCGGCGATCCTCAGGCGCGGCGGATTCAAGAATCTTCCGGCCGGCGATGTCGGCGAACTCTCTTACGTGCGCATCCACGGCGGCGATCCGGCCGGCGAATGCAAGCCGCTCGACTTCAAGGATAGCGATCCCGACAGCGAAGCGGAGACGGCATTCCTGCGGCTCACCGAACTCATCACGGCCTTCGCCGATCCCGAGCAGCCCTATCGCTCGCTGGTGCATCCGAAATTCCGCACGCGCTATGGCGATTACGACCATCTCGCGCGGGTGAAGGAATGGTCGCGCACCGGCGGCGCGGTCGACGGCGGGGAGGGCGCATGAGCAAACGCAGCATCCCCGCGCATGTCATCGCGCGCCAGATCGAGGCGGCGGACCCGGAAAAATCCTTTTGGGTCACGGCCAATGCGGGCGCTGGAAAAACGCATGTTCTCGCGCAGCGTGTGATCCGGCTGCTGCTCGAAGGCGCGGAGCCGGGAAAAATTCTCTGCATCACCTATACCAAGGCGGCGGCCGCCAACATGGCCAACCGCGTGTTCGAAACGCTGTCGCGCTGGACGCGGCTCGACGATGCCGAACTCGACACGGCGATCGCTGCCGTCGGCAGCACGCGGCCGACGCCGGAGCAGCGTGTCGCCGCGCGGCGGCTGTTCGCGCGCGCGCTGGAGACGCCGGGCGGGCTGAAGGTGCAGACCATCCATGCCTTCTGCACGCGGCTGCTGCATCAGTTTCCGTTCGAGGCCAATGTCTCGGCGCGCTTCACCGTCATCGAGGATGCAGCCCAGGCGCAGTTGCTGCATCAGGCGACGACGGCAGTGCTGCTCGATGCCGCCGCCGCGCCGGAGACGCCGCTCGGCCGTGCGCTCGCCTATGCCATCACGGCGGCGGCGGATTCGACGTTCCGCGAGGTGGTGACCGATGCGATCAAACTGCGCGCCCGGCTCAAGGCGTGGACGGGACACGCGGGCAGCGTCGATGGCGCCATCACGGCATTGTCGCAACAACTGGGCGCGCAGGCGGGAGATACGCGCGACTCGCTCGATCTTGCGCTGTTCGACGAGGCCGTGATCCCGCAGACCCAGTGGGTCGATCTCATTGCCGCGCTGGAGACGGGGATTGCGACCGACAAGAAGGTGGCTGAAAAATTTCGGCTGCTGGCATTGGCAGGGAGCCCGCGTCGTAGCGAGGATTATCTCGACATCTTCTTCACCAGGGAGCCGAAGCCGCGCGCCAGCATCGTCACCAAATCCATTCGCGACAATCATGCGCATTGGCATGAGCGGCTGCTCGCCGAACAGCAGCGCGTCATGGGCTGGCAGGAGCGCCGCAACGCCGTGCAGCTTTGCGAGCGTACGGCGGCGCTGCTGACTCTGGTCGAGCAGATCATCGCGCGCTACGCCGTTGAAAAAGAGCGCCGCGGCCTTCTGGATTTCGACGACCTCATCGCCCGGACGGCGACGATGCTGACCCGCGACACCGCGCCGTGGGTGCTCTACAAGCTCGACGGCGGCATCGACCATGTTCTGATCGACGAGGCGCAGGACACGAGTCCGCCGCAATGGGACATCGTGCGCAATGTCGTCGCG
>Ga0310811_10006163_pt1 | contig 15289 bp, 15 predicted proteins | sample YCmetagenome_FD_207642 | JGI IMG/M metagenome (GOLD analysis project Ga0310811, IMG submission 207642) | Soil microbial communities from experimental microcosm in Duke University, North Carolina, United States - YC | ecosystem: Engineered > Artificial ecosystem > Soil microcosm > Unclassified ...
GCTTACTTACACGCCACGTGGCCACACATTCGTCAGGTGGCTCAAGTGACTCGTGTCGTTGCCAGTAAAAAAGGCACAACAACTGAAGTTGTGTATCTCATTACCAATCTTTCTGCTGCCCACGCTTCCCCTCAACGTCTGCTCGCCATCGTGCGGGGGCATTGGTCTATTGAGAACGGTTCTCACTACGTTCGCGATGTCACATTCGGTGAGGATCGTTCTCGCCTTCGTTCAGGCATCGCTCCTCAGGTTTTGGCGACGTTGCGCAATCTGGCGATCACTTTGATCCATCGAACTGGTACAACGCACATTGCTGAAACGCGAAGAACTTTCTCCCATGATCCTGCTATGGCTCTCGACCTTTTGTTTCGTCTTTGGTCTCCCCAGCAATAATTTTCAGACCCTGCTGTTTTTTAGCTCTTGTGCTGCATACCGCAACAGGTTTGTCTGAACTACTATGATACATGCGTTGGTCCTCATCTTTGAAACTACATATAGGCGTTATCCGTGAGATTGATAGGTGATTATATCTTGTTAGGTGCATTTTGAGTCATAATTGACAACGGTAGCAGCAATATATGTGTATTGATACATATGAATGATATGGAGGCATAAAGGGATATGAGTAAAATGCATAACCAGGATCATCCTGCTTCTGAGCGGGCTGAGAATGATGCAGCCACATTGAATGAACAGGCAATGAGGTCAAGTACGACTCCAGAACGACTACGCCAGCATCCTGATAAGGTGCGCTATACTACTGGCTCTGCAAGTGACCGTTCAAACTCAACACAACAGGGACCACTACAGGATGGTTATAGTTTGAATGAAGGGGATAATTACGCGCAGCCATCAGAGGAGGAGCAGGACCAGGTACACTATGATCCGGCACATAGTGGGGCCAGACGTGCGCCGAATAAACCAGGTATGCATACAAATGGTCCTGGTCGTGAAGGGGTCACAGGTTGGTCTGAGCAGTTACAGAACGGAAAAACAACGGATACTCCCTCTGAGCGCAAGAGTCCAGCTAATTAACATCGCTGATAGATACATAAAAAAAAACATTGTCAATGGATGGATAGCGTGGAGGAAATAATTCTATGCAAGAAAAAGAAAAGATTCAACATATTCCGATGAAGATGTACCGCACTGCCGAACTTCTTTCTATTGCTGCGCCAATGCCCGGACTACAGCCGGAAGATATTCTCGTTACGGTTGCCGAAAATGGTCAGATGATTGTGCAGGGTTCATTGCGTGGTCTTTTAAAAGACGTGAAGGAACTTTTGCTTGATGAGTGGAGTATTGGTGGCTATTATCGGGAACTGGCATTGCCTGATCATGTTGACGCGAAACATGCTAATGCGACATATGGTAATGGTGTGCTGGTCGTGGCATTTCCTGTGAGTGCGCGGACGATTGCCGCAACCCTGGTATTGGAAAAAACCGGTATAGATCATGGTGAGTATATCGGGAATATGCATCGTGTGGTACAGCCGTGAGCTGAAGATCTTCGTTTCCTATGGTATAATGATGAACAACTATACAAATTTATCTGGTGATGGAGCTCGCCATGTCAAAGCAAAACCTTTGGCAGAACCGCAATGCAGCTAATAGCTCCTGACAACGATTTTTTTCTATTGATTCGTTGTCAGGAGTTTTTTTATGTTTTGCGTAGGTTTGAGTACCATCTGTATTTGTCTTATCGTTTTTTGTTTAGCATGTTCGTATCGTTACGATCAGATTGGTGTAGAGCAATATGGATGGAGCGTTTTTTGCGCAGACGGTATTCATTGGCCTTGGTGGGGCGCTAGGGGCGCTGGCGCGTTATACCGTTGGTCATCTCATTACGCAGAAGGTTGGCTCGCGTTTTCCTTACGGGACGTTAACGATTAATGTCACGGGCGCGTTGGTAATTGCTTTTATTTTCGGACTTGTTAGCCATAAGGTGATGAGCACAACCTTGCAGGCAATACTTGCCACTGGTTTTCTGGGAGGCTATACAACGTTTAGCACCATGTCCTGGGAAGGTGTACAGCTTGCTCGTGGTGGAAGTGTGCGTAGTAGTGTGCTGTATCTGGGTGGGAATGTTGTATTAGGTTTGATTGCCGCCACTGTCGGTATTCTGCTAGGAGGATTATTTTAATGGCGCAAGTATTTACCGGGAAACGCGTGTTGCTTGTCCTGAGTGGTGGTTTTTGTGGCACTATTGCGCGTGATTTGATCAGCCTATGGATTCAAAGTTTTATGGGTAAGGCCTGGCCGTTTGATATTCTTACGATTAATATCACGGGGGCTTTGATTCTTGCGTTTATCTCAACACTGGCGGATGCGGCATTTATGATTGGTCCGATGTGGCGATTATTTATTGGTGTTGGGTTTCTTGGAGCCTATACGACGTTCAGTTCTCTGGCATTGGGTGATGTTACCTTATTGAATGAACACCATTGGTGGCCGGGTATCCTCTATATTATTTTAAGCCTGGTTGGTGGCATTGTCGCGGTCATGCTTGGTCAATGGTTTGGTGTGTTGGCAATTAATGCAGCCAAACAACGTGTCTCAGTGCAAGGGATATCGGATGCGTTACAGGCAACTGAGCAGCAGTTGTTGGGGCGTGAGGCCAGTACCGAATCTTTGCTCGAAGAAGAGGAAGAATTTTAACAACTCACTCCTGGAAAAGTATGCAATACATGGAATTTTGGCGTACAATCAAAGCAAGCGTCTCCTTGTCTGGTTAGTGCGATGAGATGGTTGGATTTGTCCGATAGGATAGGCACTGAGAGGGAGACCTTTAAGGCTTAAAGGTAAAGGAGCATTGTATGCAAACACTTCTTGGTATCGATCTTGGTACCACTGGAGTCAAAGCTGCCCTGTTCGCAGCAGAAGATGGACATGTCGTTGCTGACGCGTTTGTAGACTACCCTTTATTTCATCCTCATCCGGGGTGGGCTGAACAAGATCCGGCTGATTGGTGGCAAGCGACTGTGACTGCGATCCGCACCTGTCTGGAAAAGGCAAGTGCGCAAGGCGTGCAGTCCGAGGATGTGCGTGGTCTGGGACTTTCTGGACAGATGCACGGTGTCGTATTGCTTGATGAGAAGCAAGAGGTCTTGCGCCCATGTATTATCTGGGCGGATCAGCGTAGTGACGCGCAGTGTCAGTGGATTACCGAACGTGTTGGAGCCAGCAAACTCATTGAATATGTGAGCAATCCGGCGTTGACTGGTTTTTCCGCGCCTAAATTGTTGTGGGTTCGTGATAATGAGCCGGAGCTATTCGCTCGTGCGCGTACAGTGTTGTTGCCGAAAGATTATATTCGCCTGTTGTTGACGGGTGTTTCCGCGATGGAGATTTCTGATGCGGCTGGCACGTGTTTACTCGATGTGAAGCATGGTCAGTGGTCGCAAGAGGTCTTACAGGCATTAGAACTTGATCCTGCGTTATTCCCTCCTGTTGTGGACGCTGATGCGACCAGCGGAACCATTACCTCAGAAGTAGCCCGTCTGACTGGTTTGAAAGCGGGAACACCTGTTGCTGGTGGGGGCGCGGATAATGCCTGTGGAGCCACTGGAAATGGTGTGGTTGAACCGGGTCTGGTCCTTGTTTCAGTCGGTACCAGTGGTATTGTACTGGCTCACGCGACAGAGCCACAGGTAGATACATCTGGTCCAGTTCCACGTGTGCATACATTCAATCATGCCGCGCCTGACGCCTGGTATTTGATGGGTGTGACGCAAGGGGCTGGTTTATCGATGCACTGGGTGCGTGAGAATATAGGCTTACCTGAAAAAGCGCTGGAACGCTGGACTGGTATTGATCCGTACGAAATGCTTGCTCGTGAGGCCGAAAGTGTGCCGCCGGGGAGTGAGGGTCTGATCTTTTTACCGTATATGCAGGGTGAACGAACTCCTCATCTTGATGCCTACGCTCGTGGTGGTTGGATCGGTTTAACTGCTAGCCATGATCGCCGTCATTTGATTCGCTCAGTGATGGAAGGTGTGGCTTTTAGTCTGAAGGATTGTTTCAATATCATCGCAGAGCAGGGGCTGAAATTGGATCAGGTGCGAGCAACGGGCGGTGGCGCGAAGAGCAAGTTGTGGCGGCAAATTATCGCTGATGTACTTGGGGTTGAATTGGTTGTTACCAATGCGACCGAGGGACCGGCCTTTGGTGCTGCTCTGCTGGCGGGTGTCGCTGCGGGAGTCTATCCTTCCGTGCAGCAGGCGTGTGCGCAGACGATTCGTATTGTCGAGCGTACAGCGCCACAGCCAGAGGCCGCTGCTGCCTATGAAAAGGCGTATGGAACCTATACGGCCCTGTACCCGGCGCTCAAACCGATTATCAGCAAGCCGCTCTAAACGAGCATCGCATATCGTTTTTCTCAGCAGTGGTGTGTGCCCTATGAAGGCCGCACCACTGTTTTATAGTAATCGCAGAGATCGGTAATTGGACATCTATCACACTTTGGTTTATCGTAGACACAGATTCTCTGCCCGTGCCTTAATAGTCCTTTATGGAAGTTATAGATAGGGCGTGCCTCCTGTGGTAATAACGCCTGTAAGAGCGTATGGGCATTCTCTGCTGACACTTTTTTACCGATCAGTCCTAGCCGTCCCGACACCCTATGGACATGCACATCAACTGGCAGGGTCACTTGCTGGCAACTGAATAAGAGCACACATGAAGTGGTCTTTGGACCTACTCCTTCAAAGCGATTCAGCCATTGCATACTTTCCTCAATGGACATATCACAGAGAAAATTCAGGTTCAGTTCTCCGCGTTCTTCCGTGATCTGTCGTAATATTGTTTGTAGGCGTGGTGCTTTGACTTCCGGCCAGTTGACATTGGCTATCGTGTCCTGCACCTCCTGGGTGGGCGCATCGCGTACGGCTTCCCAGGAACCGAAGCGTTGCAAGAGGTTATCATACGCGGTGGCTGTCTGGGGATCTTTTGTGCGGTGGGAGAGGATGATATCTACAAGCATGCTTAGCGGATCTTTAGGTGAAAATGGCTCTTCTCCATATGCGGCTGTAAGCCGCAATGTTACTTCAATGGCTTTTGCTGAGAGCGCTTCGATATCCAGAGTTGGATAGCCGTAGTCTATACCATTGCGTTCACGTTTGGTTGGTTGCTTCATGTCTTATGTCGCTTTCTGATTGATTACTTGCAGAAGAGTTTTCAGTTGTTATAGACGTTATGTGAAATACGATAGACCGATGTATGGCGTTCCAATTTGTTGTTACGCCGTTTTCCCAGTCTCTCTTGTCGTTTGCATAAACCTGTTTGTGCTATTTTGTTTGTTTTGCGCAGAGGATTATCTATGTGTTACTAAGGAATAGTAGCGAAAAATAGAGTAATACTACGATTTATAAGTGTAAGGGGATGTTGATAGAAAAGCGATATATAGAAGGTTGATACAGCTCTTGAAAACCATCATTCTTTGATAAGATGAAAAAAGTATTCTGACAATAGAATAGAGCATGATACGGCTCTGTATGAGCGACTACACAGTGAATGTGTAGCAGTTTGCATCAGATATGTTATCGTGCTACAATATAATGTATCGAGCGTTCATTTGTGTGCGAATCCAGAGTGTTTCGCTACATAATGTAGTTTTCAGATCGTATATATTATCGTTATAGTGATCTGAGACGCATTGACCTCCTTTCCATTGAGAATAACTGATCATCTACTTCCTCCTCTATATTTATTGGTGTATCCTCAATTTGTATGGTCGACTTTTGATGCTGCATTTTCTGCGTATCTGGTAAAATAGAGGTGAAAATTGGTCTATTTGCGTGTCTGTGTGTAACAATAGAGCGTAATGAAATAAGTAAGTACTGAAAATTGTTTTTGTAGAGAGAAGGGATTGCATAGAACAAAGTGAGAATGAGCGGAGCAACAGGGATGGTATTACATGCGACATACTGGATAAATAAATGAATATTCTGATCTTTGTTTCTATGAAATTCTGGCTTGTAGTAGAAATATAGTTGAAAGCTGTGGGAGGATGAGAGACGTACATGAAAAATACGCCACTCAATGAACAACACGCCCATATACTCGCAGATATTGAGAAGCTGGAGAACCGTTCTCAAGAGATGGAGCCTGTTTCACCCCAATCGAAACGTCTTCCCCACGCATCCCCAACGTATGTGAGCATCTGGACTCATGACGATGTTCTGTTTATTGCCGAATTGTCCGGTTATGATGTCCATTTGCAAAAAATCGTTTTGCATGGTCGTAATGCCACGGACGAAATTATCCATTGGCTCAAACAGACGACAAAAGAGCGTGATCTCCACATCATTGCTGCGAATTTGCAAGATCAGCAGCAGTTTGATGAGTTGAAGTCAAAGCTCTGGCTGCAAGAAGATATTGTCCCTTATGAGAATTGTAGCCAGGAGTTTATATCCGAGCATTCTCTAGAAATGCAGGTGGATGATCTTACAAGGGGGATTGCTGCGCGTTTTAATGAAGATCATATTGTGACGATCCAGCTCACTCCGCTGAATGAGGTGCAGGTCGCTGATCTTGTCACGTTGGAGGATTATCGTCAGACCGTATCGGCTGCTGATTTTCAGCGTCTGGTCAGTCTGGCGCAGGCATTTCAGGGCAAAAAGCTGGTGTTTTTAAATGCGACTCCTCAAGGTGGCGGTGTTGCGTTGATGCGTCATGCTTTATTACGCCTATTATCGCTGTTAGACGTGGACGCGCACTGGTATGTGTTGAAGCCAGATCGAGATGTCTTCGCTATAACCAAGGCGAAATTTCATAATGTACTGCAAAATGTTGCATCACCAGATGTCAGATTGACCAATCACGATAAAGAACTGTATATGCATTGGATCGCTGAGAATGCCGCGTTATTGCGTTCTGTCTTTCAGCAATCGGATGTCTTCGTGATTGATGATCCGCAACCCGCTGGTCTTATTCCTTATATCAAGCAAGCAAATCCACAGGCGAAAATCATTTATCGTTCACATATTCAGGTTGCGGCGGATCTGGTAACGCAGGAGGGAACTCCTCAACAGGTAACATGGCAATTTTTATGGAAATTCATCCAGCAGGTTGACTACTTTGTCAGTCATCCCATTCGACAGTTTGTCCCGGCGAATGTGCCACCTGAGAAGGTTTTGTACATGCCCGCGACTACTGATCCGCTAGATGGTTTGAATAAACCTCTGTCTGAGGAGCAGATGCAGCGATATATGGATCTTTTTAACGCGCTGGTTGTTGAGGATGGTCAGACGCCATTAGATCCTGAGCGGGATTATATTATTCAGGTGGCCCGCTTTGATCCGTCAAAGGGTATCCCTGCGGTGCTGGAGTCCTATCGAAAATTACGACTGATATTGCAAGATAAGGGGATTGTTCCTCCTCAATTAGTCATCACTGGTAATGGTTCAGTTGATGATCCTGATGGTGTTCCTGTCTATAATCAGACCCGCACGATCCTGCAGTCCGAGCCATATCGGGAAATCGCGGCTGATGTCAAGGTGATTCGCTTACCACATCGGGATCAGATCCTCAATACGCTATTGCGTAAAAGTAAAGTGGTCTTGCAACTTTCCATAAAAGAAGGTTTTGAGGTCAAGGTTACTGAGGCGCTGATGAAGGGCAAGCCTGTGATCGCGTATAAGACGGGGGGCATTCCATTACAAATTCATGATGGCGTGAATGGCTATCTTGTCGAAGTGGGCAATACCACACTGGTCGCAGAGCATCTTTTACGACTCTTTACCGATTGTGAGCTTTATCAGCAGATGAGTCAGGCGGCAGCGGCGCTGGCAAATAAAGATTATCAGACAGTTGCGAATGCTCTATGCTGGCTGTTTCTGGCGAACCAACTTTGTGATGGGCACTCATTAGCAGGCAATTTCCAATGGGTGAAAGCATTGGCGCAACATGAGTGAATATTAATGTGATCAGTGTATATCAAGTGTGAAAGAGATAGCATAGTCATCAAATCAAATATTGATGACTATGCTATCTCTTTTTATTTGATTTGAATTCCCTGTGATAATTAATAGAATCCTGCATCAGCTTTACAAATTCATTTTACTTTGTGTATGATATATTTAGGTATGCGAATTAATAAGGGGTGGTTATGTCTGACAATTTGCCACACAAAGAACAGGACGATGTCATTCTGGCGGAGGCACTACTTGAAATAGTGCCTGCTCTTTTACGTCGCATTCATGCTGATGTTCCACTTGTCTACGATTCGACGACACAGGCCGACGATGGCTTGAGAGAAATTTCTGAGTTGAGAGCCACACCAGGACAACTTTCACTGCTACGAGTTCTGGTTGAGTATCATCGTTGTACCATGCAAGAACTGGCGGAACATTTAGCGGTAGCTCCTTCGACGGTCACCGCGATGGTGAAGCGTTTGCTGGTGCATGGCTATATCGAGCGGCGGCGTGATGATGCCGATTGGCGTATCGTATGGATTCAACCTACTGAGCGGGGGCGAGGGGCGTTTACTCTGTTTCAACACATCCGTGTTGACTTGCTCTGTCGTCGTCTGGATATGTTGGATGAACAGGAACGCGTTTGCTTACGTGCAGCGCTACCTGCTCTTCGCCACCTTCTTGCGGGGGAAGCTATATCACAGGAACAGATGTAATAGACCTTTGCCGGATATACCTGTATCTCTTGTAGTTGTATTTTCTTTTCATTGTGTTTTTGTGTTTTCTCGCTGATTCTATGTTGTTATTCACTGTGACAACATCTTCTGGAAGGATTATGCATGAGTTCCTCGGACTTTCCCTCTCAAACGGCGGAGAGTGAAAATAGCCCTTCTGCATCAGAACGACAGCATAATGGATATCAATGGACTGCACTTTCGGTGACGACGGTGGGCGCGTTGCTGGCATCAGTGCAAGGTTCAGCTCTTCTGATTGCATTACCCAACATTATGGAAGAGTTAAAAGTAAATTTCTTCACGATTATCTGGGTTCTCATGGGTTATTTGCTTGTGATGACAGTGATGACTCCTATTGTTGGTCGCCTGGCGGATATATGGGGGCGGAAGCGTTTGTATAATACTGGTTTTTTATTATTCGGCCTGGGGTCATTAATTGCCGGATTATCGCAGGTACAGTTTCATGGTATCGATTTGATCTTTGGTCGTGTGGTGCAGGGCCTTGGTGGCGCGTTAATGATTACGAATAGCACTGCTATTGTGACTGATGCTTTTCGTAAAGGACAGGTGGGGTTTGGATTGGGCATTAACCAGATCGCAGGTGCGGCTGGCTTTTTGTTAGGTCCGATTATCGGAGGATTGTTGACGGAATGGTCCTGGCGGGCGGTCTTTTTGTTTAATGTTCCGATTGCTGTTTTCGGGGTAATCTGGGGTATCTGGCGTCTGCGGGAGTCGATTAGCGCGACCACGCAACGGCAGCAGATTGACTGGTGGGGCGTTGTGACCCTGGGTGTAGGGATGACTGGCATCTTGCTGGCACTTACAATGTTTGCTTTTCCGTTGTTGCCAAATTCTGTGACAATTGCCATTTTGCTGGTTGGGCTTGTCGCGATCATTGCGTTCGGCGTGATGGAGCCACGCATTCCTCATCCAGTGGTGCAGTTACGTTTGTTCAGGGATCGTCTTTTTACGATGGCAACGTTGAGTGCGCTCTTAAATGGTATTGCCCGTGGCGCGGTGCTCTTCCTTTTGATCTTTTACCTGCAAGGACCATATGGGAAAGATCCATTGACCGCCGGTTTAATGTTGACTCCCTTCGGTCTGGCATTTATGCTGATCGGGCCAATCAGTGGTCGTCTCTCTGATCGTATTGGCTCGCGCTTTCTGACGCCGCTTGGGCTGGCGGTATCCGCTCTGGGTTTGTTGGGCCTGACTACTGTTACTGTTATGACACCATACTGGTTGCTATCCCTGTTTATGGCCTTAATGGGTGGTGGTTCTGGCCTCTTTATGTCGCCAAATACGAATGCGATTATGAGTTCTGTTTCGCGTGATACACGGGGAGCGGCGGCTGGTATTCTGAATATGCTGAATAATACGGGGCAGATGCTCAGTATCGCGATTGTGTTTCCGATCGCTTTGCAGCATGTCCCGCAACAGGTTATGATGCAGGTTTTCATTTATGGCGGCGGCATGAGTAAGTTTCCCGCCGCGCTGATTGCTTTCCTTTCTGGATTGCATAGTGCCTTCTACATTTCCTTCGCTATCAGTCTGGTGGCAATGATTTTTGCCGCTCTACGACCCTCTCATGGTGCTCGCGTATTGCAGGCCGACTAAGATCTTCATATCGTCTCTTGAAAAGCTCCTTTTTGTCGTTTAGATGAGAGGGAGCTTTCAGAATTATTGATAATGGACGGCAGAGAGCTATTTCAAACGTGCTACTATAGAAGAGGATATGTGAACGGTTTATTTTGCTGTATAGTTAGTACTTTCTAGCTACATATTGGCGCTAGCAATAGCACTCTCGACCATAGCAATCTCACAAAATCTATGCTAAGATTTTGTAAACTCTCAAAGAGGGAACTAACCTCGCTGAAGAAGCTATTCAGCGTTTTTTTTATAGTTATTTGCAGTCTTAAGAAACATGTGGCACCATGTGTAAATGTAGTGCGTTTCGGCGCTATACATACCATGAGACGTGGTGGACCTCAGTAAGTCGGCTGACCGTGCAACCTGAATCCATGAGAGCGGAACACGGGTATAAGACGTGGACATATCAGCATTGGAATGTGTGTCTCCGATGTTCGTAGGAACCGGGCGTTCCGAGGTTTCTTGCCCAGCAGGGCCACATTGGGAAAGAGGCTCCCAACGGTGTGCGGCTGTTTTCACCGCAAATACTGTGTTTTGCAGCAATTTGAAAGGCAGTGAAGTATTTGGCTACTCACGAGAAAAGATATGTAATTATCGGGAACGGCATCGCTGGCACAACAGCAGCAGATACGTTACGGAAAAATGATCCCAATTGTAGTATTGATCTTTTAACAAATGAGCCGTATCCGCTCTACAATCGTGTTTCGCTGCCACGCTTTTTGCAAGGCGTTCTGGCTGAGCAGAAGGTGATGATTCGTAGCCTGGAATGGCATGAACAGCGTAATATCAATCTCGTTACTGAGACGGTTGTGACCAGCGTGAATACTGATGAGCGTGTGGTGGTGACCAGTGATGGTAAGCACTATCCGTACGATGCGCTGCTGATTGCCAGTGGTGGCTGGGCGAATCCGCTGCGCGTACCGGGGGCCGAGGGCACGAAGCATATCTACAATTTTGTGACCCTCGATGACACCAAAGATATCATCGCACGCATGCTTGAGTCTCGTACTGCTCTCGCTTATGGCGGTAGTTTTATCGCGTACGAACTCTGTGATGGTTTCGCGATGCGTAAACTGCATACCTACTGGTTGATGCGTGGTCCATACTGGTTGCGTAACTCACTTGACCAGGAAGGTGGCGAGGTTGTAGACAATATCGCGAAGAAGTTTGATGTCGAAGTGATTCACGGTGATGAGATTGAAGCTGTGATACCAAAAGACGGTGTGCCATCGTATGTGAAAACGAAAAAGGGCCGTGAGATCCAGGCTGATATGCTTGGTGTGGGTCTTGGTATCACGTTGAATACGCAATTTTTGCAGGGGACACCAATTGAAGTCAAAGATGGCATTGTGGTGAATGAATATCTGGAAACAAATGTGCCAGGTGTCTATTCTGCCGGTGACGTCGCGAATTTCTATGATAAGACGATTGATGCTCATCATACGATGGGAACCTGGGATAACGCGATGGCTCATGGCCGTCTGGTGGCTGTGAATATGGCTGGTGGCCGTCAGCCATACATTGATGTTCCCACGTATACCAGCCCGCTCTTCGATGTAAATATTGCGGTTGTGGGGAGCGCAGAGTCGAATAATCCTGAATTGGAAACCATCGCACGTCGTGAGCCGGGTGAAAAGGGGAACGATAATTATCGCCGCCTCTTCTTCCGTGAGAATAAACTGGTTGGTGTGTTGATGGTTGGTAGCCCGAAAGGCCGCAGAAAGCTGGTTGATATTGTGAAAAGCCAGCAGGTTATAGATACCGCAGCGGCACGTGAGGAATTGCTAACTCTCAGATAGTAATTCCTCGTTTTCTTGCCAGAACAACCGCAGAGCAGTGCTTTGTTCACAGCAATAGAGAAAAACAATGTACTCATGACAAATGTTGTTTTTTGCTGTGTTGCCCTGGAGACGCGCCATACACAGATTACTCGTTTTGAGATTCGTATAAAGATGTTTCTAGACATTTTGTCCGATCTATATGCTGTGTGGCGCGTATTTTAGTGCTTTTTTTGGTCCTCTCTCGGCAGTGTGTTTTTGGATGTATGCCTTGCTGATGCATCGGGCATGGTGTCGTTGTTGATTTTTTATTGTGTGTATGCTATGTTTTTTTCAGCATAATAAAAAGAAACACTATCTGTCTTACGGTGGTACAGTGGGCTGTCATCAAGGGTTGTGCAGATTTTTGTCGACGATGAGATAGCCGCGTATACTATTTGGGTTCATCCATTCCAGATGTGTGGAGTAAGTTGGCGTGTTTGATCGTCACTTGTACGTCGAAGAAAATTAATGCAAGTAGCAAGATCGTTGTTGTTTGAGGATTGAGAGAGGTACCAAGAGGCGTTAGGCTAGCCTCTTGCTCTACAGAAAACAAGTAAAATGAAGGAGGATGCGGCTTTGTCCTGTGGTTCCTGCGTGGAAAGTGGGATCAAGCCGATATGAGGTTTATGGACGATATTCATTTTGAGCGCCATTTTCGCACCCCCTATTCTGAGGGATACTACATTATGCAGGGAAATGGCCTGCAGAGCAATAATCGGTTGGGTACCGTCGATATTCACTTCACAACAACCGCTGTTCATGGCACTCTCATCCTAGAGAGGGAGCTTGAAGAAGCCGATCTGACAAAACTGATTGAGCAGATTGACGAAGATTTGGTATTGTCTGCGGATATGCCACGTGATGACTTTCTTGTAAGCGTCTATGTAGGAAAAGATGTTGGTTTCTATAGTGACGAATACTTTGCGGAAGAGAATAATGAGTCTTTAGACTTTGATGATACAGAAGAATAGTTCTCACCATATGAGATCTATATTGTTGTAATCTCTTATTTCTTTTTGTTCTCGCTATCTTCTGATAGAATTTCCTGCGTTGTTGGTTTCTCGCGGGAGCTGTACGGGAAGAGCATTGGAGTCCCTGAAATACATTCAAGGGACTCTTTTTAGTCTTCGAGCAAGCCGCGTCGCATCGCATATTTCACCAGTTCGGCCCGGCTATGCAGGTTGAGTTTATCCATAATATGGGTACGATGCGTATCCACTGTCTTTGGACTGATGATTAACCGTTCGGCGATCTGGTTGTTGGTGTGCCCTTCGGCGACCAGTTTCAGAATTTCGCGCTCCCGTTCAGTCAAACTGCTATAACTATCCCGCTCTTCGCCAGTATGGACACGTTGTAAATAATCGCCGACGACAACTGATTGCGCCGTAGGTGAGAGATAAAATTGTCCGCATTTAATTACATGAATAGCAGTAATGAGATCTGTATCTGCGGCCTCCTTGAGCATATAGCCCGATGCCCCTGCTCGCAATGCTTGAAAGACATATTCATCATGTTCATGCATCGTGAGTACAAGAATTTTAACATCAGGGATCTGACGTTTAATCTGGCGTGTTGCTTCAATGCCGTTGAGGTCTGGCATTGTGATATCCATGAGGATAATATCAGGCTGGAGCCTCTGGGCTTCTAGAATTGCCTGACGACCATCCTGAGCTTCCCCAATCACTTCCATATCAGGTTGAGCATTCAACATCATGCGTAAGCCAGCACGCAGAATTGTATGATCGTCAGCCAGTAAGATGCGTATCTTCATGATGAAATTGTCCTGTTTGATTTTTTTGTATAAGGCATAGACAATAGTGATAGCCTGCTTAAGAGTGTAGCGGCGTTTTCATATCTATTTGGGTACCAATTGGCAAAATAGGGATATGGGCGCGAATTTCGGTTCCCTTCTTTGGTGTTGAATTGATCGTCAGTAGGCCGCCAAGTAACTGGGCGCGTTCATGCATACCAACCAATCCCCAGCCATGCACTTGTCCGACCCCTGGCTTTTTTTGTAAATTATCGACGTTAAAGCCATGTCCATTATCAGTGATTGAAGCGTCAATAGTATGATCTTTTTCCGTGAGGATCACACAAACTTTGTTCGCGCCTGAATGTCTGGCCACGTTTGTTAATGCTTCTTGCACGATACGATAGAGCACAGTTTCTAATTCAGCAGACAGGCGTTCTTTAATACCAGTTGTCTGAAATTCAACGGTGATGGGAAATTTTTGCTGATATTCTTTTATGTACCAGCGTAGCGCGGGTAGTAGCCCTAGATCATCAAGGGCACTGGGGCGTAGATCAAGACTGAGATTACGAATGGCACGTAATGTCTGGTGAGCCAGTTGACGGGTATCCGCGATCCGTTTGCGTGCTTCTTGTGAGGTAATAGATTCTTCAAGGATTGCAAGACTGATGAGCAATGAAGTCAGCACTTGCGATGTTTCATCATGGAGTTCTCGTGCAACCCGTTTGCGCTCTTCTTCCTGTGCGTTAATAATCTGAGCGGCCCGTTGTCGATTGGCTGCATCAATAGTATCAAGCATCATATTAAAGGTCTGAGCCAGTTGGTCTGCTTGAGGATCAAGTCCAGTGAGTGGCGCTCGCAAAGAACGTTCGCCTCCCTGCACACGGTTCATTACCTTGCCCAACGCCAGTAGTGGACGAAATGCGATCTGCAAGAATACAAAATTGAGTGCGACACTGACTAACCAACCAACCGTGACAAAAATGATGAGGGGCGCATACGAGATGGTATTAAGGCGTGTTGCCAGATACGTGCCACCTGTTGCACCAACAAAAATGATAACGCTATTGGCAATGAGTACACGATAGAAGACAGGAACCTTAAGCAGAGATCCTAGTATCTTACTTTTCCATATAAGGTTTGTGTGTGGTGCGCCTGTATTCGTCATTTGAATGTTCTCTTTGATGTAATAATGCCCCGGTTTGTTTTGTCTACGACGTTATTAGTTCCAACGATAATTGTATCGGTTATTCCTTAGAACGTCAAACTTTGGCGCATCTCCTGATGAGGAAAGAGAAATCAGGTATATGCCTCACGAAAATCAGGTATGCACCTGATGTAAGAGCCTGCGTAGCGGGGTATCTTAGGTTTAAATGTGTGATGTCGGGATAGAACGGATTGTAGCAACAATCTGTTTCTCTT
>Ga0310811_10006164_pt1 | contig 15286 bp, 22 predicted proteins | sample YCmetagenome_FD_207642 | JGI IMG/M metagenome (GOLD analysis project Ga0310811, IMG submission 207642) | Soil microbial communities from experimental microcosm in Duke University, North Carolina, United States - YC | ecosystem: Engineered > Artificial ecosystem > Soil microcosm > Unclassified ...
GCGACGGAGGGGAGATTCCACGGCCCGCAAATTAACGCCGTCGGATGGCACCGCGTTGCGTTCGCACGTTACAAAATCAATTCCTGGAACCGAATGCACGATCAATTCGCGGAACCGATTGCACGCCAGACCGTTCTGTCTTCCGCATGAGGCATTGGGAGGATACGCATGAAGTACGTTGCAATTGTTGCGGCCGTGTTGGGTCTCGCCGCCATCAACACTGCGGGAACTGCGAAGGCCGAAGATTTCGGCGTCACGGTCCGCACCGGCGACAACCATGATCACTGGCGGCATCGTCGCGGCGATTATGCCCGCGCATGCCGGACCATCGTCACGCATCGCATCAACGGTCGCCGCGTCACGGTCCGCAAGAAGATCTGCGACTGATCGCGAAAGATCGACGAACTCAGGAAAAGGCGGCCAGCTCGGCCGCCTTTTCTTTAGCTGGAATTTACGCCCTGCCCTGAAAAATTTGCGCCGGCAAGGCACTCCACTGGCGCATAAGAAAGCCCGTTTTCATATCGGGCGAGGCTTTCATGCTGACCATCATCGGCGCCACCCTGGTCGCAGGCACCAGCGCAGGATTCTGGTATCTGCTCCCGCGCAACGGGAAAGAACACACGCTGGTTCAAAATAACGGCGTCGGCTCCATGGTCACGATCGTGATCCTGACGCTGTTCATCGTCGGCGTGGCGGTGATGTGCGAAGGCCTGCTCGGCTAGCCACCCGGGCTCCCGCCTCGGCGGGCCAAATCAGTCCGAGCCACCACACCAGCTTCCCCACTGTCCGGGACTAAGTTTTCCGCTGTGTGAGGTAGCTCACCTTCGCACGCCTGCTCGCAGGCCTAGGCTTGCCGCATTCGGGGTTGCCTCGATAACAGGGAGCGGCAGCCATGGGCGACACAACAGGCGGCAATCATCCGCACTACGAACAGGACAGAACGCAGATCGAGACCATCATCCGGGAAGCAATGGCCCTGCGCGCGAAATACCTGCAGGGCAACTTCTGGCCGGCATGCGGCACGACCGGTGGCGTGCTGCTGTTCTTTTTGGCGGCGGTCATGGTGCCTGCATGACGGCAAGGCGCCCGGCGCGCTCCGGACACTTTTTCCGTCATCTTTTTCCACTTGCCTCGTCCGTTCGGATGACGCGGGCATCGCGGACGGGCGTTACCAGATTCGCACCGGCGGGGGCCGCGGACAGTCGTGATGGCAGCATCGGAAATGCAAAGCATTTTCCCTGCGGCGAGCGGAACACCCTCATCGCGATCCGTTCCTTCACAAAGGATGAGCTTCATGACTGCCGACGCGGGTTCGCGCGACCCCGTAGCCACATTTGGCATGGCACGGAAGAAATCACGCAAGTCAATCCTTCTACGCTTCACGGAGGCGCTGAAGGAATCACGCCGTCGCCAAGCGCAGCGCGTCATTGCAACCTATGCGCATCTTTTGGCTGATCGCGACACTCCGGACGACAACAATCACCACTAGCTCGTGTGATAGAACTCGCCGAGCAGCTCGTTCCACAGAAGCGCGAATGCAATGAGGCCGGCGCAACCAATGACGAGAGCGGCCCACAAGAACTGGCCATTCCATGCGCAAACCAAGGCCGGAAAAGTGAATACGAAAAAGACAAGCCCAAGCGGCACGACCGCGATCCACTGAAAGCCGGAGCCATCGCCGGCCGGCACCTGGGCGATGCCGTAAAATGTATAAAGCCAGAACAGCGTGCCGGCGATGGACACGGCCAACGCTGCGACGCGCAGGTAACCGGTCTTCGCGGTTTGTGTTGTGGCCTGCATCAGTGTCTTGCCTGGTTGAAACGGACGAGCGCCTTCATCGGCAATACCAATACTGGCGCCGGCCGGGCAGGCCTGTCCGCACATATTCCGTGTACCGGGTGCGCAGCATGTGCTGCTTCTTCGCGCTGTCATATTCCTGTTTGGTCACCGCGACGCAGTTCCCGTAAGGCGGCTTTGCCGCACTTGCCGGCGCGTGTGACAATGCGCTCAGCGCCAGCGCAATTGCGCCGCCCGCCGCAGATCTTTTAGTGCATGCCCCGAGTTTTGGCCCCATCTTGCGGGTACTCCCACATTGCAAATGCCTGCCGGCGACGCACCAGTTTAGCAGAGCCCGAGACTGGCGCCCTCTCAATTCACGGCCGGCGGAGAGCGGGGGTTGTCTTCACCCATACGCGCTCGGCACGCGTGCGGGCGCACGACAACTTTGCGGGTGCATGCTTCACCGCGCGCACGCGCGCTCCCGCGAGCAGCGGGAAAGTCACGATGGATATTTCCCAGAGGTCGACCGCGTGCAGGCGGCGGATACGCGTCTTCGGATCGATGCGCGCTTTGGATGCGCGGAAGCCGATAGATAGGCCATCGATCGCCCCTTCCCGCAGCAGCGAAATGAGCTCGCGCCCGCGCGCCACTTCCGGAATGAGGCGGCCACGCGCGAACAGGCCGCGGAAATCCTCGCGCAGTTCCAGCCAGATGCCGACCGGCTCGGCGGGGTCATGCTGGAACAGCATGGGGATCCGACGGATTCCACGCGAAGCCAGGGTGTCGGCAAAAGCCCCGCGCATGACCATGTCGCGCGCCTGGTCGATCTCGCCGAACAGGCTGGCATAGCCCTCCACTGTGCCGTCGGGATCGATGGTGGTGCGCGGCGCGAAAACGGACGCGACCGTCGGTTCGGAATGTAAAGAGAGCATTGATGGTCCGGGCCCTGAAACAAAATCGGGCCGTCACCCGCGGAACTGGTCCGCGGGCCCGTGAAGTGCGTCTGATGAGGGTCTTCACGGATGGCCGGCGCATAGGCGCGCGAAAGCACGCCGTTCTTCGAACGGCTATGTCCGGCCATGACGGTGGGGAGCTTACTGCTAGCGGGAGCTGGCCCGCCGGCGTTTGTCCTGCGCAGTCGCCGTGGCTCGGCGCGCGTTGCGCTCGAGGTGAGCGATAAACTCACGGAAAACGTCGAGATGGTCGCGTGGCTTATCAGGGTTTCGGCGCGTCGCCGTGCCTGCCCTATCCATTGTTTTTTCGTCCATTAGAAATTGGCACAAAAGCTCTTTCCGCCGCTGGCCGCAAAGTTCCGTACGAATCATTTGCGATGTGACGGCGCGCACGTGCGTTGCACAATCGATTCTCCGGCATGGAACTGCCCAAGGCGGAACAATGTCACCGCGCCCGCGTTTCGTAACTCAGATTCACAAATTCAGAGGTGACACTATGCGCAAAATTATTTTCGGTGGCCTGCTCGCATCGACGATGCTGGTCCCCGCATTTGCCCAAACGCCCCCAGCTTCGGCTCCGTCGGCACCGCCTCCGTCGGCGCAGCCATCCACTCCGCCTGCCAAGTCGTCTTCGGCAACCGTTGCGCCCAAGGCGCATGGCGACCTGTGGCGGGCTTCCAAGCTGATCGGATTGAACGTCTATAACGACCAGAACGAGAAGCTGGGCGACATCAGCGAGGTTCTGCTCGACAAATCCGGAAAGGTCGACGGCATCGTGATCGGCGTTGGCGGCTTCCTCGGCATGGGCAAGCATGACATCCTGGTGCAGATGGACAAGCTGAAATTCGTCAACGAGCCGGTCCGCACTTCATCCACGACCAGCACCACGACGGGCTCGGCAGCGCGTCCGGCGACGAGCCCGAGCACGAGCACGACCAGCGCATCCTCGACCGCCAGCAAATGGTATCCGGACCATGCGGTGCTGAGCGGTGCCACCAAGGAATCGCTCAAGAGCATGGCCGAATTCAAGTTCGACTAAGTCTCAGGACGCGGGAGGACCGCAAAGGGGCCCCGGGTAACCGGGGCTCCTTCTTTTCGGCGCCGGTAGCGCAGATTCCGACGCTCGTGCTCGCAACGCTCGTTGAAGCGCGCGAGCTCGCGCACGAAGTCGTCGAAGCGGCGGCTAGCCGCTGCAAGCTCGCGCAACGCAAACCAGGCGAGCCCGCTCACCGAGGCCGCCCACAGCAGCAAAGCGAGGTGCGCGAGATCGCCGCGCTCGATGAAAATTTCAAGAAGATCTGTCATGGATCGCGCCCCCACAGCGCGTCGTAGTGCCGTTCAGAACAGTGCTTGGACCGGCGAAAAAAGGCGCCCGCCGCCATAGCGGCGGGCGCCACCGGCCGGCGTCAATGATTCGCCGGCCTCGCCGCAACTCAACGATGCTAACGAGCGAATACGTCACCGCCGTCCACCGCGCCGTAACCGGTGGCGAGGCGCTTCTCATTGACAGTCAGAAATGTCGCATTGCCCACGCGCTCCCACAGCGCGGCACGATCGGAAGAGAGTGCCTCCACGCGGTCGATATCGGCCGCGAGAACCAGGCTGTCGCCGAAAGCGGGTGCAAGCCAGTTGGTCAGCGCACAGGCAATTCGTGCGGCGAGAGGAAGCACGCTCTGCCGCCAGTAGGCCCGGTTGGCTTCCTGATAGTTCGCATAGGTGTTGTCGCCGGGAATAGCGAGCAGCATCGGCGGCACGCCGAAGGCCAGTGCGATCTCGCGCGCGGCCGCATGCTTGGCTTCCAGAAAATCCATATCCCGTGGCGAAAGCGACATCGGCTTCCAGTCGAGGCCCCCTTCCAGCACCAGCGGCCGTCCCGCATTGGCGGCGCCCTGATATTGCTCGGCGAATGCCTGCTTGATCCGATTGTGTTGGGCGTCGGTGAGCACGGTGCCGTCGGCGCCGGCATAGACCAATGCGCCGGACGGGCGCGCTGCGTTGTCGAGCAGCGCCTTGTTCCAGCCGGCCGCGGCGTTATGCGTATCGATTGCGACCGCAGCCGCTTCTATCGGACTCATCCCGTAGTGATCGTCGACCGGATTGAACAACGTCAGATGCAGGATCGGCGGCAGCGCCGCGCTTTGGTCGAAGCGTACCGTGCGACCGCCGACCGTGTAGTCGTAGGCCTGTGGCCAACCATCAGCGCCCGCTACAAGCTTCATCCGATCGGGCCGCAGCGCGTAGAGTTCGCGCACCTGCAGACCTTCCGCGCGCCCCTCCCCGCTCAAGGTCACCGCTTCGACATAAGCGTTGCCCGCGAGCAAAAGGTGCGAAGCGACGGCTTCGAGGAAAGACGCTCCGTCCTCGCGCGGATTGGGCCGACGGAGAAGATCGAGCAACGGATGGGTATCCCGCTCGGTTGCTCCGTCATAGAGAACGAAGCACAGCGATCCGATGCTTTCGGCGATCATCCGCACCGCCCGGTAGACGATGGCATTGCGGGCATAGCCTTCCCGCGCAAGCGACGCGTAGGCGCGCGGTGTCCAGCGCGGGTGTCCACCATGCTCGAGTGCGATCAGCCGCGCCACCAGCGAGGACTTCGTCTCGGGCGGCACGAACATTTTTTTGATGTGGGACCACATGGGATTTGTCACGGACATAAAAAAGCGCCGGGATAACCCGGCGCGGCATCTGCACACGCGTGTTGCCGCTCAGCCGCGTGTGAGCAAATAAACGAGCGCGAAAAGCACAACTACCGCCAGCGTGCTGATCACGAGCACGTAACGCACATTGTGTCCCGTTACGGCAGCGCGCGCCTCGGTCGTGCTTTCAACGGTGCGGTTGTCTTCTACCCGCGGCATATGATCGCTCCCTGGACGACGACGTGACGTCGTTCAGGAAACAACGCAGAAGCACGCGCCGATGTTCCGCCGGATGCGGCGGCGCCTCTGAGGGGGGCGCAAACGTGGAGCGTGCCCAACCACTACCCAAGCAGCGTCACGCTGTCAAGGAGTATTTTCCTATCCTGGGTCAGCGCACCGTCTGCTGCTATCTTTTACGGCAAGTGGACTTGCGTCCCGGCCCGATCGTGGTTGTGATGCGGGCTACAGGGGGGACAATGGAAAAGCTTCAATTCCTCGGCGCGGCCGTCGCTTTTTTTGCCGTCGGGATCGGCATGATCCTGTATGAAATTGCGCGCAACAAGGCGAACCGGCCGATTCTCAATGGCGGCAACGCCATCCAGCTTTATTATTGCGGCTACCTGTCGTCTTTCGTTCTTGGTACCGTGTGCGTCATCGCGGCCATCGTGAAGTGAGTCACTGACATGTACGTCCTGCTCATCATCCTGCTCGTGGCGCTGCCCTTCGGAACCGCCATTGCGTGCGGCGCGCTCATGCAGTGGGCCGGGAATACGATCTCGGGCTGGTCGTCGATCGGCGGACTGGCGCTCGGGATTTATTTCTTTCACAAGTGCATGGAAGTGTTGGCCGCAGCTTGACGCGGCGAAGCCGCAATCCTGAACAGGCATTCAGTTCTGTCTAGCTGCACGTTTTCGCAATTTGCGGAACGCGACAGGCCGACCGTCGTTTCCTCTCTTAGGGTGACGAGAGGAGGAACGCAAATGAAACGCATCGTTTTGGCTACGGCCATTGCAGGCCTGGCGGCGGTGGGAGCCGTCGGAGTGCCTGGAATTGTTGCCGCCCAAGAGGCCGGAATATCAACGACGCTGAGTGCGCGTCACTGGCACGGGCGTCATTATGGCTGGTACCGCGGCCATCATCGCGGTTGGTGGAATCACTACGCCGGCTGCAGAGTCGTCGTCAGGCGCCACATCAATCGCTGGGGCGAACCTGTTGTAGTGCGCAGACGGGTCTGCTTCTGATAAAATCGCTTCACAAGAAGGGCCCGACCTTGCGGCGGGCCCTTCTCGTTCAGGCGTTTACTTTTTTCAGGCAGGCAAAAGAATCATCGCCCGCGAAGGTGGTCTCGAAATGAGCGAGCGTGCCTTTCGCCGGGCGGACAGCCGGATCGGAGACCTGAGGAGCCCAGGCCGTGCCGGCAAGACGTTGCGTCGACAGAAACCATTCGGCCGGCGTTGAGCCGATTGCATTCGCGAAATTGCAGACGCGCGCAGGCTCGGCAAGCATTGCGAGCCAAAGGATCATGAAGTCCTGCGCCGACAGTGCAGGCGTCCTCGTCTCCGCAATGGCGCGGATTGCATTGCGTGAAATCTTTTCTCGGATATCCGGCAGCAGGAGCAGCATTTCCAGCAGCGAGCCGATTTCCTCGATCGAGGAGGCAATGAAGCCGGTCTGCCCATCCTGGACGATGGCCTTCTCCGCCGGATTGTCGAGCACAAGCGGCGCAAGGCCAAGCGACATCGCCTCCACCAGCGCATTTTCGGCCGTGCCATAATGATCGCGCTGGAGCGGATAAAAGAAAATGTCGGCATTGGCCAATGCCGCGGCCGGATCCGACGTCCGCCCCATGAATTCGATCCGCGCCGGATGCCGCATGGCCCTGGCGCGCGCGACCACGGGGCCCTGCCGGTCGACCTCCCCCCACACCGCGGCGCGCACCTTGTCGTCGCCTAACGCATCGATCGCATCGAAGAAGCCGGGATGCATCTTCGCGAAGTCGACCGTGCCGAGATAGGCGATGGCCGGCGCCCGCCCGCGGGCGATCCGTGGCGCCGCATCGGGAAAGCCGAAGCCGCTGTTGATCACCGAAACTTTCTTGTGCGTTTCCCGACGCAAGGCCGCGACCGATGCCGACGCGAGTGATGCTTCTGTCGTGAAGACGAAACGAGCGGCTTCCGCCATCAGCGCAGGCTGGATCAGCGGCCTGGCAATCCCGGAAATGTGCGACCAGAACGCGCTACGCATGGCCGGGAACTCAGCCCTCGCCAGGCATTCGAACATGCGTGGGTGATTCCAGAATTCGAACTGGACAATTTCGGATTCGCGCGCCAGGGCGGCAACGTGCGCAAGATTGTCCGCGGTCAACACCCGCGCGCCGCTCGCCTCGATCATGTCGATGTAGCGGCGATCGCGTGGCGCCTCGAGCAGAACGAACGTCTGCTGCACAATTTCCGGTAGGACCGCGCTAAGTCCTGCGTGCGCTTTGCCGACACCACCGCCAAGATGCGGCGTGACGTGCAGGATCCTCATTCGGCCGCCACCGCCGCAAACCGGCGGCTGCTGCCGCCCGGCGGATCGAGGTTTGGATCAATGGAGACGCGCGACGTGAATTTCTCGAGCAGCATCGGACGATGCGCGTCGATATTGTCCGGCAGGCAGTGACTCAGCTGTCCGCAATTGCCGCAAACCTGGTTCTGCTTGCGCCGGCCCTCGAGATGCTGCAATCGCAACGCGTTCATCGCGTCGGAAGTCCAGATCGACTTCATCGACTGGGTGCGCACGTCGCCGATCACCAGCTTGCGCCCCCAATCGAGGAAGCAAGAGCTGACCAGTCCGTCGGCATTCACCGAATAGCCGTAGAAAATGTAAGGGCAGGTATCGGTTTCGCCGATGTCCTGCTGATAAATACCCTTGCTGATCTTTACGCCAGTGTGCTTCTCGATGTCGAATTCCGGCCAGCACGGCGCGAAGTTCTCGACGAAGATACGGTCGCAGTGATCGCCGAAGGTATCGAAAAATTCCTGGCGTTGTGCTTCGGTGATGAGCTCGGCCGGAATTTTGACGACGATCTCGCAATTGCCCTTGTTGGCATTAATCCATTTGATGTTTTCGACGAACTTCCTGAAATCGAACTTGAAGCCGGTGAACCGCATGTACGTTTCTTCGTTCATGCCGTCGACGGAGATGTTGATCTTGTCGATGCCGGCCTCGAGCACGGGTCCGACGCGGTCGGGCGAGAGGAACGTGCCGTTCGTCGTCGTGTCGATGTAGTCGACGTGACCCGACTTCTTGGCGTAGGCCACCATGTCGGCGATACGCTTGTTCAGGAACGGCTCGCCATCCTTGTACATACGCAGAACCTTGATCGGCTTCTCGAACTCGCCGAAGTCGTCGATGATCTTCTGGAAGACATCGAGCTTCATCACGCCCTGGAAGCGGCCAGTCTCGGCGATCATGTCGCGGTGTCCGGTCGGACAGAACGTGCATTTGAAATTGCAGGAGCTCGCCGGATCCACGAAGACGATGAACGGGGTCGCCAGAGGGATGACCGTTTCGAGTGGCGTGCGTCCGACGAGATTGATTCGCGGTTCGAGCCGGGCCTTCATGGGATGTCCTGCGATAGGGAGCGCGCAATGGTCTTCCTACAGGACAATAGTTAACAGTGGTTAACCAAACGTAAGGCCGTCAGCTGCGGACGCCGACGATGCAGGGCGGATCGACCGGATTGTCGGGACCCGCGCCAAAACGCAATAAATCGCGGCGGCCGAACTCGTCGGCAATACGCTCGGCCAGTTCGCGCACGGTGACCGGCTTGCCCGAGCAGATATTGACCGGCCCCTTCTGCGATCCAAACGCGACATCGACGATCATGCGCGCAGCCTCGCGCACATCGAGAAAATCGCGGATTTGGCTGCCGCTCGACAACTCCGCCGGCTCGCCCGCCTGTAGCCTGCCGCGCACATAGGACACGAGCCGGCGCGAGTCCTCGCCTTCGCCGTAGAGATAGAACAGCCGGCACCAGGCAAACGCGACGCCCTGCGGGGGAAGCGCGGCCGAGAGCGCATTGAAGGCATCGACCTTCGCCTGCGCGTAAGGTGTCGATGGCCTGAGCGGTGTTTCGATGCTCAATCGGCCCGCATTGAGATCGTATTCGAAGCAGGTGCCGATGCCAACGAAGCGACGCACCTTCGCCCGCACCGCACCCTCGGCGAGCCGCAGCGTGCCGGACAGACACTCCTGGTTTTTTGGCGACTGCAGGTACTGGCCCGGCTCTGCGTACCAGGCGGCATGGATCACCGTGTCGGCCCCGCTGCAGGTCCGCGCCCACCAGGCGGCGCTTTCCCCAAAAATATCGGGACTGACGGCAATCGTTTCGATCGCCGGATCGCGCGCGAGCATTTCCTGTTTGCCGGCACGCACGACCGGGCGCACGCGGCAGCCGCGCTCGCCCAGCGCGCGCAAAACCTGTCGGCCGACAAATCCAGCCGCACCCGTCAGCAGAATCAATGGAGCAGAAGCGGCCATCGGACATCCGTATCGGCGGCTTGAAATGACGTGATCGCGAATCGCGCACCCCGATGGTATGTGATTCGGGCGCGCGGAAGCCGTCGCGCCCCTGAGACAACCGCCGATGCTGACGAGGCCGAAGCAAGTCCAGCAATCAGACTCGCTGCGTGAGCAGATCCTGTCGCTCGGGGAAGAATTCTTTGCCGAGCGCGAGGCCGGCAAGACGTTCGTGCCCGGACAGACCTACATTCCCTGCTCCGGCAAGGTTCTTGACGCGCGCGACCTGCGCAATCTTCTCGACGCATCGCTCGACATGTGGCTCACGGCCGGCCGTTACGCCGGCGAGTTCGAGGCTGCGCTCGCCGCGCGGTTCGGTCTGGCGCATTGCCGGCTCACCGTCTCGGGCTCTGCCGCCAATCTTCTTGCCTTTTCGGCGCTGACATCATGGAAGCTGCACGAGCGACGGATCGCGGAAGGCAGCGAAGTCATTACCGTGGCCGCCGGATTTCCGACCACGGTCGCGCCGATCATCCAGAACCGCTGTATTCCGGTTTTCGTCGATGTCGATCTTGAGACGGCCAATGTGAATGTCGATCGCCTGGCTGCGGCGGTCGGGCCAAAAACGCGCGCGATCATGCTCGCGCATACTTTGGGGAATCCGTTCAATCTCGCCGCGGTCACCGCAATCGCGAAACAGCACAAGCTCTATGTGATCGAGGACTGTTGCGACGCCCTGGGCGCGACCTACGGCGGCAAGCACGTCGGCACGTTTGGCGATCTTGCGACCATCAGTTTCTATCCCGCGCACCACATCACGACCGGCGAAGGCGGCGCGGTGCTGACCAACAGGAAATCTTTTGCCACGCTCGTTGAATCCTACCGCGACTGGGGACGCGACTGCTGGTGCCCGCCAGCGGAAGCAAATACCTGCGGCAAGAGATTCGAATGGCGCATCCGTGGAATGCCGGAAGGCTACGACCACAAGTACACCTATGCGCACATCGGCTACAACATGAAGGCGACCGACATGCAGGCTGCGGTCGGAATCGGCCAGCTGCAGAAGGCGGACGGCTTCATCGCAGCCCGGCGCGAGAATTTCGCGAAGTTGACGGCGGCATTCCGCGCGCAGGGCCTCGACGAGCACTTTATCCTGCCACAGGCAACACCGGAGTCGGACCCGAGCTGGTTCGGCTTCCTGCTCACCATTCGCGACGGCAGCCCGCTCAAGCGCCGCGAAATCGTGACTTACCTCGAGAGCAATAAAGTCGGCACGCGGCTGCTGTTCGGAGGGAACCTGACGCGGCAGCCGGCATTCCGAAACGTCGAATACCGCGTCGCCGGCGAGCTCGCCAACACCGACAAGCTGATGAACGACGCGTTCTGGATCGGCGTGTGGCCCGGCATCGGGGACGCGGAACGCAATTACATTCTGTCGACCTTCGCCGGCATGGTGCGGCACTACACATGATCGACGTCAGCCCCGGAAAGATCGCGGGCGTCAAGTTGATCCGGCCGGCCGCGCAGCACGACCTCCGCGGAACCTTTGTGAAGACCATGCAAGCGGAGATTTTTTCAAGGGATGGGATCCCCATGCAGTATGCCGAGCAATATTATTCCGTGTCGAAGAACAACGTCCTGCGCGGCCTTCATTTTCAAACCCCGCCGCACGACCACTACAAGCTGGTGACTTGCATCGCAGGTGAGGCGTTCGACGTCGTCGTCGACCTGCGCAGGAGCTCGCGCACTTACGGGCAATATGAAAGTTTCGAATTGAATGGCGCGGGCGGCGACAGCGTCTTCGTTCCCGCCGGTTGCGCGCACGGCTTTTACGTCCGGTCCGAAAGCGCAACTTTGCTCTACAACGTCAGCACGGTTTATGCGCCGTCCCACGACACGGGCATTCGCTGGGATTCGATCGGCGTGTCGTGGCCTTCGGCCAATCCTGTCATGTCGGAACGCGACGCCGGATTGCCGGCATTCGCAGAATTCAAGACGCCGTTCTGAACCGCGCTATCCGGACGCCCTGGCCCGCCGCGGCGCGGCACTCGCCGCACTGCTCTCAAAATCCGACATGTCAGTCAGGCAAAGCATGCGTGGGTCCGCGCCACGTTGCCGCGCACGGTACCAGGCCATCGTCCGCTTCACGCCCTCGATCAGTGTCCAGCGTTGCGACACACCGAGCACACTCTCGGTCTTTCCGGCATCAAGGACGAGCCATCCCGATTCATGCGGGCCTTCGCTGCCGTCGCCGTAGTCGACCGCGCCGTTGCCATAGGCCGCGCAGGCAAGTTCGAGCAGATCGCGCACCTTCACCGCATCGCCGAGCTCTGGCCCGAAATTGTAGGCGCCGGCGAGCGCCGGCTGCTCCCACAGCCGCTGCGCCAGCACCAGATAACCCGACACCGGCTCGAGGACGTGTTGCCAGGGCCGCACCGCGTCCGGCCGGCGGACCTGCAGCGTCTTGCCCGCCTGCCAGGCGCGTACGGCATCAGGAATGAGACGATCCTCGGACCAGTCGCCGCCGCCGATCACATTGCCAGCGCGAGCACTCGCGACCGCAACCGGCTGTTCGGCCAGATATGACTGACGATAGCTTTCGATGACCATTTCGCCTGCGGCCTTGCTCGCGCTGTAGGGATCGTGGCCGCCAAGCGGATCGTCTTCGCGGTGCGAACCCGGCATTTCAACCGTGCGATAGACCTTGTCGGTCGTCACCATCACGGCAACCCGCACGCCGTCGAGCCCGCGCAGTGCTTCCAGCACATGCGCGGTTCCCATCGTATTCGTTTCAAACGTCGTCAGCGGATCGCGATAGCTTTCGCGCACCAGCGGCTGCGCCGCGAGATGAAAAACGACTTCGGGTCGAGCGGCGCGGATGAGGCCGGCGAGGCCCGCAGCATCGCGAATGTCGAAGAAGTGGCTTCGGCACAGGTCCGCGATTTTGGCTTCCGTGAAGAGATCGGGCGTCGTCAGCGGCGGCAGGCCGATGCCGGTCACTTTTGCCCCGCGCCGGTGCAGCGCGAGCGTGAGCCACGAACCCTTGAAACCGCTGTGGCCCGTGACGAGCACACTTTTGCCCCGCCAGAAATCCGCCTGCGATGCCGCTGTCACTGCCATATTTTCCAGGGCGCCTTGCCCGAGGACCAGAGCTCTTCAAGCATGGTCTTGTCGCGCAATGTGTCCATCGCGTGCCAAAAGCCGCGATGCTCGAAGGCCATCATTTGACCCATTGCCGCGAGCCGGACGATCGGGGAGCTTTCCCAGCTGCTGTTGTCGCCTTCGATCAGGTCAAGGCAACGCGGCGAGAGAACGAAGAACCCGCCGTTGATCAGCCCGCCGTCGCCGCGCGGCTTTTCGATGAAAGCTGTCACCGCCGGGCCCTGGCACTCGAGCGCACCGTAGCGGCCCGGCGGCCGCACCGCCGCGACCGTTGCAAGCTTGCCGTGACTGACATGGAATTCAATCGCCGAGCGGATATTCAGATTGCTGAGCCCGTCGCCATAAGTGAAGCAGAAGGCCGGCTCGTCCTTGATGTAATTCGCAACGCGCTTGAGGCGTCCGCCGGTCAAAGTGTTTTCGCCGGTATCGACAAGCGTCACGCGCCACGGCTCGGCCTTTTGCTGATGCACGACGACGCTATTGTCCGCCATGTCAAACGTCACGTCCGACATGTGCAGGAAGTAGTTGGCGAAATACTCCTTTATGACATAGCCCTTGTAGCCGCAGCAGATCACGAAGTCGTTGGCCCCGTGCGCCGAGTAGAGCTTCATGATGTGCCAGAGGATGGGCTTGCCGCCGATTTCGATCATCGGCTTCGGCTTCAGATAGCTCTCTTCGGATATCCGAGTACCCAGCCCCCCGGCGAGAATGACGACCTTCATGGACCTTGTGCTGGTTTGGGAATCGACAAGTGCCGGCGTACCCCACGCCGTCGCCACGCCCTTAAGCGCACGATCAACTGATTCGCTGACGTGAAATAGTACCGTGGGCCGCCTGGGTAGGCCATTGCCGCCTAGCGTTTCCCCGCAGCGGCCTTCTGGGGCGCGAAAGGTCTGCGCCGGCTGAGGACGCTGTCCCAAAAATCGAAATAAGCTTGCCCGCGCTGCTTCGAAAACAGCGCGAAAAAACCGCTGATGTCGGCGAGCACCCGCTCGAAGGACAGCTGTCCCGTCGCGCCGGCGATCTTCGCGCAAAGCTTGTCCGCCTCTTCGGTATGGGGCGAATCATAGGTCGTTCGCGCATCGCGCTTGAAACGGTGGAACATCTGCGTGAACCAGAGATCGGCGATCGCCTGGCGCTGCGGCATCGGATAGGCGGGAAATTCGGCCGCGTTCATGATGATCGCTGCGCCTTCGAAGCCTGCCAGCAGCCATTGGAGCTTGTTGGCGGCGGGGTCGAGACCGGCGGCCTGATAGAAATCGATGTCGCGCTTCTCCGCCGTTTCCCGTAAGCCCCACACGCCGATGTCGTAGACATAGAAGAGCCGTTGGAGCTTGATGTATTTTCCGCTCAGCAGATAAAGAAGGCACAGGATCTGATCGTGAAACGACAGATAGACAGGCATGGCCTTCATGAAATCGAGAACGCGCTCGGCGAGCTGCCGGCGCAGCACTGAATAGAACAGCATGTTGGGGCCGCCGTAACTCAAATAACCAGCAACACGCGCGGCTGGATCATCCGAGTCGACGTCCTTATACGTGACGATTGAAGTCCCCTGCGAAGTCTCCAGAGCGTACGTGCCGGTTATCGCCGCCACCGTGGGATCGCCGCCCGACCGATCGATCAGATCGGGGAGCGCCGCGATCGCCCGCTCGACGCACTGATCGTCATCCGACGTACAGAATATAAAATCGCCTTTGGCAAGGCTAAGGATCTCGGACAAGTTCTCCAACGGCTCGCACGGATCCACACTGATGATCTCGCAGTGCTCGCGCTGGAAATGCTTCAACAGTGCACGCTTCTCGGCGCTACCGGAATTGTCGCGGATGATGACCTGGATTTTTGGACTGGCCCACGAGCAGGCCTGCGCAATCCTTGATATCGCCATAGGGCCGGAGCGGTTTGTTGGGAGCAAGATTGAGAGCTGCACGGGCCCTGCTGTCAGCGATTGGAAAGGTCGGTGGATTGTCCAACGCTGATTCGCAGCATAGCAACAAGGATCTAATGCCACTACGCCCAATCCTCAACTCTGGGCAAGAGATGCCGACAGTGGCAAACAGGATGACAGCCGATTCGCACACGCGTCGAAGGGTCGGCGTGTCACGCAAGGCCCGATCATCACCTCGCGACGATGAAAATCAGCATATGTATTCCAAGCTATAATTCTTCCGCCTTTTTACGGCGGTGCCTGGACAGTGCTCTTGCTGTTGATCATCCGGACAAAGAAATAATTTTGGTTGATGACGCATC
>Ga0310811_10006165_pt1 | contig 15285 bp, 13 predicted proteins | sample YCmetagenome_FD_207642 | JGI IMG/M metagenome (GOLD analysis project Ga0310811, IMG submission 207642) | Soil microbial communities from experimental microcosm in Duke University, North Carolina, United States - YC | ecosystem: Engineered > Artificial ecosystem > Soil microcosm > Unclassified ...
CGTGATCGCCGGCGATGATCGCAGCCGGATCGCCCGGACTGAGATGGATCAGCATGAAAACGATCACCGCCACGAGACCCATGACGATCGCAGTTGAACTCAACTTGCGCAGAACGAACTGGGTCACACGCCGGCCGCCTTTCGGCCCCTATCGGTAGGGAAATAGACGAGCCCTCTGTTCGGGCCAACGGCCGCCCTTTGTGTCATGGCCGGGACAAGCCCGGCCATGACACGGAGGATCGGCCGAAGGATGCTATTCGCACGTCGGAAGATCCATTTCCCAGCAGACCCCTACTTCTTCTCGATGTTCCAGTACACCGGTACGCCGGCTTCCAGGACACCTTTCAGGTTGGCACGAAACGCGATCGGCTGCACGTACTGGCCGAGCGGGACATAGGGGACCGAAACGTAGGCACGCTCCTGGATTTTGGCGACCATCGCGTGGCGTTTTGCCGAATCCGGCTCCCGCGCCCATTCGTCCACAAGGCTCACGAGATCCTTGTCGCAGGCCCAGCCGACATTTGCCTTGTCGCAGGCCGAGTTGAACCAGATGTTCGCCATTGGCGATGCAACGTCCGGCCCGCCCTGCGAGGTAATGAACAGGTTGTAGCCGCCCTGGGCCGGCGGGACCTTCTTCGCGCGGCGCGCCGTGATGGTCGCCCAGTCGAGCGACTGGATATCGACATTCACGCCGGACTTGCGGAGCTCATCGATCAGCACCGTGGTCGCCGCGGCGTATTGCGCCCGGTCGGTCGGCTGCAGGACCACGATCGGTTCGCCCTTGTAACCGGCCTCCGCCAGCAACTGCTTCGCCTTGGCAAAATCCTGCTTCGCGTATGGCTTGGCCCCGGCGTCGGTCTCGTTATCCGATCCGCACATGAAGTAGGTCGGGCAGTACGGCTTGTACAGGGACGGATCGCCGACCACCGCCTGCATCATGTCCTTCTGGCTGACCATGTACAGCAGCGCCTCACGCGCCTTGTAGTTGTTGAACGGCGGAAATAGCGAGTTCGGCCGCAGCATCATCTGCACGCCGAGATGGTCAATGGTCAGCACCTTCAGATCGGAGTTGGATTTCATCAGCTGGATGAAATCCAGCGGCGGCGACTCGAAATAGTCGATTTCACCAGCCTGCAGCGCCGCCAACGCTGTGTTGTTGTCCGGCATATAGAGCCATTCGACACGATCCACCTTCGCAACCTTACCGCCGGACAGATAGTCGGGCGCTTCCTTCCGCGGCACGTAGTACGGATTCTTGACATATACGGCCTTGTTGCCCGGCTGCCACTCGTCCTTCTTGAAGATGAACGGCCCCGACCCGGTGGTGTCGGTGATCTGCTTGTCGGCCGGTCCGCTGGCGACTCGTTCCGGCATCATGAAGGCAGGCGCCTCGGCCCCGGCCAGCGCATCGAGCACCAGGCCGAAAGGCTGCTTCAGCTTGATCTTGAAGGTCCTGTCGTCAACGATCTCAAAGCCGCTGTCGCCGCCCATCGCTTCCACGAGGTGCTCGCCCATCGCGTTGCGCAGCGCCCACCGCTTCAATGAAGCGACGCAATCGGCGGAGCGCACCGGGGTGCCGTCGCTCCATTTCAGGTTCGGGCGCAGCGTGAACGTGTAGGTCAGCGCATCGGGGCTGACGCTGTACGTGTCCACCATCTGCGGCTTCGGCTCGAATTTCGAGTTCAGCGCGAACAGCGTATCATACACCAGATAGCCATGGCGGATGACGATGTACGCGGTTGACCAGGTCGGATCGAGGATTTTCAGGTCGGAATTCACCACTGCCTTCAGCACCGTCTCGGCGTGCAAGGGCTGCGGCGACGCCCCCAGTGCCAATGAGACCGCCGCGGCGGCAAGCAATGTTTTCAAGCGAATCCTAGCCATTCCGTTGCCCTTCCTCCCCACCTCATCGGCGGATGATATTTGACGCATGATGCATTATTTTGTTTCTTAACGCTAAATTGCGGCCGACCGTCAGTCAAGGTCGTTGATGGTAACGCCGCGCACGGATCGAGAGAGGAACGGAGCATGGACGATAGCACGACGGTCCACGACGAGGAAAATCTTGTGCTGGTCGAGGATCGTTCGGCCTACGCGCTGATCCGCCTCAATCGAGCGGGCAAGCGCAACGCCATGAGCCGGGCCGCGCGAGCCGCCTTTCAGCGCGCTTTGACGGCAACGCGCCACCACAAGGTCGTCGTGCTCATCGGCAGCGGCGCCAGCTTTTGCGCCGGCGTCGACCTGAAGGAAGCCGCCGCCGAACGCGGGACCGATGCCGGCGAGGCCGGGTCCCGGGAATGGATCGAATGCCTGCTCGCCATCCGCCGCCACCCAGCCGTCTTCATCTCCGCCGTCAACGGCTTCGCGCTTGGCGGGGGGAGCACGCTGATCAACGTCTCCGACCTGGCGATCGCCGCGAACGAGGCGGAGATCGGGATGCCGGAACTGGGCTTCGCGACCTACCCCGGCATGGCCGGCCCGGCGATGCAGATCATGATCCCCCGCAAGCGCGCCGCCTGGATGATCCTGACGGCTCGCCGCATCGACGGCCCGACCGCCGAACGCTGGGGCCTGGTGAACCTGAGCGTTCCTCTGGCCGACCTGGAAAAAGAGGCGGACGCGCTCGCCCGCCATGTCGCCCAGTTCGACGCCGTGGCCTTGAGCGAATGCAAGGCCGCATTGGATATGATCCCAACCCGGATCGGCGACTTCTCCGGCGGTTTCGACTTTGGCCGCCGCGTGAACGCCTCCATTGCCTCGCGCACGGCCGGCCAGGGTGAGGGCCTGTCCCGCTTCGCCCGCGGCGAGGCCAACATCGGCCAAGGCAAGCGATGAGCGCCGGCCCTCTCACCGGCACGACGATCGTCGAGGCGGTCTCTGCCGATTGCCCCCTGGCGCTGCGCCTCGCCGCCAGCTTCGCCGGCCGCATCGCCGCCGATCTGGGCGCCATTGTCATCAAGCTGGAACCACCGGAGGGCGACCCGATCCGGGGCCTGCCGCCTTTCGACAAGGGCGGCCGCAGCACGCTGTTTGCCTTCCTGAACGCCGGTAAGCGATCGGTTCTCGACACGCCCGACATTGCCGCCCGCGTGACGGGAGCCACCAATGCGGTCCTGCGGGACGGCGCTCGGGACACACCGAACGGCGATCCGGTCGATGTCGTGCTGTCGATGATCGGTGAACGCGAGACCGGTCCCCAGACCGAATTCACCATCCTTGCGCTGGGGGGACTGCTCGATATCGTTGGCGATCCGGCCCGCCAGCCGCTGCGCCTGGGCGGCCACCAGCTTGCCTACTCGGCCGGCCTCGCCGCTTATACCGGGCTCGTCTCCGGCCTACTTCGCCATCCGGAGCGGGAGACGGTCCGGATCTCGCTGCTGGAGGTGGCAGTCTGGATCAACTGGAAGAGCGTCGCCAACGTCACCGCGATGGGCAAGCTGTCCACGCGCGCTGGCCGAGCGGCGGAATGGTCGGTGGTGCGGTGCAAGGATGGATACTTGGCGCTGGTCCATCAGCCCGCGGATTGGGCGGCGCTGCGGCAGTTGTGCAGCGACGCGAGGCTGGATGATCCCCGGTTCGCCGATCCTCCGGCCCGAGCGAAGAATGCCGCGGCGCTGGCCGATATTGTCGAAGCGGCGGTGGGACGCCTGACCCGCGCCGAGTTGCAAACCCGCGCCATGGCATTGCGCATGCCGCTGGGGGCGGTTTGGGAGATCAAGGATCTGCTGGAGGATCCGCAGGTGACCAGCCGCAACTTCCTGATGCTGGCCGCCGCTGGCGACTCCCGGATGTTGATGCCTCGCTTGCCGGTGCTGTGGAACGGCGACGCGTTCTCCCCCGGCGCTGTCCCGATGGAGGCCGCGGTATGACCCGTCCCCTGGAAGGCTGCCGGGTCCTCGACCTGGGCATCATCACCGCCGGCGCTGCGACGTCGGCGCTGCTGGCCGATCTCGGGGCCGAGGTCATCAAGGTCGAATCTCCCACCTATCGCGATCCATTCCGCGTTTGGGTCGCACCTCCCGATGGCCAGCAGGCGCTGGCGCCGTTCTTCCGCTTCACCAATCGCAGCAAGCGCGGGGCCAGCCTCAACCTGAAGCAGCCCGCGGGACGCGACGCCTTTCTGCGCCTGGCTGCCCGGTGCGACATTGTCGTGGAGAACTTTCGCCGCGGCGTCCTGGATCGGCTTGGCATCGGCTACGACGCGCTGAAGGCGGCGAACCCGCACATCATCCTGGCCTCGATTTCCAGCCAGGGCGAGACGGGGCCGCTATCGCAATACGTCTCCTTCGGCAGCACGCTGGAGGCGGTGGCCGGACTGGCCAGCCTCACCGGCTATGCCGGCGGGCCGCCGGTGCTGAGTGGCAAGGAGGTGAACCTGCCGGACCAGAACATCGCTCTGTTCGCCGCCGGGATGATCCTGACGGCCTGGCTGGCGCGGCGGCGCGGCGGTCCGAGCGTGCGTCTCGACCTGTCGCAGCGGGAGCTGACCAGCTTCATGATCGGCGAGGCATTCGCCGCCAGCGCGCCCGCCGAACGCGTGGGCAATGCCGAACCGCCGTTTGCGCTGCAAGACTGCGTGCTGGCGGCCGACAACCGCTATTTCGCCTTGAGCGTCACCGACGAGCAATTGTCGGCGCTTGACCGCCTGATCGGCGGCGACGGCACGCGGACATCGCGGCTTGTCGCCTGGGCCGCTCGGTATGATCGAGAGGCAGCCGTGGCGGCGTTGCGTGACGCCGGCATCCCGGCCGCTCCGGTGCTGGACGGCCGCGGTATGGCGGCGATGCGGGGGAAGCTCTGGTCGCAGGCCATCGCGATGGATCCTCGTTACGGGCAACTGAAGGGTTTCCCGTTCCAGCTTGATGGGGCGCCGCTGCGCGTGGACGGGGATGCTCCGGCGATCGGGGCGGATACGGAGGCTGTGCTGGCGGAGATCGGGGGTTACAGCGCGACGGAGATCGCGAGCCTGCTGGCGTCTGGGGCGGCGGAGAGGACAGCGCGGTAGGGTGCCTTCGGCCGAAGGTTAGGATGCCCCGACCCGGGCGGGCCGGCCTACCATCGGCATAGCCAAGCCTTGTGCCTGCCATCCATGGCTTTAACACGTTGATGGCTAAAGCCGTGGATGGTGGCCCTTCGGCCGCCATGACGAGGGGGCGGCCAGTGATGCGGGTCTGCGGACTACGCTGCCAGCTTTACCCGCGGGATCGGGTGCCCCTCGGCGTCCGGCTCGTAGCAGATTTCCACGTCCCGGCCGATCCAACCGCCTTCGGGCTCCTTCCCAACAAGGTTGCTGATCACGATCGGTCCTTCCGCCAACTGGACGGCCACCGCGTTGTACGGCGGCTCGTAGTCCGGCAGATATTTGCGGTGGAACACCACCCAGGACAGCACCTTGCCTCGTCCGGAGAGGTCTTTCCATGTGTAATCCATCGACAGGCACTTGTCGCAGATCGGTCCCGGCGGATAGCGAAAGGCGCCGCAGGACTTGCATTGCTGCAACTGCCACTTCCTGGCATCGATGCTTTTCCACATCGGCTGGTCGTAGATCGAAATCACCGCGCGTGATCTGGACATCGGCGGATTCCTATTTGCCGTAGATAACCGACACCGCTTTGCCGGCGACGTCGGAATTGTAATGCACGAAACGACAGTCCTTCACCTGATGGGCGTCGCATTCGCCGCGCACCTGACGGACCGCTTCCACCTGGTGCGCCCACCCCTGCATATAGGTCTCGGACAAATGGCCGCCCGCCGTATTCACCGGCAGCCTGCCGTTCAGGGAGATTCCCTCTTCCCGCATGAACCGCCCGACATCGCCGCTGCGGCAATAACCGTAGCCCTCCAGCGCGAACGGCACGTGGCAGGAGAAACTGTCGTAGACCTGTACCGCGCTCATGTCCTCAGGCCCGATGCCGGCCATGTCGTAGACCTGGGCGGCGCATTTTTCCTGCGCCGGGCGATAGAAATCCAACAGCCGTGGTTCCAGGCTAGTGGCGCCGCGATTGAGGTCGTATCGACCGACACCATGGATCAGCACCGGCGGCTTCTTGCTGATCTTCTTCGCCAGATCGGCTTCGCTGATGATGAAGGCCACACCGCCATCGTTGATCAGGCAGTAGTCGAACAGGTGCAGGGGCTCGCAGATATAGCGTGAGGCCATGTAGTCCTCGATCGTGATCGGCTGTCGCATGATCGCGTGCGGCGTCAGGCTACCGTGCAGCCGCTGCGCCACCGCCACCTCACCCAGTTCCCGTTCGGTGATGCCCGTCGTTTCCATGAAGCGGCGGAACATCATCGCGTAGAGTGCGCCTTGCGACGTGTAGCCCCAGGGCGAGTGATACACGTAGGACAGGAACAGGTCTCCGCCCATCGCCTGCGGACCGCCGTACTGTACCGCCGCAGAGCGTTGGTCGTTGCCGTAGATACAAGCTACCGTTTTCGCGAGGCCGCAATGAATCGCCATGCAGGCTTCGATTACCGCCAGCATTGCGTCGCGCTGACCTCCCCAAGTGGGGTTGATGCCCAGCAGCTCGCCGATTCTCTCATACGCAACGGTCGGACCCACAATCAATCCATCGATGTCGTCACGGGAAATACCGGCGTCGGCCAGGGCATTGTTGAAGGCCTGGACCGCGTATCCGTCGGAGTTATGCGGCTTCTCACCGTTACGTACACGAGCGTAATCACCGACATAGTCGGTTTGGCCGACGCCAATGACGGCGGCTACTTTCGACAGGTTCATTCCAAAACTCCCTCGGCACGCAGCGCCGCGATCCGTTCAGGCGCGTAGCCCAGAATGTCGGCAAGCACACTGTCGGTATGCTCGCCGATCAGCGGCGGCCGTTTCAGTTCGATCCGTTCTCCGTCCATCAGGAAGGGGGGCGAGGTGAAGCGCGCCTCACCGATCTCCGGGTGGTCGATCGTCTGGAAATAGCCACGGTGCCGCAGTTGCTTGTCTTCGTCCATAATGTAGCGCGAGGAGGCGACGACCCCCGCGGGCACGCCTTTCGCTTGCAGGGCGAACATGACATCTGTCGCGGGTCTGGCGGCGGTCCAGGCCGAGACTGCGGCTTCGATCCGATCCACTGCGGCCAGCCGCCCCTTTGCGCTCGCCAGCGAGCGGTCACGTGCAAGGTCCTCAGCGCCAATCACGGTGCATAGCGCCTGCCACTGCTCGTCTGTCGTTACCCCGACGGCACACCAATCATCGTTACCAGCACAACGAAAGATGTTATGCGGCGCGTGGTGAGCGGAGCGATTGCCGAGCCGATCAGATTCGGTGCCGGTCGCGGTATATTCCAGGACCGAAAGACCCATGCAATTGATCGTCGATTCCACCTGAGCCAGGTCGATCTTCAGTCCGCGCCCCGTTGCTCGTCTGTGGCGCAGTGCGGCGATCAAGGCGAAGGCCGCATGGTAGGGATTGGCCGCGTGATCCGGGAAATGCGTGCCAGGACCCAGCGGACCTTCATTCTCATAGCCGGTCTGCCACATCAGGCCGGTGGCGGCGCTGATCGTCATGCCGACGCCGGTCAGGCTGGCCAGAGGGCCGTCCTCGCCATACATCGGCATAGACAGATAGATGATGTCCGGTTTGATCGCCTTCAGCACGTCATAGCCAAGCCCCAACCGCTCCATCGCACCTGGGCCAAAGTTGTTGCTGACCACATCCGCGCCACGGATCATTTCGAACAAGATTTCCTTACTCGTCGGCGCCTTCAGGTTCATGCACAGGCTTTTCTTGCCGGTATTGCGCGAAGCGAAATAGCCGCTGCGGTTGATGCCTGGGACCGCGTCCTTATACGGACCGCCCACCCGCACCGGATCGGGGCGCGACCGGCTCTCCACCTTGATCACCTCGGCGCCAAAATCGCTGAACAGCTTGGTAGAAAATGGGCCGGCCCCGGCCCACGTCAGATCGACGAAGCGAATGCCCTTGAGGAATTGCGGATACATCGGCTTCCTCCTTATCGTGCAACGCCGACGCCAACCGGCGCCGCATCGTCATCCAACCGAGGCGCGGGACGGTCGACCCGCCACAGCGGCTCCGACAATCGATAGGGCGCCCCGGGAAATGCTACGTCCTTGCCCAGGCCCGGCATCGCCACCTTGTGAAAGAAGCGCCGGAACAAAAGCTGCGGATCGGCTTGCAGATCGGCGATCCGGCTGACAGGCGCCATCACCAGCTTGCGCTTCAGCGCCTCGGCACTCAGTTCAGATTTCGTTTTATTCGCAACGAACCGCTCAAACAGAGGCCGGAACTCCGCCTTCTTCGCCGCAGTCGCTCGGGTCGGCCGGTCCTTCCAATCGTCCTCCAACAGGCGGTTCACGCCGTCGAAGCCCTCGTCCTTCATCCAAGTCAGCAGTGCGTTCCAGGATACGCTCAGCGACAGAGGCGCCGCCAGGAAGACATAGCCGTCCTTGCAGGCGAAGGCCGCCTCGGTGGCGTCACGAACGCCCTCACCGCCACGCGACATCACCTGGCCTTCCAGATCGTAGACCTGCAGCGCATTCTGCAACGAGTGCGCGATCGCTTCGTGCGCCGAGACGTCCAGGATATGTCCAGTACCGGACTTCTCCAGGTCCCACAGCGCCAGGGCCGTGGCGGCCGCGGCATAGAGCGAGGTGACGAAGACACTCTGATCGCCTGCCAACTTCAAGGGCGCCTTGTTCGGCTCACCCGACAGCCACGCGATGCCACCCAGCGCCTGCGCCACAAGATCGCAGCCGGCAAACGCGGCGTATGGGCCGGTCAGGCCGAAATACGAGACGGACGTCACGACGCGCGCACCCGGCACCGCGAGTACATCGGAAAGCGCGATATCGGTTGCCTCCGGTTCGTGCACCACGACCTGCGCGGCGCCGATCAGGTCGGCGAGGACTACACGCCCGGCCTGGGTGGTCGTGTCGACCCGCACGGCTTTCTTGTTCAGGTTCAGGAAGGCATAGGGGATACCTCCATGCATCGCCGCATCCACCCCGGCTACCAGCGGTGGCCGCAGCCGGTCGGACCGACCTTGCGGCGGTTCCACCCGGATCACCTCTGCACCCAGGTCGGCAAACAGCCGCGTGCAGTAGGATCCGAGGTCTCGGGTCAGATCGATGATACGCACGCCGGTATAGGGGCGAGGTTCCTGCGTTTCCATGGCTCACTCAATCCATTGCTTCGGTCGCGCATACGACCGCGTGTGAGAGTGCTGTTTCCCTCGACGCGAAAAATGCATCATATAAAAAATATCTGCAACCCTTCGAGATGACATCCGTCAGGACGAAACGGCGACCAGCGTCCCAATGGCTCCCGGCTCGGGTACCGAGAGGATCTCCCTCCAGCCGTTCTTGATGTGCTGCACCATCGCCTTGGCGGCGCCGGCATGATCATGCTCCTGGACACGCTCCAGGAACACATTGTGCTCCGATCGCATCCGCCCCGGCCTGTCCTGCCTCACGTCCTGCAGTGTGAACGGATATTTCGCCCAAAGCACCCGGACGAAATGCAGCGTTTGCGGCCGCTCCGCCATTTCGTACAAACAGAAATGAAACCGATAATTCACCGTCCGCACCTTGAACAGATCGCCGCTTTCCAGCGCCGCTTCCAGTTCCTGCTGCAACGCGAGCAATTTCTCCAACCCGGCGGCATTCATGTTCGCCAACGCCGCCACCGTCAGGTCCCGTTCGAGCATGATCCGCAGCTCGCAGATCTCGCCCAGGTGTTCGGGCACGATAGCGGGAACTTCCAGCCCCTTGTGCGGCAGGCCGCGAACGTAGCCCTCGGCTTCCAAGGCCAGCAGCGCCTCGCGCACCGGCGTGATCGAGACGCCCAGTTCCTCTGCCAGGTCCGCCTGCTTCAGCTTCGTGCCACGGTCGTATAGACCGACGATGATGCGCTCGCGGATGATCTCCGCCACGCTTTCCTGCTTGGTTGAGAACGACATGCGCTACGCCGCCTTCCGCGCGACCGGCTCATCCAGGCCGGCGACGGCATTCCAGGCGGGGAGAAGCGTATCCTGCAACGTTGCGTTCCTTCGGTGATGGGGTCAGACGCCAAGATGGGCGAGAAGTTCGTTCTCCTCCCGGATCACTTCGTCATTGCTCATGGTGCGGATGATCCGCCCGTTCTCCATCAGGTTGTGCCGGTCGGCAACCGATGTCGCGAAGGGCAGGTTCTGTTCGACCAGCAGAACCGTCAGACCCGCCTTCTTCAACTCCGAAACCACACGGCCGATCGCATCGATGATGACCGGCGCCAGGCCTTCGGTCGGCTCGTCCAGCAGCAGGAAGGAGGAACCCATGTAGAGCGGCCGAGCGATGGCGAGCATCTGCTGCTCGCCGCCAGAGAGGCTGGTGGCGCGCTGATGCGCGCGCGCCTTCAATGCCGGGAACAGCCCGAATATGCGCTCAAGCGGCCAGGCCGTCGCGTTCTGCGGCTTGGCGATCGTCAGGTTCTCCAGCACTGACAACGTGCCGAACATGCCGCGATCCTCGGGGACGTAGCCGATGCCCAGCTTGCAGATCCGCTCCGAACCCAGGGCGATGATCTCCTGCCCCTTGAACGTGATGGAGCCGCTGCGGCGGGGGATATCGCCCATAATCGATTTCATCGTGGTGGATTTGCCAGCCCCGTTGCGGCCGATCAGGGTCACGACCTCCCCTTCGCGCACCTCGAGGCTGATGCCACGCAACACCTGTGTGTCGCCATAGGATGCATCGAGGTTACGGATCTCAAGCATTGGCGTGCCGTCCCCTGGTGCCGAGATAGGCGTCGATCACGCGGGGATCGCGCCGCACGTCGTCATAGCGTCCACGCGTCAGCAACTGGCCCTGCTGCAGCACGACGATCTCCTGCGCGAGGTCGGCGATCACGCCCAGATTGTGCTCCACGACGATGACGGTGCGACCCTCGGCAATTTGGCCGATCAGGTCCGTCACCTTAACGATGTCGCTGGCGGTCATGCCCGCGGTCGGTTCATCCAGCAACAGGATATCCGGCTGCGCCGCGAGGCTGATTCCCAGCTCCAGCGAACGTTTCAGCCCGTACGGCAAGGCGCTGGCGCTGCGGTCCCGCCATTCGGGCGCGATGTGGACCCGCTTGAGGATGTCATCGATCTCCGTCCCATGCAGCTGCCGCCACGCACTGCGCCGCAGAAACCCGGTTCCCTCGCCCGCCCTGCGTTGGATCGGCAAGGCCAGGTTCTCGGCCACGGACAGGTTGCCGAAGATGCTGGTGATCTGGAAGCTTCTGACGACGCCACGCCGCGCGATGGCTTCGGGCGAGAGCCGCGTCACGTCCTGCCCGCGATGGCGAAGCCGGCCCTTGGTGGGTTTCAGAAAGCCGCTGAGCAGGTTGAACAGCGTCGTCTTGCCGGCGCCGTTCGGGCCGATGATCCCATAGATTCCGCCGGGGGGGAAATTCAGCGTCACGTCGTTGACGGCGATGAAGCCGCCGAAGGATTTGGTGACCCCTTCCAGGGACAAACCATCCGAGACCCCGCCATCCGAAGCGGCCCTGCCTGTTGGCGCGGTGCTGGTCATCTCCTCCATCCTGTTCCGTTCCCCGGCGGCCGTTGCGGCTCGCGTTTGATGCATCGTCAATGAACCATAAGCCGAAAAGAATGCAAAATGCTTTTTATAAACCCCTTGACAGGCAAACCCTCCCAGACACAGTTTCCCGGCAACGAAACCACGAAAAAGTGTGGGGGGAACGATGCGGAAGTCACTTCTCGGCGCAGCGGCCGCGTTTGTCATGGCCGGCCTGTCGATGTTCAACCAGCCCGCCGAGGCGGCCATGACGGGCAAGAAGTTCACCATCCTGGTGATCACCGACCTATCCACGGTGTTCTCCGACACCTCGGGCCAGGGATCCGTCGACGGCGTGAAGATGGCGGTCGAGGATTTCGGCGGATCGGTGAACGGCGTGCCGATCAACGTCGTGGTGCTGGACAACAAGCTGGACGTCGCGCTGACCATCAACAAGACACGCGAGATCATCGACAGCCAGGGCGTCAACCTGATCACGGACGTTACCAGTTCGGCCGCCGCCATCGCGGTCGCCAAGCTCGCCAACGAGCGCAAGATCACCACGACCTTCGTCAGCCCCGGTACGACGGCGCTGACGAACGAGGATTGCAGCAAATACACCTGGCACTACGCCTGGGACACGACGGCGATGGCGACAGCGGCCGGCCGCATGACCGATGAAGGCTTCAAGAAGTGGTATTTCATCACCGCCGACTATGCCTTCGGCCACTCCCTGCTGGAGCAGTTCAGCAAGACCGTGAAAGCCAAGGGCGGCACCGTCCTGGGCAACGACATGGTGCCGTTCCCGAACGATGACTTCTCCAGCTACCTGCTGAAGGCGCAGTCCGCCGGCGCCCAGGGCATCGGCATCCTGGAATCCGGCCAGGACCTGCGCAACGCCGTCAAGCAGGCGCGTGAGTTCGGCCTGCTGGGCAGCGGCAAGATCCAGATTGTGCCTGGGCAGATGAACTATACCGATATCCGCTCCACCGGCATCGAGACCTGGAGCGGCATCACCGCCGGCGAGATCTGGTACTGGAACTATGACCAGCAGACCCGGGACTGGGCCGCGCGCTTCAAGAAGAAGTTCGGGATGGTCCCCGCCAGCCTTTACGCCGGCAACTACTCGGCCGTCACCCAGATCCTGAACACGGTGAAGAAGATCGGCACCGACGATCCGGACAAGATCGCCGCGGCGCTGGAAGGTACCAGCTTCAGCGACTTCTTTGCCCGCAACGCCACGTGGCGGAAGAAGGACCACAGCGTGATCCACGACATGTACGTGATCAAGGTGAAGCAGCCGAACGAGGTGAAGACGCCGGGCGATTATTACGACGTCGTCGCCACCATCCCCGGCAAGGACGTCTTCATCCCCGAGAACGAAAGCACCTGCAAGCACAACTGGTGACGGATGACAGCTTTTTACGCCGTCCAGATCTTCAACGGGCTCGTCAACGGCGGTTTCATCGCCTTGATGAGCCTGGGTCTGAGCATCGTGTTCGGCATGATGCGCGTGGTGAACTTCGCGCATGGCGCAATGTATATGCTGGGCGCGTTCGTCGCGTTCATTGGCGGGCAGTTCTTCGGAATCTCCCTGTGGTTCGCGCTGGTGCTGTCCTGGCTGCTGGTCGGCGGCCTGGGCGTCATTCTCGAACGGCTGTTGCTGTGCCGGCTGTACAAGCTCGATCCTGCCTATAACCTTCTGCTGACGTTTGGACTGACGCTGATCATCGAAGACCTGATGCGCAGCTTCTTCGCCACGACCGGCGGGCAGTTCTTGGTCCCGCACCTGCTGTCGGGCGCGGTCAATCTGGGCTTCACCTTCTATCCGAAATACCGCCTGTTCGTGCTGGTCGTTTCGGTCGTTGTCTGCCTCGCTGCATGGTTTGTTTTGGAACGAACCCGAGCGGGGGCGCTCGTGAGGGCGGCGACGGAGCGGCCGGATCTGTTAAGGTGTTTCGGCGGCAACGTTCCACGGCTGATCTCCGGCACGTTCTTCTGTGCGACAGGCCTTGCCGGACTTGCCGGCGCGCTGGCGGCGCCGATCCGCAGCGTATCGCCTTTCATGGGGCAGGAAATGGTGGCCCTGACCTTCGCCGTCGTCGTCGCCGGCGGCATGGGTTCCATCGCCGGGTCCGTCCTGATGGGCTTCATCGCCGGGCTGCTGTCCGCGCTGGCGGCGATCTGGTATCCGCCGGTCGCCACCGCGATCACCTATATCATCATGCTGGTGGTACTGGTCGTGCGCCCCGGCGGCATTTTCCGCGGCGTCGACATCTCGAACTTCCCGCTGCATTACACCCCGATGACCGAGCGGGCGCGGCGTATTTTCCAAAGCGCCGGCTTGTCGCTGCTGGTGCTGGCGGTTGCCGCGGTGCTGCCGTGGGTCGTCTATCCTGTGGTTGCGACCGATATCATCCTGTGGGGGCTGTGCGCGCTGGGCTTCGACCTGCTGTTCGCCTTCGCCGGCCTGCTGTCGTTCGGACAAGCCGCCTACTGGGGCGCCGCCGCCTACATCACCGGCGTCCTCGTCAGCCATTTCGGCCTACCCAGTTGGTCCGGCTTCCTGATCGGCGTCGCCGCCACCACCGCCATGGCCATCGTCTTCGGGCTCATCATCGCGCAGAAGAAGGGCATCTACTTTTCGATGATCACCTTCGCCTTCGCCGAGATCGTCTATTTCGTCGTCAACCAGTTCCCCCACTACACCGGCGGCGAGGACGGCCTGCACGACGTCTTCCGCGGTTCGCTGTTCGGCATCAGCCTCGCCAATGACCGGGTCTTCTACTACCTGGCGCTGTTCTTCGTCGGACTGATGGTGGCGTTCGTCTTCCGCATCCTGGCATCCCCCTTCGGCATGGCGCTCGTCGGCGCTCGGGAAAACGAGCGCCGTATGCTCAGCGTCGGCTACAACGTCTATCTGATCCGCGTGCAGGCCTATGCGCTGTCGGCGTTCATCATCAGCGTCGCCGGCGCGCTCTATGTGCTGAACCATCAGTTCGTCAGCCTGGAAGCGGTTTACTGGCGCGCCTCCGGTGAGCCGGTGATGATGACGCTGCTGGGCGGGGCGGGGACGATCTTCGGCCCGTTCCTGGGCGCTGCTGTCGTCCTGCTGATGCGCAACACGCTGTCCACCATCACCGACAGCGGCAGCCTCGTGCTGGGGTGCCTGTTCGTCGTCATCGTCATGGTCTTCCGCCGCGGCCTGCTGGGCGAGCTAGTCCACCACCTGGCCCATCGCAGCCAGGGCGGACGCTCGGCCGATACCGCGAAGCAGGTCCCCTCCGCCCACTAGAGCTGGATGACATCGCTCTCGCTCAGCCATCCCACTCTAGCTCATTGTTTGATCGCGTGATTCAGACCTCCGGCGATTCCGCCTCCGGTCATCACGCTCTAATCCGAAAGGAAGCGCCATGTTTCGCGTCGCTTTGCTCGACGACTACCAGAACGTTGCCCTGCGGATGGCGGACTGGAGCCGCCTGACCGGCCGAGCACAGGTCGATGCGATCCATGAGCATATCCCGGACGTGGAGCGCCTGGCGGAACGGCTGCGCCCTTACGACGCGGTGATGATGGTGCGGGAGCGCACCAAATTCCCGCATGCCCTGTTCGAGCGCCTGCCCAATCTGAAGCTGCTGATCACCGCGGCGATGTGGAACGTCGCGATCGACCTGGATGCGGCGACGGAGCACGGCGTGCAGGTCACCGGCACCGGCGACTGGTCTTTCGCGACCGCCGAACTGGCGCTGGGCCTGATGATCGCCTTGTCCC
>Ga0310811_10006166_pt1 | contig 15284 bp, 12 predicted proteins | sample YCmetagenome_FD_207642 | JGI IMG/M metagenome (GOLD analysis project Ga0310811, IMG submission 207642) | Soil microbial communities from experimental microcosm in Duke University, North Carolina, United States - YC | ecosystem: Engineered > Artificial ecosystem > Soil microcosm > Unclassified ...
CTGGGCGACCAGTTCGACCAGAGCGTGGTCCTCGAGGCAGGCAACATTCTCGTCCTCGAGCCGATCGTCTGGGAAGACGGCACCGGCGGCTACCGCGCTGAGGAAGTCATGCTGATCACCGATGACGGGTACATCATGCTCTCCGACTACCCGTACACGCCCTATGGCGACTGAGATCCGGCCGGACGACCGCGCACTCCGCCTCGGGCGGCGGGAGCGCGCGCTGGCCCAGATGGATGCCCACGACCTTGACGTTCTCGTGCTTGGACGGACCGCCAACGTGCGCTACGTGACCGGCACCCCCACCCTTTGGACGGCCGGCACGTCATCGTTCGGCCCCGCCTGCATGCTGGTGCGCTCCACCGGGTCCATCCACCTGCTCAGCACCTGGGACGAGGGGATTCCCGAGGACATCCCACGGGAGAACCTGTTCGGCCTCACCTGGAACCCGATGAACACGATCGAGGTGCTGCGGCGCGTCGAGGGCGCCACCGGAGCCCGCCGGGTGGGCACCGACGCCATGTCCCCGACCTTCGCCCAGCTGCTGCCGGTCGCCTTCCCCGCCGCCGAACTGGTCGACGGCGAGGTGGCGATGCGGGCCGCGCGCCGGATCAAGACCGCCGAGGAGCTGGCCGTGCTGTGCCAGGCGGTCGCGGTGGCCGAGACCAGCCTCGCCAAGGCGGTCGCCGAGCTGCGGCCGGGGGCAACAGAGAAAGAGCTGGCCGGGGTGCTGCTCGAGGCGGCCGCCGCCGGCGGGGTCACCACGCCTGCGGTCCAGGACGCGGCGTGCGTCACCAGCAAGGACCATCCCTGGCGGCGGGCGGGCGGTGACGGCCGGGCCGCGCCGGGTGACCTGGTCGCCTTCACCGCGGGAGTCGTCGCGCACGGCTACATCGCCGAGGTCGGCCGGACCTACGCAGTGGGCGGGGTGATGCCGGAGGCGCTGGCCCAGTCGGCGCTAGCGCAGCGCTGCGACCAGGTGTGGGAACGGCTGCTCGCGGCCTGCCGCCCGGGTGCCCCCGCCAGCGACCTGCTGGAAAGCTACACCGGGGCCGGCGAGGCCCTGCCGCCGATGCCGGTCGCCCGCGGGCTCGGCCTCGGTTTCGACCCGCCGGTGGTGACCGGCGGACTGCCGCGGACCGCGCGGGAGGAGCGCATCGAGGCGGGCATGGTGCTCGCCCTCACCGGCTACGTCTGGGAAGCCGGCACCGGAGCGGCCTTCCGCCGCGACACCGTGCTGGTCACCGCCGACGGCCCGGAGCTGCTCACGTCTGCACTCGGCGTCCCCATCGGCTGACCCGATCAACTTCGAGGAGTCTCCTTGCCCGCTGCCGCGTACCCGAGCCCGGAAGAGATCGTCGTCTACCAGAAGGACCCGGCCACCAAGATCGCCACCATCACCCTGAGCCGACCCGAGCGGCTGAACGCGCCCACGAGCGCGGCCCGGCTGCGCTACGCCGAGCTGCTGCACCGTGCGAACATCGACGATGACGTGAAGGTGCTCGTCATCCGCGGCCTTGGCCAGGATTTCGGCAGCGGGGTCGACCTGCCAGAGTTCATGGAGTCGCTGAACGGCGAGGACGACGGCCCCCGGCTGGCCGAGTACCACCTCGCGGCAGACGACGACGTGCGGCTGCCCCCGGCCGACTCGTTCCGCGGCGGCGCCCAGATCGGCCAGTGGTTCGCCAACCCCCGCGGCGGCTGCCGAAGCCTGCAGGAGTTCAAGAAGATCAGCATCGTCGAGGTCAAGGGCTACTGCTACGGGTGGCACTTCTACCAGGCCGGGGACGCCGACCTGGTGATCGCCGCGGACGATGCCCTGTTCGGCCACGCCTCGTTCCGCTACCAAGGCTGGGGCCCCCGCATGTGGACCTGGGTGCAGATGATGGGCCTGCGCAAGTTCCAGGAGATGGTCTTTACAGGGCGTCCCTTCACCGCGGCCGAGATGTACGACTGCAACTTCCTCAACAAGGTTGTCCCGCGCGACCAGCTCGAGGCCGAGACCGAGAAGTACGCGCTGGCCTGCTCGCGCAACCGGCCGACGGACACGGTGTTCCAGCAGAAGCTCTTCTTCGAGCTCTACAAGCAGTTCCAGGGCGAGCAGATGGGGGCGATGCTGACCGGCCTGTTCGAATCGCTCGGGCGCTACGTCCGCCCGGACCGGACCGAGATGATGCTCGACCAGGACGTGTTCGAGCGCGGGCTCACCAACGCGGTCAAGGACAACGACGCGCAGTTCCCGCCCGACTTCCGGCTCAGCCGATCGGGCCGCGCCCGGCCCGCCGGGGAGCGCCCTTCATGAGCACGCCCGTCATGAGCGACACGGCCGGCTGCCCGCTCGACGGCTACCTGGTAGTCGACCTGTCCAGCGGGATCGCGGGCGCGTACTGCACGCGGCTGCTGGCCGACGGCGGGGCCGCGGTGGTCAAGGTTGAGCCGCCCGAAGGCGACGCGCTGCGCCGCTGGACCGCCTCCGGGGTACAGCCCGGCGACGGCCGGGACGCCCCGCTGTTCAGCTACCTCGCGGGCGGCAAGCAGAGCGTCGTCTTCGGACCAGATGGCGAACAGGCGGCTGCGGACCTCGACGAGCTGCTCGACCGCGCACACGCGGTGGTGTGGTCGCCAGGGCCGGCCGCCAGGGTGGCCGGCGGCCGCGCGCCGCAGTCGCTGCTGTCCGCCCACCCGCACCTGGCGGTGGCCGCGATCACGCCGTTCGGCCTGGACGGACCGTGGCGGGACCGCCCCGCGACCGAGTTCACCCTCCAGGCCTGGTCGGGCGGGATCGTCGGCCTGGGCCGGGGAGCGCCCGACCGAGCGCCGGTGCACGTCGGCGGCCAGGTGGGAGAGTGGCTGTCAGGCGCGTACACGGCCATCGGCATCCAGGCCGCGCTGGCACGGGCGCGCCAGACCGGCGCGGGGCAGCTCATCGACCTGTCCATGCTCGAGGTGGCGGTGCTGTGCCTGACCTACTACCCGGTGACCTTCTTCGAGACGCTGCACCGGCCCTGGCGGTCCGAGCGGTCGCTGTTCCAGCCCGGCGTCGCCGCGGCCAAGGACGGGCTGGTGGCCCTCGGGTGCGGCACCGCTCAGCAGTGGTTCGACCTGTGCGCCATGGTGGGTCACCCGGAGTGGATCGACCGTGCCGCGCCGGTCCGCATCGGCGAGCTCACCCAGCGGGCCGCACCGCAGCTGCGCGAGTGGATCGCCGACCGCACGGTCGCGGATATCAGGGACCTGGCCACGGCCTTCCGTGTCCCCAACGCGCCGGTCAGCAGCGGGGCGACCGTCACTGAGCTTGAGCACATGCGGGCGCGCGGGGTATTCCGCCGCAACCCGACGGAGGAGTTCCTGCAGCCAGCCGGGCCGTACCGGCTGGTACCTGACGTGCTGCTTCCGGCGCAGCCAGCCCCGCGGACCGGCCAGCACAGCGGCACCTGGCGGGACACCGCCGCCGCGGCGCCGCGTCCGCAGGGATCTGCTGCCGATAACCAGCTGCCATACGCCGGCCTGCGGGTGCTGGACCTGACCGCCTTCTGGGCCGGCCCTTCCGCCACGCACTTCCTGGCGATGCTCGGCGCGGAGGTGATCCACGTGGAATCCACGACCCGGCCGGACGGCGCCCGCATGATCGCCGGGATTCCGGTGACCGAGGACCAGTGGTGGGAGAAGTGCCCCATCTTCCGTGCGCTCAACACCAACAAGAAGAGCGTCACGGTTGACGTCCAGACCGAGCGCGGCCGGGAACTGCTCAGGAAGCTGATCACCGCCAGCGACGTCATCGTCGAGAATTACACGCCGCGGGTCCTCGACCAGATCGGTCTGGACTACAACGGGGTCCGGGCCCTGCGCCCCGACATCGTCATGGTGCGCATGCCGGGGTTCGGCTTGACCGGCCCGATGCGCGACAACCCGGCCTTCGCCTACGTCATCGAGGACGCGGCCGGCCTCACCTGGCTAACCGGGTACCCGGACGACAACCCGGTCGAGCCGTACTCGCTCGGCGACCCGAACGCCGGCCTGCACGCGCTGAACGGCCTGCTGCTTGCCCTGGAGCACCGGCGCCGCACTGGCGAGGGCGTCCTGGTGGAAGCGGCCATGGTGGAAGCGGCCATCAGCATCGCCGCCGTGCAGCCGATCGAGTTCTCCGCATTCGGCTCGGTGCTGCAGCGGGACGGCAACCGGGGGCCGCTTGCGGCGCCGCAGAACCTGTACCGGTCGGCCGACACCGACGAGTTCGGCCGCTTGGACGCGTGGGTCGCCGTCGCGGTCGCCACCGATGAACAGTGGGCCGCGCTGGCCGCGGTCCTCGGCCACCCGGCCTGGGCGGCCGACCCGGAACTGTCCACCGCGGCCGGCCGCCGGGCCCGGCACGACGACATCGACGAGCATCTCGCGGCGTGGTGCGTGACCCGGACGAGGGACGAGATCGTCGAGTCGCTGTGGGCGGCCGGCGTGCCGGTGGCGAAGGTGCTGCAGCCGCATCGCCAGGCCGAGCTGCCCCCGTTGCAGGCCCGCGGCTTCTTCGAGGTGACCGAGCATCCAGCCGGGCCTCCTGCCCGGCAGAGCACCATTCCGATGCGACTGTCCGACGGCCCGGCCCGGTTTCACCGCAGCCCCGCTCCGCTGCTCGGCGAGCACAACCACGAGGTACTCGGCGAACTCGGACTGGACGCGGCCGAGATCGCCGAACTTGAGGCGGCGGGGATCATCGGGCGCGCGCCACGGATGGGATAAGACACGCCACCAAGCGGGTGGCGGCCAGCAGGAAGGACGATGTGCCATGGAACGGAAGGGCGGAGCCAGCCGATGATGCGAAATCCCCGCTCACCGCCCCACCCGTTAATCTGTCTGAGGTGGGCGGACGCCCATCGACGTCAGGCAGGAGGCCAGGGACAGCGTGAGCCAGCCGAGGAGCTCCTTCGGGCACTCAGCGGCCGCCGCGGAAGGCTCCGACGGGCGCCGCGGCGCCAGTGCGGGTCAGGCCGGTGCGGCGGAAGGAAAGGGACAGGCCAGAACGCTCATTCTCGACGCGGCTGAATGGCTCTTCGCCGAGCACGGGATCTCTTCCGTTTCCAACCGTCAGATTAGCGCCGCCGCGGGTCAGGGAAATACATCGGCGGTTGGGTACCATTTCGGCTCCAAGGAAGAATTGATCCGTGCCCTTATTCGTCGCTTCGACCGAGAAGCTGAAGTTTTGCGCACCGCTATGGTGAACCAGATCGGTGATTCGGCAGAACTGCGGGAATGGGTCCGGTGCCTCGTTTTCCCCTACACCGACACGCTGGCGGCAAGAAGGCCACCGACCTGGTACGCGCGCCTCAACGCGCAGATCATGGCGGACCCGGTGCTACGGAACATCCAGCTGGAGGAGGCCGTCGCGGCGTCGCTGCAGCAGGTCATCTGCGGTCTGGAGGTCTCCACGCCGGGGCTGCCCGCCCCCGTCCGGCGCGAGCGCGCGCTGATGGCGGGCCATATCCTCATCCAGACCTGCGCCGATTTCGAACGCGGCCTGGCGGATGCCACACCGGCTAGCGGAAAGACCTGGCGCAAGGTCGGCAGCGGGCTTGTTGACGCCCTCGTCGGCCTTTGGTCGGCCCCGGTCTCTCATTAGAAAAGCACGCGGCCGTTCATTCCTATAGCGTAAACGGTTTCCGCCTGCTTAACTAACACTACGAATGTGCGTTAGTTAAGTCAATTCGCAGCCAGGCGGCTCCGGATTACCTGAGTAAATCGCACAGTGGAACCAGACAGCGGAGACGAGGAGGTCTCATATGTCGGAAGCACCATCGAGCATGGTCGATCGAGTCGTCTTGATCCTCAGCGTCTTCGAGCGCTCCTCCGGAACCCTGACCGCCGGGCAGATAAGCGTGCGCAGCGGTATCCCCCGCTCGTCGGTGCAACGGATCTTGCAGCAGCTGGTCAGCGCGCGCTGGCTGAAGCGGCACGAGGACGGATACGCCCTCGGCCTGCGTATGTTCGAAATCGGTAGCCTGGTCCCGCACCGCAGCCGGATCACCTGCGTCGCGCGACCGGTCATCCACGAACTCGCGGAACGGACTGGCCAGGTGGTGCACCTGGCGGTCCTCGACCAGCAGGATGTCGTCTACCTGGACAAAGTCGGCAGTGCCTTTGCCGACACGCTGCCCTCCCGGGTCGGCGGGCGGTTCCCGGCCCACTGCACAGCGGTCGGGAAGGCGCTGCTGGCCTACTCACCCCTGGCCACCGTCAGCGAGTACCTGGCGGCAGGCCTGCCGCGGCGGACGGAGGCGAGCCTGGCGACGCCGACCGCCCTCGAGGCGGCGATGGCCAGCATCCGCAACTCGGGCTACGCGACCGAACGGGACGAGGCCATGCCCGGTGTCGCCTGCGTCGCCGCCCCGATCCGCAACTTCGACGAGGTCGTCGCCGCGGTCTCGGTCTGCGGACCGCGTGACCAGATACGCGCGAAGGACCTGCGGCCGCTGGTCATGTGGACCGCGGCCGAGATATCCCGGAGCCTGACGACGGTCGCCGCACCGCTCGCCCTGTCCGGCCCGGTGCGGGAGGTGGCGGGGCCGTGAATCAGAGTGTCCTGGGCCGGGGCGCGTCCATCATGGCGGCGTTCGACGGCGATCAGCCGGTGCTGAGCCTCCATGAGCTGGCCACCCGCACCCGGCTGCCGAAGTCGTCCCTGCACCGCCTCGCTGAACAGCTGTGCCAGGTCGGCTGGCTGGAACGTGAGCACCGCGGCTACCGCGTCGGCCTGCGCATGTTCGAGCTCGGCGCGCTGGTGGCCGAAGGGAACCGGCTCGGCGAGGCGGCGGTCCCGCACCTGCAGGCACTGGCGGCGCGGACCGGGCTCGCCGCCCACCTCGCCCTGCTGGACCGGGTCGAGGTGGTCTACCTGCAACGGGTCGTGGCCGGCCCGGTCCGGGTGCCGACCCGGCGCGGCGGCCGCAAGCCCGCCTACTGCACCGCGCTCGGCAAGGCGATAGCGGCCTACGACGACGCCGCGGCGTACGCGCTGTCCTCCGCCCCGATGCCGCGCCGGACCGCGAAGACGATCACCGAACCGGGTGCCCTGCGGGCCGAGCTGGAGCAGGTCCGCGAGGCGGGGCTGGCGGTCGACCGCGGCGAGGCGTACGAGGACCTGGTGTGCGTCGCCGCGCCGGTCCGCGGCGACGGTGCCGCGATCGGGGCGGTTTCGGTCACCGGGCCCGCCTGCCTGATGCGCTGGAACGTGGCGGGCGAGGCGGTGCGTGCCGCGGCCGCCGCGGTCTGGAACGCCACAGTCAGCGGCCCAGACCGCTGACCGTGGCCGGCCGGTTCGCAGGCGGAGCCGGTCACGGCTCTGCCTCGGGGGGTCCGTGGGGGCCCCAGGGTCCCCCAGGGAGATATGACAGGGTTGCGGGCCCGATACGATGGCGGTTTTTGCCATCGGGCCCGCAACCCTACCCGGCACCGGCCATGTGACGGGCGGCGATGTAGCCGAACACCGTCGTGTTGGCGACGCTTGCCCCGGCTCCCGGGTACGTGCGCCCGAAGACGGAGGCCGCCATGTTGCCGGCCGCGTACAGACCGGGGATCGGCCGGTTGTCGTTGTCGAGCACGCGGGCATGCTCGTCGCAGACCACGCCGCCCATCGTGCCCACGTCGCCCGGGTAGATCGGCAGTGCGTAGAAAGGCGGGTCGGCGACTGGGCCGAGGGCCGGGTTCGGCTTGTGCCCGGGATCGCCCAGGTGCCGGTTGTACTCCGAGACGCCGCGCCCGAAGTCCGGGTCGGTGCCCGCGGCGGCCCCCGCGTTGAAGTGGCGCACGGTGTCGGCCAGTGCCCGCGGGTCGAGGTCGGTCAGCCGCGCCAGGTCTTCGATCGTGCCGGCCTGCTTGATCCAGCCGTCCGCCAGCCACTGCCGCGGGATGCGGCCGGGTATCGCCTTGGCGAGGTCCCGGAGCCTGGGCATCTTATTCAGCCACGGCACCGAGCGGCGGTAGGCGTCGTCGAAAATGAGCCAGCAGGGGGCGCCGTCGTTCGCGTACATGGCCCGGCCGACCTCGACATAGGAGTTGGACTCGTTGACGAACCGCTGACCGCGGGTGTTCACGAAGATGGCGTGCGGGTAGTTCCGCGCGATCGTCAGGGTGGACCCGCCCATCTCCTGGCGCGGGGTCAGGATCCAGATCGCCTCGTCCATGTACTCGGTCTTGGCGCCGAGCGCGATCGCCGCCGCCAGCACCTCCCCGGTGTTACCGGGGTTGCCCCACGACCAGCGCCCGTCGTTGGGCTGGGTCGCGGCGGTGTACTTCAGGCGCATCTCGGGGTTGCGCTCGTACCCGCCGGCCGCCAGCAGCACCCCGCGGCGTCCCCGGATCAGCGTCGGCGCCCCGTTGCGGACGGCACGCACGCCGACGACCCGGCCGCCCTCCACCACGAGTTCTTCGACGGCGGTGTCGAGCCAGATAGGGACGCCGCAGTCAAGCAGGATCTTCGTCAGCTGGCCCGCGAACGACATCCCGTTGGTGAACAGGTCCTGCCCGCGCATCCGCGACACGTACGTCCGCAGCACCACCCGCGCGGTGGTCAGAAAGGAGGCGAGCGTGTGGGTGAAGCTGTAGAGGGTGTGTATCTCGTTGGTGGTGACGGCGAGGCCGACGCCCCGGCCGAGGCCGGCGATGATCCGCGGCCGCCATCGGCCGAGTTGCCTGCCGTCCCACGGAATGCCCTCGACCGACCGGCCAGCCGCACTGCCGCCCGGGTAGTTGTCGTAGTAGTCGGGGTATCCCGCGCACCGGAACAGTTTCAGCCCCTGCTCCTGGAGGAAGGAGATCATCCGCGGCCCGTTGGCCAGGAAGGCGGCCCGCCTGGCGGCCGACGAGGGCTCATCCGGTTCGCCGATCACGGCCTGCAGGTAGTCAAGCCCGTCCTGGTAGGAATCCTTGATGCCGTCCGCCTGCATCAGCGGGTTGTCCGGTATCCACAGCATGCCGCCCGACATGCCGGTGGAGCCGCCGACGAAGCTCTGCTTTTCCATGATCACCGGCTTCAGGCCGGCCGCGTGCGCGGCCAGCGCGGCCGTCAGCCCGCCGCCGCCGCTGCCCACGATCACGATGTCGAAAGACTCCTCCTGGTCAGTCATCAGAGCCCGCCCCCAGCCGCCTCGGTGACCGGCGCGTCATTGACCGGCACTGGGGCGCCGCTGCGGGCGGGTGTCCGCCCGGTGCGCAGGAAGAGCGTCAGGATGAGGGCGATCGCGGCTGGGACGATGCCGACCACGACGTAGGACAGGACGTACCCGGTGTCGGTGTAGACGCCGGGCACGGTGCTGGTGAGCGTGTGACCGCCCACGGTGACCGCCAGCTTCAGCGGGTGCGCCGCCACCAGCGCGGTGAACAGCGCGATCCCGATCGACGAGCCGATGCTGCCGAACACCGCGTTCATACCGCCGCTGACGCCCTGCCGGCTGGCAGGAACCGCGTCGATGAGCAGGTTGGGGTTCGAGCCGAAGTAGAACCCGAAGCCGAGTCCCCACAAGACGCCGATGGCCACCTGCTCCGGCCACGTCTTGTGCCACGGCACCCACAGGACGCAGGCGGCCAGCAGCAGCGCGCAGGACAGCAGCAGCGGCAGCCGCCCGCCGATCCGGCGCGCCAGGTAGCCGCCGAGCGGACCGCCGACCAGCCCGAAGGCGGCGGTCCAGAGCGTGATGTGCACCGCCAGCGCGAGCACCGAGAAGCCGGCCGTCGCATAGCTGAGGTCGCCCTGGAAGTGAACGAGCGCGGTGACGACCGACAGCGGCTGGTGGGACTGCGCGGCCGCGCCCGCCAGGATCTGCTGCTTGAGCTGCGCCTCCCTCGGCGTCTCGAACATGTAGGCAATCGCGATATAGGTCATCGAGATGACCGCGGTAAGCAGCAGCGCGTTGAGCATCACGATCAGCACCCGGGGGGTGCGCAGCAGCGACAGCTCCATCATCGGCTCGGGCACCCGTGCCTCCCAGGCGACGAACGCCGCCAGCAGGACCAGGCCGCCGATCAGGTAGGCCAGGCAGGTGATGGTCCCCCAGCCCCAGGACGATCCCTCGCTGAGGTAGACCAGCGATGCGCCGACGCCGGTCCCGAGCAGCAGCGCGCCGAGCAGGTCGAAGCGCTGCCGGGCCCGCAGCGGCGTCTCCGGCACCGCCAGCATGAACACCGGCATGATGGCGACGATGTAGATGAGCAGGAACCAGAACACCGACCGCCAGCTAAAGGCGTCGGTGAGCCAGCCGGCGATGATTGGCCCGAGGATGGCGGAGAATCCCAGGCCGGTCCCGATGATGCCGACGGTGACCGGGATCCAACGCCGCGGCATGAGGTCCCGCACGATGCCGTACTCGGCCGCCGACAGGCCCAGGGAAATGCCGCACAGGGCGCGCCCCGCCAGGAACACGCCCCAGGTCGTGGTCACCGCGCAGATCAGGCAGCCGACCGCGAACAGGACGCCGCAGATCAGCAGCACCCGCTTCTTGCCGATCAGGTCCCCGAGTTTGCCGACCAGGGCCATGGTGGCGCCGCCGGCCACCCCGAGAATGGTGATGGACCAGGTGATGTTCGCCCCCACCTGGGGGAACGACGCCGCGAGCTTCGGCACGATGTTGGAGATCATCGACTGCTGAAACGTGATGGCCTCGGCGAACAGCACCAGCGCCACGATGACGGCCGTCAGGCGCCAGCGGGAGGCGCCGTCGAGCCTGCCCGCATCCTCATCACTCACTACGGGTTGCGGCCCGGGCGCGGGCCCGGCACCGGAAAATTCAGTCTGCTCAGCCATGAGATGTCCACCTCGGTTGCCCATTTGCGTGCTGGCTGATCACATCTTGAGCAGGCACTGGCGGCTGCGGCGGCTGCGCGCCCGCTCAGCGGGGCACTTGTCGCGGTTCCGCCCCGGGCGCAGAGCGATCCGCTGCCCGCTCTCCGGGCACCGGCCCTAAACCGTAGGCGGGAGGGCGCGCCAAATGCGGGCGGCCCGCGTGGTTCTACCTAGCGGAACCACGCAATTGACCCGCTATCGGGCGAAGGTTACCGTCTGAAGCTACGGAATCGTACATGACACCGGAGTTCCACATCTCATCAGCGCGGATACCGAACGTCTGGAGACTCCATGGCCAAGGAACGCAGCGTTTCCGGTGCCAGCCATGTCGACGAGCCGGTCGACCTCGCCAAGACCGGCCAAGAACATGCGCAGCCAGGTGGTGTAGTTCCCCGCTACCGCCAGTTCCCGGCCCGGCCCCGGATGGGCTCCCGGAGAGCATCCTTAGGAAGGACGAACGTGACCGAGACGATACAGGACGCCACGTCGGCGGCACCTAGCTCTGAGGAGCTGATCCGTCGGGCGGAGTCGCTGATCCCGCTGCTGCGCGCGAACGCGGGCCTGGCTGATCGACTGGGCCACGTGCCGGACGAGAACATACGGGCCATCGAGGAAGCCGGCCTGCTCCGGATGCTTATGCCGGTGAATCGCGGCGGCTACGGAACCGGCGCCGCGACGGCGGCGGCCGCGATGACCCACATCGCGAGCGGCTGCCCGTCCACCGCCTGGGTCCTGCAGATCTACAGTGGCATCGGCCGCATGGCGGAGAGCCTGCCCGAGGAGACGCTGGCCGAGATCTACGCCGAGCACCCTGACGCCAAGTTCGCCGGCACCTTCGCCGCTGCGGGCGCGGCCTGCGAGGTGGTGGACGGGGGCGTGCGGATCCGCGGCCGGGGACGCTGGCCGTTCAACAGCGGCTGCCACCATGCTGACTGGGACCTGCTGCGCGTCTCCGTCCAGGAGCGCGACGGAACCACCTCGGACGCGTTCTGCCTGATCCCCCTGGCAGAGCTGACGATCGCCGATGACTGGCAGGTGATGGGGGCGGCGGGCACCGGGAGCAATTCGGTGGAATGCGGGGAACTGTTCGTCCCCGAGCACCGGGTGTCGCGCCGGATCGGCGATGCCTTCGCGGCGCTGCAGGTCGGGGACATGGGTTACGCGTTCACGGCGGCGTTGCCGCTCGGCATGGCCCGCTACGCGCTCGAGGCGTTCCACGACCTGGCCAAGGGCCGGGGCATCAGGATGCTCGGCTACGAGAAAATGTACGACTCCGCCGTCGTGCAGACGGCGGTCGCCACCGCGCACACCAACATCAAGATGATCGAGGCCTACCAGCACTGGGTCCTGTCCACCCTCCAGCCCGGCGCCGAGCGCATCACCGACCCCATGCTGACCGGCGCCGGCGGGACCCTCTGCTACAAGCTGGCGCGGGAAGCCATCGAGCGGCTCTTCGAAGTCTGCCCCACCGACGAGATCCGGCTGGACCGGCCCATCCAGCGGCTCCTGCGCGACCTGATCGCGTTTACCCACCAGGGCGCCATGGCGCCCTATGTGAACTGGGAGCGCTACGGACGGCACCTGGTCGGCGCCAACGGCGCCACCTCGCTCTTGCCGAGCGCCGCGAAACAGTAGCTCAGCGAATGACCGCCCTTGGCCCGGCGGGGCCTGGGCACCGCCAGTGACGACAGCCCGGGGCACCCGGGAACCGCCTGCACCGCGACCGCCAGGCCGCTAGCATTGCGGCTGAATTAGCGGGCGGCCTTGGCGTGTCGCGGACGGCCCGCGCTAGCGGACGGGGGCGGGACATGGCGCTTGGCCCCGACCCGTACGAGGTGCTCGGCGTGCCCCGCGACGCCACCGGCGAGCAGATCGCGCAGGCCCGGCGGCGGCTCAGCCGGGAGCTGCACCCGGACGTGAACAGCGCCCCGGACGCGGCTGACCGGTTCGGCCAAGTGCAGCATGCGTTCGATGTGCTGTCCGACCCGGCGGCGCGGGCGGAGTACGACCGGGGCGCTCGCGACGAGGGTACGGCCGCGGAAACGGCAGGCAAGGGGGCGGGCGGGGCCAAGGGCCCCGGCGCGGCCGAAGCAGCTGGGGCAGCCGGCGCGGCAGGGCAGGCGACCGAGGTGGCGCCGGGCATCTTCGTGCAGCCCGCCTCGGTGGACTTCGGGGTGCTCCGCCTGGGGCGGAAGGCCTACGCCACGGTCACCGTCGCCTGGACCGGGAAGCGGCCCGCGCAGATAAGGACCGGGATCGTCGGCCCGTGGTGGATCCGGCTCATCCACCAGAGCCCGGTCCCGGGCTCAGTCGTGTTCTCGCTGTGCGCCCAGGCCCCGCCGGACGGACCGCTCGGGCGGCAGAACGGCCAGTTCACGGTGACCCTGGACGGCACCTGGTTCGGGGTGGACATCACGGCGGAGTTCCGGGACGCCGCGCCGGCCGCGGCGTCGTCCGCGCAGGCCCGCCAGGCCGAGGACTCCCTGCCGCTCCTGGTCATCTGGCTGCCGCTCGTCGTCCTGGCACTCGTTTCCGCGCTGATATGGCCCGGCGCCTTGGCGGCGCGGTGGGATTTCGGGTCGCCCGCGCCGACGACGGCGCCGCCAGCCCAGCCGACCGTGAGCACGGCCGACCCGACGCCGGTCCCGGTGATCGTGGAGCAGACGGTCTGGGGGGCATCGGGCGCCGACGGCGCGGTCCAGCCGGCGTTCACCGCCAGCTCGCTCGGCGCCGACCGCGCGCGGGCGCTGCGGGACGGGCTGGCCTGGCCCCCGGTGCAGCGCGGCCCCGAGCTTCTCCTGCCGATCGCGGCGCCGCCCTCGGGCCCCGGGCCGGCCCAGTTCTGCGTTTCCGTCACCGTGCCCGGGACGGGCGGCACCACCGACCGGACCGCCATTGAGCAACCCCTCGGGACCGTCACCGGGACCGGCGGCCCGGAACTAGCCTTCCCCTCAGTGCTACCCGGCCGCTACCAGCTCGACCCGTCGTGCGCGCCGGCTGGCGACGCGTCGGCCGCCGGCCTGGTGACCCTGGGCACGGTCAGCCCGGACGGCCTGGGCGTGACCGGAGCCGGCGCCCAGGGCACCCTGGAGGTCTACGGCACCCATGACGACGGGACCAGCACAACGGTCAGCTACACCGCAGCCGGGCCGCCCGGCGCCCCAGCCCCGGCTAGCCAGGCCTGCGTCCTCAAGCTGACCAGCGACGGCCAGCCCGTCCACTGGCAGCCGGTCCAGTCGACGGTCACCCAGCGCGTCACCGGGACGGGCGGGTGGCTGGAAACCGGGACGCTGGCCTTCCGGCTGCCGCCGGGCCGACCGGACTACTTCACCGGCGACTGCGCCGACGCCGCGCAAGACGCTAGCAGCGGCGGCGAACTCGGCGTTCGCCTGCCGTAACGAGGCGGCCTGGGTTGCCTCGCCCAACCGCTGAGCCGCCGTCGGCTCGTCAGAGCCCCTGCGGCGTCCCCGTGGTCATTTGCGATCGCTCAGTCGGCGCGAGCCGGAGATCGCGTCTAGGTCGGCAAGCAGTTGCGCGGACTCCATCCATACCAGGGCGCCGCCCGGCACGGCTCCGACGGGCGAGATGTGCATGCAGAGGGCGCCAGCGGCCACGTTCGTGTATCCGGCTCGCTCGGCGAATCCGCCGGCGACGACGGCGGCGGCCATCACGCTGATGGTGAAGTCGCTGGCCCAGCGGGTGAACGCGTAGGCCCGGGAGATCCGGGGGATGACGTGCCCGAGGCCTGTTCCCCGAAAGTCGGGCCGGTACCAGCCGCCCCCGGAGAACACCACGCGGCCAGAAATCACGTGGGCGGCTGGCGTAGCGAGCTCGCACATGTCGCCCCGGTCGCGGGCGGCACCCACGTCGCGGTAGAACATCCTAAGCGAGGTGGCCTCGTCGTAAAGGCTGGTGGTACTCCAGTCATACAAGCGTGCGGCCTGGGCCGCGACCACTTCACCGTTCCCGTTCCGGCCGAGCAGCGCGAACCCTGTGCCAGGAGTGATCTCGCTCAGCTCGGGGCTGAAAAGCGGGAGGAGCGGCCGCCAGGTTGCCGCGTTGGCCCGGTTGACGTCGGCTAGCTCGGCCAGCGGTGCGAACGAGATGCTCACCCCGCGCTGCTTGGCGGCGAGATCGGCCCAGATGAAGAAGCGCCGGAGAAGGCCGCGTGGCCCGTGTTCGATCATGGCCGCGTCGAGGAGGGCGCCGGCTTGCGGGCAGTCCACGGTCATCATGTGTTCAGCTCGCCGGACAGGCGGAGGATCCGGGTGGCCCGGGCGATGACGGGCGTGTCGACGAAGTCGCCGTTTGAGAGCTGGATGGCCCCCTTGCCGGCGGCAGCGGCTGCACTGCTGGCGGCGATGACTTCACCGGCCCAGTCGACCTCGGCTTGTGTCGGTGTGTAGACGGCGTTGATGACCGGCACGTGGCTTGGGTGGATCGCCGTCCGGCCGAAGAA
>Ga0310811_10006167_pt1 | contig 15282 bp, 9 predicted proteins | sample YCmetagenome_FD_207642 | JGI IMG/M metagenome (GOLD analysis project Ga0310811, IMG submission 207642) | Soil microbial communities from experimental microcosm in Duke University, North Carolina, United States - YC | ecosystem: Engineered > Artificial ecosystem > Soil microcosm > Unclassified ...
TGAACACGTCGTGCGAAACCCCGTCCGACATCGATGGCCAGGCAACCGCCTTGTACGGTGAGTTTGCGAAGCCATATCTCGCGAAGCTGTTGAACCTCCTATCGATCGATCGGGTGTACACCCGCGCACAGGGCGACTACCTCACCGACGCGAGCGGGAATGAAGTGCTCGATCTGCTCGGTGGATACGGATCCACTTTGCTTGGCCACAATCACCCGCGGCTGGTGAAGGCCTTGTGCGACGCCTACGCGGCGAATGTGCCGACAAACGTCCAAGGCTCAGTGCGCGAGCCTGCGGCCCGCCTGGCACAAAGGCTCAACGGCCTGTTTGCCGCCGCCTTTCCGGATGGCCCCAGGTATCTCACCCACCTCTCGTCCACGGGAACCGAGGCGGTAGAGGCCGCGATCAAGCATGCGCTCCTCGCGTACGTCGACCGACGGACGAACTGGTCGACGGCAGTGGCGAAGGTGTTGACCGACCGAGGCGACGCTGATGCCGGCGACTCCACGCTCCCCGCGCTCACCGACTGGAAAACGTTTATCGACAACGAGCAACCTATCCTGCTCGCTGTTCGGCGCAGCTACCACGGCAAGACCGCCGCCTCGCTCGCCGCGACGTGGAACGCGTCGTTCAAGACGATGTTCGACCGCGCGACCATCCGCACGGAATTCCTGGATGCGGACGACATCCACGCGTGCGAGGAGACTATCCGTCGGTTGGTGCACGACGCGCCGATCGAAGGCCTCCCGCGCTTCTCGCCGATCGTGGGCGTGATCTTCGAACCAATGCAGTGTGAAGGCGGCATGTACATCCTGCCGGATCGATTCATTCGATTCCTCGAGCATGTTCGTCAGGAACACGACGTTCCACTCATCGCCGATGAGATTCAAACGGGATTCTTTCGAACCGGGCGATTTCTGTGCTGCGAGTACTTCGGGCTCCAGCCGGACTACGTGCTTCTCGGCAAGAGTCTTGGCGGTGGTCTCGCGAAGATTTCAGCGACGTGCATCGCTCGACCGAGATACATGGAGGAGTTCAGTTGGATTCACAGCTCGACGTTCGCCGAGGATGAACCATCCTGCATCGTTGCGCTCGAAGCCATCGACGTGATCGAGTCCTTGTCGCCGCCGATCGGTGCGCGTGCGGCGCAATTCGAGTCGAGGATGCGAGCCGGTGTGGCCGCCATTCAGGCGACGGTCGGTCCGTTCGTGGCCGAGATTCGGGGAAAGGGATTTCTGATTGGTCTCGAGTTCGACCTCGCGGGCGAAGGGGTGGAGATCCCGTTGTTCCTCAAGACGGCAACGGATGCCGGCCTCGGGTCCTACCTGTTCATGAGCTACTTGCTGGCGCGTCATGGGATTCGCGTTGGCGTGACGCTCAGCAAACCGACCGTGTTGCGGGTGGAGCCCAGCCTGGACCTGCGGGACTCCGACGTCGACCGATTCCTCGAGGCGCTTCGCGCGTTGTGCGAGCTGATTCGCGATCGGAAGCTTCTTATGCTGACGAAGCACCTCTGGCGCGAGTCCGTGGAGTCCGCCGCTGAAACCGTGCGATCGAGGCCACTCGCCCGGCGGATTTCAGCAAGCGCGGGTACCCGGCGGATCAGCTTCATCACTCACGTCATCGACGTGCCTAACGTTGGAAACATGGACGAGGCGTTGGAGACGCTCAGCGTGTCCGAGCAGCGTCGATTCATCGAGGGCTTCGGCGACGTCGCGGACCCGGTGATCTATCATGAGCAGGAGATCGAGTCTTCGCGCGGCGAGCGCGTCCTCCTAGAGATGTACGGCATCATGCGGATGACGGAGTATTTCGAGCAGAGCCTGCGGCAGAAGAACTTCAGCGCGTTGTCCGAGGTCAACGCGGCAATGGCGCTCGCGCAACGACGCTCGGTGTCGCTCACCGGGCTCGGGCAGTACACGAGCATTGTTTCGAACAACGGCCTCCTCGTAAAGGATTATGGTCCTGCCGTCACGACAGGAAACAGCCTCACGGCGGGCTTTGCGTTCAAGACACTGCGAACCGCTCTGACAAATCGTGGCCTCGATCTGCGCGAGTGTCGGGTCGGTGTCGTCGGCGCGGCAGGTAACATTTGCAACGTGCTCGCGCAGATCGTGGGTGACTACGCCGCATCGCTCACGCTCGTGCATCGCGCCGGAAGTGACGCCGCTCGAATCGAGGCCGCCAAGCTGCGGATGCTCCGGAGCTCAGCCATCGACCCCGAGTGCGTTGTTGTCACCTCGGACGTCAACGCACTCGCCAGCTGCGACGCAATCGTGCTCGGCACGAACACGACGGACGCGCTCATCACGCCGGACATCCTCAAGGCCAATGCCGTGATCGTCGACATCTCGGTTCCGTCGAACGTCGATCGGGCGGTGTTCCAGCATCGGCCGGATGTCGCCGCGTACCACGGCGCGCTGGCGCGACTCCCGAATTGTCAGGCGATCACCAGCGAATGGCTCCCGCTCCCGAAAGGCCAGGTGTACGCATGTCTCGCCGAGACGATAACGCTCGGCCTGACGGGTCGGTCGACGCACTTCAGCATGGGCTCCCTTCGTAAGCCGCAGGTGCTGGAGATTCTCGGCCTCGCGGAGAGCGTCGGTGTCGGACTGGGCAGTCTCGTGCCGCTCAAGACCCGCGGTTGATCCCGCCGCGTTAGCCCTTGAGCTTTGCTGCCTCGAGCATCGTCACCATCTCGGCGATGCGAGCGGCGCGGGTCTCCGGTCGTTTCGCCTGATCGATCCAGCGGAGGAAGTTCTTTCGATAGAACGGGGCGACCGACTGAAAGAATGTCTCTGCGTCCGGGGAAGCATTGAGTGCCGCGGTAATGTCCGCGGCGAGCATTTCGGGCTGCGGGCCGTCCGGCTCGAGGACGACGGCGACGGTTTCGGAGGCGGGAATGTGGTTGTCGCGGAGCCAGGCCGCGCCAAGCGGGAGGGCGTAGGCGTTGCCCTCGGAGCGAAGGAGCCCGCGGATGGGATGGCCGCCAACGGTGCCCTTCACATAGTGCCGTACCTTCCAGCCCCAGGCCTCGTTAGGGTCGAACGGAACGGGGACGTAGCTCTTCGCCCTGGCTCGTATGACGGTCGACTCGAATCGCTTCGCGCTCACGCGGCTCCTCCGCTCTGGCTGCGAATGGCGAACGTTGTCACTTGAATGTGCGGATCGACCACGCCCCCGACAGTTGGTCCTTGCGCCAGGTTCCGCTGACGACCGTCTGCAGCGCCTTCGTGAAGAGGTCGGCCATCTGCGTGGATGTCGTGTCACCGACTTCGGCGGTCCAGCTCCCGGCATTTTCGCCGTCTTTGCCGGTAATTACGGCTCGCCACCCTCCAATCCACGCGTCGGGGGCTTTTGCCGCCGACCAGCCTCCCTGAGCGAGGGTTCTACCCTGCCCGTCGGTCAGCTCCCAGGTTCCGGTGACGGTACCGGCCGTGTCGAGAACCGCGGTCCACGTGCCCATCCAGGTCTGTCCGCTGGCGGTCGCGGCGCTCCACGAACCATTTCGGTTGGTCGGTGCGTTGCTGACCGAATCCGCCCGCGTCGATTGCGCGCGCGACGACCCGGCTGCGAGGAACAGCATACCCGTGAGGAACAGTCGTGTACCGAGCAATGATGATCTCCTGACCGCGTTAGGTACCGCTGGGTCGGGTGGGGAAAGTCGGAAGTGCTGGTGGACGCCATTTAACCCCGTGGAGGCGATCGCGTAAGAGGTTGATCTCCCGGAGCAGACGATCTCGGCAGCTATTCTTCACGTTGTGACGCAGCCCACCGTCGATTTCCTCGATCTGCAGGCCGCGGTCGCCGGCGAGTATTCGCTCCAGCGCGAGCTCGGCCGCGGGGGTATGGGTGTGGTGTATCTCGCGCGCGACGTACAGCTCGACCGCGACGTCGCCATCAAGGTGCTACCCAGTCATCTCGCTCGTGATCCGGTGGCGCGCGAGCGGTTCGTGCGCGAGGCCCGCACGGCGGCCGGTCTCTCGCACCCGCACATCGTCCCTATTCATCGCGTGGGTGAGGTGCGCGCAGGGCATCCCGAGCGGAGCGAGGGACCTCACTTGGTCTTCTTCGTGATGAGCTACGTGGAGGGTGAGACGCTCGGCGAGCGTCTCCGTACGCGCGGTCCGCTCCCACCCACCGAGGCGACGCGGGTGATGCGCGAAGTGGCGTGGGCGCTGGCCTACGCACATGGACGCGGCATCATCCACCGCGACGTGAAGCCCGACAACATTCTGCTCGAAGCAGGAACCGGCCGCGCGCTCGTGACGGACTTCGGCATTGCCCATGGTGGTCGAGACGCCAGTGCAGCGACGGATCCGGGGAAGGTCATGGGGACCGCGCACTTCATGAGCCCGGAGCAGGCCGCCGGTGCCGCCGTCGATGGCCGCAGCGACATCTACGCGCTCGGCGTGGTCGGGTATCTCTCGGTGAGCGGCCGGCTGCCGTTCGAGGGGTCGGATCTCCCGACACTGATTACCCGCCAGGCCACCGAGCCGGCGACCAGCGTTATGCGCGTGGCGCCGGGACTGCCGGCCGCGCTGGCCGCGGTGATCGACCGGTGCCTAACGCGTAATCCTGTCGAACGATTCGCCGACGGAGAGGCGCTGGCGGAAGCGCTTGCCCCCGCGTTCGACGCACGCCCCGCGCTGCCGCCTACGTTGCGGGCGTGGCTCTCGGCGCGAAATCCGCTGCTCATTCCATACATTGCCTGGTCCGGAGGGTTCACGATTCTCAGCCTGGGGAACCTCTATGGATGGTTGACCGGCCAGGGAACCGGGCCGGTCGCCGTCGCAACCCTGGCGGCGATCGCGGCGTCCCCGCTTCTGCCGATTGTCGGGTTCCATCTGAATCAGGCCCATAGACAGTTCCGCGCGGGGCACACGCTGGCTGACCTCCGGGCGGCGCTCGCTGTCGCGCGACGGGAGCGCGACGAAACAGAAGCCATTACGCACAAGGAAGCGGAGCCTCGGGGAATCAGCCTGCTGCGAGGGTTCACGCTCGGCTCGGCCGCGTGGCTCGGCACGACCTTCGGACTGGTACTCTCCGGAGTACTCCATGAACGCGAGCTCGGTCCCTGGCCCTTCATCGCCCCTCTGGTGTCGACCATGGTGTTTGGCGCGGTGAGCAACGCGCTCGACGTGCAGTTCATTCCGACCAGGATTCGCAACTGGTGGCAGGCCGGGATTCGCGACCGCGTCTGGAACAGCCGGTTGGGTGATTGGCTCGCGCGCCGACTTGGGGCGCCGGTGCGCACGCAGTTGGCGGGCGCGTCGGCGTTCCGCGCGACGGAATCCGCGTTAGGTGTCGCGGCGTCTGAGCTGTTCGCGGCGCTGCCGAAGGATTACCGCGAGCAGTTGTCCGAGTTGCCGAAGATCGTTGCGGCGCTCGAGGCTCGTGCGGCAGAGGCCCGCGCCGAGATGGATGTGGTTGCGGCGATGGCGCCGTCGGCTTCAGCGGACGCCGAGGTGCTCGCTGCACGGAGGACCGCGGCGGCCGCTCGCCTCGCGGAGAGCGTCGCCGCACTGGAAGGTCTTCGACTCGACCTGCTGCGCCTGCACGCGGGCGCCGCCGATCTCCAGCCGCTTACGACGCTAATGGATGCGGCGCGCGAGATCGGCGAGGACGTTGGCCGTCTCGCGGAGGCGCAGCGAGAGGCGGAGCGCGCCGCGAGTGGCTAGGATCCGGCGGGCTGGACAGACGACGGTCTGGGGAGAGACGCCGTGGTAGCTGACGGCGACATCATGCACATCCGGTTCAACGGGTAGTGCGGTCATCGCCTAACGTACCATCACCGCCGGCGAGCAGCGAGGCGGCGACATCCAGCAGCCGCTGCATGCGAAACGCGCCGCGCAGTACAACGAGCGGGGCCAGCCGTCGTGCCTCGGTCGTGTCCGAGATGGCCGTGTCGTCCGACAGCAACACCGCCGGTACGGCCGGCAGGTGACGCAGCACGGCGCGCTCGGCGTGCGCGACCACGAGCACGCGGGGCGTGGCCTGCGCCGCCGCATCGAGCGCTGATGCGACGGACCCGGCCACGACGACGTCCACGGTGGCCCGCTGACGCAGGGAGTCGCTCACATACGCTCGGACGTCGGGATCGGATGCCACGACGAGGGCCACGCGTGGGTTCGCGTCGCCTAACGACTCGGCCGCCAGCAGAGCAACTTCGAGCGAGACCTGCTCGGAACGCACCGGCGGCCGTCGATGATCGTCCCCCGAGCAATGCGCGGAAGATCGATTCATGGAGACCTGGGATGACGAAAGTGGAACGCGCGGCATGTTACCGGGCGGCGATCAGTTTCTCGAACCGCGGGTTCCCCTTGAGCGGCGCGAACGTGGGCTCGATGCGAAGCCACCCGGGCGACAGGTAGTAAGGTCGGGCGAGGATCGACTCCAGGATGTCGAGCGCCTTCTCACGGTCGCCGATGAGCAGGTAAATCCGCGCCATCTGATGCCGCATGTACGTCCCATTCTCGTAGTCACGCTCCAGCGGCAGGAGCGCCATGCCTCGTTCGCCTTCGGCGATGGCCTCGGTGCGGCGACCCGCGTACGCGAGGGACAGCCCCAGGAATGTGTGGCGTTGTGCGTTGTTGGGACTGGCGCGGAGCTGCTGCGCAAACTCTCGTGCCGCGGTGTCGCCCCACGCTCGCGCTGCAACCGGATCACCGCGCCAGTCGTAGACCTGCGCGCGAACGATCGCCCAGTTCGCCCGATCGTCGTCGAACACGTCAGGCCCGAGCGCGAGCAGCCGCAGCTGCTGTGCATCGGTCAGCACCCAGCCCAGGTCCTGGTAGGTAGCCAAAAACGCCACGAGCTCGTCCTGATTCATTCGGCTACCCCCGTCGTCCAGGATGCGGCGCGCACCGGCCAGGTCACCTTCGGCGAGCGATACCATCATCCGATCCTCGAGGCTGGAGATATTCGGGGCGAGCGCGAGCTCACGATCAGCGGCGGCGCGCGCCTCGGGATATCGACGCAGCCGGACGAGAACTCTTTGGAGATTGGACGCTGGACTGATCGATTGCGGGTCGAGCTGTTGCGCCAGGCGTGCGCTGCTCAGGGCGTCTTCGAATCTTCCTAGCGATGCATACGTCGACGCGAGCTTCGAGTGTACCTCCGGGTCGTTAGGCGCCGAGGCGCGCGCGATCTCGAGCTCGGCGAGGCCGCGCTCGGGGCTATTTTCCACCGCGCGGTAGTACGAGGACAGCATGACATGTGTGAATTCGGACTGGGGGGCGAGGCGAACAGCTCGATCGGCTGCTTCGCGAGCCAGGCGCGCGAGCTCCGGGGTCGGCACGCCGTTGCTGTAGAGCATCGAACGCGTCCTGGACAGTCGCGCCCAGGCCAGCGCGAAAGTCGAGTCCAAGGTCACTGACCGCTCGTACTCGGCGATCGCCCGACGCAGCTGCGTCGGGGCGCTCGGATTCGACCAGTACAGCGCTTCGGCCCGGAGAAATGCATCGTAGGCGGCTGAATCACGCGTCGGGACTTCAACGAGGCGGGCCTGGTCGACGCCGCCGACTGCGACGCGCATCGCCTCGGCCACCTTCCCGGCAATCTCTCCCTGCACCCGGAACACGTCGGCGATTTCGGCGTCGAACGGCTGCTGCCACTTGCTGGAGGCCGCACCGTCACCTGCGATCTCGACAAGCTCCGGGCTCACTTGCACGTGGCTCGTGCCGGAACCCTTCGCCCACCGAACGGTGCCGGTGAGCAGGTAGCGCACGCCAAGCTCCCGAGCGATGTCGGTCGGTGACTTTGTCGTCCCGCGATACCGCATCGATGATGCGCGGGCGATGACCTCCATGTTCGCGAGTCCGGTGAGCTTGCCGCGCACCGCATCGGTGATCCCGTCGGCGAAGTAGGCCTCCGAGGAGTCACCGAGGTTCTCGAACGGGAGGACGGCGATGCGACCACGCGAATCGGTTGACGCGGCCCGGGCGTCCGTAGCCCCACGCTTCCACACCGCCATGCCGCCAGCGCCGAGTACGAGCGCAACGATCGCGATGACGATGACATTGGCCTTGATGTCGCGTCGCCGCGCGAGCAGGCTGCCCGAAGTCGTCACGTTAGGTGTCGACACGCCGCGAAGCACGGCGCTGGTCGGCTGCGTCCCGCCGCTCGGCGTCGTGATGTCGTCGAGGGCGTGCACGATTTCGGCCGCCGTCTGCGGGCGGTCGGCCGGCCGCTTCTCGAGGCAGCGCATGATGAGCGCGGCCAGCGCCGGCGGGACGCTCGGGCGTCGCTGCGCGATCGGCACCGGTACCTCGGTGACGTGAGCGGCGAGCAGCTGCGATGGATTCTTCGCCGTGAACGGGGGCAGACCGGTCAGCATCTCGTACGCGAGCACGCCGAACGCGTAGACGTCCGCGCGATAGTCGGTGTTCGGGTCAGCCGAGGCCTGCTCCGGTGCCATGTACGCCGGCGTTCCCAGCGCGACGCCCAGCGACGTCACGGCGCCTGTCTGGGGGGCCCTCGGGCCATTGCCCTCGGGACGATCAGTGCCGGCGGCACTGATCGCTTTGGCGACCCCAAAGTCTGCGACCATTGCGACGTCGCCCGAGAACAGCACGTTGTCGGGCTTGATGTCGCGGTGGACGACGCCACGTTCATGCGCATACGAGAGCGCGCTCGCGATCTCGCGCAGGATCCGCACTGCCTCGCTGACCGGAAGCTCGCCGCGCCGGGCAAGGCGAACCCGAAGCGACTCCCCCTCGACGAACGGCATCGTGAAGTAGGGCAATCCCTCGGTCTCGCCCGCCGAGAGCAGCGGGACGATGTGGGGGTGCTGGAGCCGCGCCGCAACCGAGATCTCCCGCTTGAACCGTTCGGTCGAGACGCCGGCGGCCAGCTCCGGCGGCAGCACCTTTACCACGACCCGCCGTCCTAGGGCAGTTTCGCTGGCCGTGAAGACCCGCGACATACCGCCGCCGCCAAGCTCACGGTCCAGGATGTAGGTGTTTGCGAGCGACGATTCCAGCCGTTCGCGGAGATCAGCCGTCATGGGATTCTTCTTCTCTATGGTGGCGCGCTGGGCAGAACGGCGGGCAACGGGGCCCAAGATGCGGATTTTGGCGCAGGACCACCTATCAGCCGCGTTGTCGGCTGGAAACTGGGGCGTTGCTTTGTGCTGGCGTCGTGTCAGCCAGGTTGTCTGGGCATGTCAGCCACGTTGCTTAAAGGCGCGATTCGAACGGCGCTGAATTCCGAAGAGCGCGAAATCCCGAACTGCGCTGAATCCCGAAGAGCGCGAAATCCCGAAGGGCGGAACCGCCACGGGCGAAAACGGCGGCGAGGGGCGCGGCTGCGGCAACGGAAGCGTGTCGAGCGCAGTGGAACGGTGGCGCGCGGAGCGCGGATCGGCGCCACCGTTCCGCCATGCCGCACCGCAACCTCTACGTCCTCGATGCCGCCGAGCAGGCGGCGAGGCAGGTCAACGCGCTGATCGATCGGCCGAAGCGGCCGCCGCTGCTACACGTCAAGCAGCTGCGCGACTCCGCGCAGTCCGTCGTCGCCAATATTGCCGAGGGATTCGGGCGCGGAACGGGGCGCGACCGAGACCGACCGCTCGAGATCGCCCGCGGTGAGGCGGAGGAGACCATTCGCCATCTGACCTTCGGGATTTCGCGCTGTTCGGGATTCAGCGCCGTTCGGGATCGTGCGACGTTCGGGATTCCGCGCCGTACGCCTTTTGCGCTTCTCGGAAAACGGTCGGTGACATCCCGTATGCCTCTAGAAAGCACTGGGAGAAGTAGGACAGGCTGTTGAATCCAACGGCGTAGGCGATGTCCGCTACTCGCTCGTTCGTATCCCTGAGCAGCGTTGCACCTCGCTCGAGTCTCGCCCGCCGAATCAGGTCGGACGGAGACTCGCCGAACAGCTGGCGAGTACGGCGAAAGAGGTACGTGCGCTCCTGTGCGACCTCGCGGGCGAGCTCCGTCACGCCGAAATCCGGGTCGGCGAGGTGCTGGGCGATCGCCGCCTCCACCTTGGCCACAAACGCCTGGTCGGCACCGGAAAGCTCCGGGTTCGACCTGACGCCACGGGCCGCCGCGGTACTCGCGGCGGGAGCGGCGCCGGGAGCGGGGACGGTAGCGGAGCTGGAAGGGACGGGTGTCGCCACGAATCGCTCGCGCAGCCGCCGTCGTTGCGCGATCAGATTGTCGATCCGCGCAGAGAGCTCTCGCATGTCGAACGGCTTCGTCAGGTAGTCATCCGCCCCGCCCTCCAACCCGCTGAGCCGCTGGTCCATCCCGGTGTGAGCCGTGAGCAGGATGATCGGGAGGAAGTCGGTCTCGGGACTGGCGCGCAGCGTTCGCACGAGTGAGTGCCCATCGACGTCCGGCATCATGAGGTCGCTCACGACGACATCGGGAAGCTCGCGGCGCGCTACCTCGATGCCGTCCGCGCCGTTCGCCGCCTCGAGCACCCTGAACCGGCCGCCGAACTGATCGTGAACGAATGCCCGCAGGTCGGGGCTGTCGTCGACGATCAGGAGCGTGGGAACATCGAACCCTCCCGTCTCGCCTAACGCGTGTACCGGGGATTGCCCGTTCCCCTCGGGGAGTGCACCCTGGTCGCCTTCGACCACTGCCGGATGCGTATCGCTGGTGGTGTCAGCCTCGCCAAGCGGCAGCATCACGGTGAAGGCCGCGCCAGGGGACAGATCGCCGCTGGAGACCGTGACTGTCCCTCCGTGAAGCGTGACGAGCTCCTGCACGAGGGCGAGGCCGATCCCCGTTCCGGGCTGGGCGCGCGTCATCGCGTCATCCGTCTGGTAAAAGCGCTCGAAAACACGCGGCAGATGGTCGGCCGAGATGCCCGGACCGGTGTCGGCTACGCGTAGCATCGCACCAGCGTCGGTCTCGGCCAGCGTTAGGGTGATACGACCACCACCCGGCGTGAACTTCACCGCATTCGACAGCAGGTTGGAAAGAATCTTCTCCACGGCGTCGGGGTCGAACGCACCGCGCAGCGATGCGGACCTGTCCATCTCGAGCACCACGCCCTTGGCCTGGGCGGCGGGAACGAACGCTTCGGTCGTTGTTCTCACGAAGGCGGCCAGGTCGAGCGGCCGGCGGTGGAGGCGCATCTGCCCGGCTTCGAGCTTCGCGACGTCGAGGATCTGGTTGACGAGACGCAGCAGCCGGCGTGAGTTGCGGAGCGCCATCTCCACCGATCGCCCGGTCCTGGCAGTGACCTCATGCCGCTCGATCTGTTCGCGCACGCTCTCGAGCGGACCAATCGTGAGTGTGAGCGGGGTTCGAAACTCGTGGCTGACATTCGCGAAGAAGCGAGACTTGGCGCGATCGAGCTCGGCGAGGCGCTCGTTCTGATGCGCAAGCTGCTGCTCGCGCTCGCGAAGCTCCGACGTCCGCGCCGCGACGACGGTCTCGAGCTGCTCGGCGCGGAGCCTAACGCGCCGCGTCCACAGGGCGGCCAGCCCCCATGCCGTCCCGATGGTCACCAACACGAGCCCGAATCGGAAGCCACCGGTTTCCCACGGCTTAAACGCAAGTACCATCGGAAGTCCAACATCCGCCGACGCGAACTCGGCGTCCGGAGACGCGGCCTGCACGTGAAATACGTAAGAACCGGGCGGGACGCGTGTGTAGAACGCGACGCGCCGGCTCCCCGCATCCACCCAGTTGGCGTCGTATGGCTCCAGCCGATAGCGGAACCGAAGATTCTTGGGCTCGAGCAGGGACAGCGCGGTGTATTCGAACGTCAGGTTGCGGCCGTTCACGCCAACCCGGATGGGCCCACCGGACGGAACGATCGTCGAATCACCGGCGACGATTCGCTCGACGGCGGCCAGCGGCGTGACGCGTCGAGCCGTGACGATGCGCGGATCGACAATCGCTATGCCATCCTGCGTGGGGAACCAGAGTCGTCCGTCCTTCGTTCGGATGCCCGCTGACCCGACGCCACCATTTCCTTCACGGTTCCTCATCCCGTCGCGCTCGGTGTATGCCGTCGAGTGCACATCATGCGCACGTCCCTCGGCGAACGCCACGAGCTCTGACCGCGGAACCCAGAAGATCCCCCGGTTCGTGTTCATCCAGAGGCGATCAGCATCGTCGGCCAGAATGCGGTGGATGGCGTTGTCGTAGAGGCCATTCTGCGTGGTGATGCGCACGATCCGGTGACGACGCGTGGAGTCGGCCCACTCACGTGGCTCGAGCCGCGCAAGGCCGCGCCCCTCGGTGCCGACCCAGAGGAAGCCGTCGGGGTCGACGTGGAGGGCCCGCACCACGTCACTGGGCAACCCATCGATGACGGAAACCTGCGTGAACCGGCCTCGGTCATGCCTAACGATCCCGCCGCCACCTGTGGCGATCCAGAGCGCACCGTCGGGGGTGTTCGCGAACGCGCGGACCTGAATCGCGCCGAGCGGCCAGCCGGGCACGCGCTGCCACTGCCCGTTGTCGTAACGGAGCACACCGTTCGAGGCGCCAGCCCACAAGCGGCCCTGCGCGTCCGCGGCGATCGCGTGGACGCCGAGGTTGTTCGCGAGCGCCGCGCTACTCGTGTCACGAAGGCATCGAAACTCCGGTAGCGTGCAGGACCGAATGCCGTCGAGCGCCGCGACCCAGAGATGGTCTGGCCGGTCCGAGAAGAAATCGCGCGGGTTCGGCGGGTAGTCGTCAAATGGCGTAGGGCGGCCTTGTGGAGTTCGCGGCGGAAAGTTCGTGACGTGATTGCCGGCCTTCGCATCGATCCGACTGACGCCCCTTTCGAGCGCTCCTACCCAGACGTTGCCCCACGCATCCTCGTACACCGGGTAAACATTCCCGGACTGTAGCCCCTCGGGAACGCTTATCACCTCGAAAATCGACGGTTTGAGCCTGACGAGTCCCGCTGTTCGCGTTCCGAGCCAGATGCTGCCTTCGCGGTCGATCGCCACGCTCATGATTGCCCCGGGCGCGTAGTCATCTCCGGGCGATCCTTCGAGCGCGGCGACGCGGCTCGTTTCGTGGAAAAGCTCGGGGCCGTGCGCGTACCAGGCCGTTCCTGCCGAATCGAAGCCGAGTGCTGGCCAGAGAGGCCTCGTTCCCCCGGTAAACCGGGTGACGCTCCTCGCGACTGTGCCAGTCGCGACGTATGTGGCCTCGCGCCCAAGCATCCACATGCGATCGCCGCGAGAGTCGTAGCGAAAGGCGGTGACGTTCGTGAGCGGCCCATCGGCTTCGCGGACTTCGCGGAAACCGTGGTCCTCGATCCAGACAGCCCCCGTGTCCGAGACCCAGAGTCGTCCGTGCGTGTCCGCCGCAACGCGCCAGAGCTCGTGTCCTCTCAGCGCGGGCGGAGTAATGTCCTCCAGCTTGCCGTTGGCAATGCGCCAGACTCCGCGCCCAGGGGTGGCAATCCAGATGCTTCCGTCGAGGCGTCTGACGGCGCCACCGTAGCCGGACTCCATACCAAGGCTATCGGTCGCGGCGGCATCGGTGAACGACGTAAACCGTCCATTCTCGACAATGCCGACGCCTCGATTCGTTAGGAGCGCGAGCGAGCCGTCCGGCGACGCCACCAGTTGCGGCGTCTTGATACGCAGCTCACGGTCGGCGCCGACGTGCGTGAACTGCCCGCGAAAATGGCGGACGAGGTGCCCCTGCTCCGTGACGATCCAGAGCGCCCCCACTCGATCCTCGAACAGCGAGACGATCCGGTTGCTCGGCAGTGCCGGCGTATTGCCCGCGTTATAGACGGTGAAGCGGACGCCATCGAAGCGGACGACACCGTCGTTGGTGCCTAACCAGAGATACCCATCGCGCGTCTGCAGGATCGCGGTGATGGTGTTGATCGGGAGCCCATCGGCGACGGTCCAGTCCTCGCGCACATACGTCCCCGCGGAAGACGGCGGCGCTACGCCCTGCGCCATAGCGATTGCCGGGATGGTGACGAAGGAGGCAAGGACGGCGAGGCGTGGTAACAGGTGCGCGCGAGTCACACCAGCCTCGCCTCCACCACGCGCTCGGCAGCAGTCTGCGCCGAGATTCCCTCCTGCTCCGCACGCCGCAAAACCTCGACCGAAGAATCGAAGATCGATTCGACAGCGGCATCCGTCTCTGCATCGGTCCAACCCGCGAGCACCCGGCACAGATAGATCGCGCCGCCCGCGTTCGCGATGAAGTCGGGCACGTAGGTGATGCCACGCGAACGAAGCGAGTCCCCATCAGCACTCGTCTCGAGTTGGTTGTTCGCCGCGCCGGCAACCGCATGCACTTTGAGGCGCGGGATCGTTCGCGCGTTCAACGTCGCACCCGTCGCGCACGGGGCGTACAGGTCAGCCTTGGCGTCGTAGATCTCGTCCGGGCGACAGACCTCCGCTGCGATCTCCGCGACCACAGCGTCGACGCGTTCCCTGGAAACATCGGACACGATGAGCCGGGCGCCGAGCGCGTGCAGTTGAAGCGCGAGTGCCTTGCCGACATGGCCACACCCCTGCACCGCGACGCGCACGCCGTGCAGATCGCGGCTCCCCGTCCCCACGTATCGCGCCGCTTCGATCGCGCATACGACGCCGCGCGCCGTCACCGGTGACGGGTCATTCAGCTCGTTAGGCATCCCCGTCACGTGCGTCGTGGTCTCGCGAACCGTGACCATGTCCACCGGGCCCGTCCCGATATCCACCGACGTGATGTAACGACCCTTCAACGACTCCACGGCGCGGCCGTGCGCGCGGAGCAATGCGGCACGATCGTACCCGCTCGCCGGCTCGAGAATCACGCTCTTCCCGCCACCGAGTGGAATGTTGGCCGCAGCACACTTGTACGTCATGCCGCGTGCGAGACGGAGGACGTCGGTGAGTGCGGCATCGTCGTCCGCGTACCGCATGAGACGCGTGCCGCCGAGCGCTGGCCCACGCTGCGTGTTGTGGATGGCGAGGATCCCGTGGTACGACGCGTCGGGGTCCTGGGCGACCCAGACTTCCTCGTAGCCGGCGACGCAGGGCGAGTCGAGCTTGGTGAGCTGAAGGGACATGGCTTCGGGCTGAGGGCGGAAGTATTCTAGCTACCGGGACTAGGGACTGGGACTAGGGACTCGGCCGGGAGCCTTCTACCGCCGAGCAAGCCTCCTCGCGAGTAATAGCCTCCCGGCCGAGTCCCCAGTCCCTAGTCCCCAGTCCCTGTGGCAGACGCACTCCGACACGCTGATCTGGATGACCTGTTCGCCACCGACGCGATCAGGGACCCTTACGCGTTCTTCGGGCGACTTCGCGAGACGGACCCCGTGCACTGGAATGCGCGGCATCAGCTCTGGATCATCACCCGACAC
>Ga0310811_10006168_pt1 | contig 15280 bp, 13 predicted proteins | sample YCmetagenome_FD_207642 | JGI IMG/M metagenome (GOLD analysis project Ga0310811, IMG submission 207642) | Soil microbial communities from experimental microcosm in Duke University, North Carolina, United States - YC | ecosystem: Engineered > Artificial ecosystem > Soil microcosm > Unclassified ...
GTCCGGCTGATCTTCCAGCCGGCCGAAGAGGTCCAGCCGGGCGGCGCGATCGACATGGTCGAGTCCGGAGCCCTCGACGGTGTCGAGCGCATCTACGCCCTGCACTGCGACCCCCGGCTGGCCGTGGGGCAGATGGGTACCCGCGTCGGCCCGATCACCTCGGCGTGCGATCTGCTGGAGATCCGGCTGACCTCGCCCGGCGGACACACCTCCCGGCCGCACCTGAGCGCCGACCTGGTGCACGGCCTGGGGGTCCTGATCACCCAGCTGCCCTCGCTGCTGTCGCGGCGGGTCGACCCGCGCTCGGGCACCGTGCTGGTGTGGGGTGCCGTCGAGGCCGGGCAGGCGGCCAACGCCATCCCGCAGAACGGCACGCTCCGTGGCACCTTGCGCACCGGCGACCACGGTGTGTGGCTCGAGATGGAGCCACTGATCCGCTCGCTGGTCACCGCGCTGCTGGCGCCGCTGGGTGTGGGCTACGTGCTGGACCACCAGCGCGGGGTTCCGCCGGTGAACAACGAGTCGCTCAGCGCCGGCCTGCTGCATGACGCGGCGGTCGCCGGTCTGGGTGTCGACGCTGCCACCGGTACCGAGCAGTCCAGTGGTGGTGAGGACTTCGCCTGGTACCTCGAGTCGGTTCCCGGCGCGATGGGCCGGCTGGGCGTCTGGTCGGGAGAGGGCCCGATGAAGGACCTCCACCAGCCCACGTTCGACCTCGACGAGCGGGCGCTGCCGGCCGGGGTGAGGGTGCTGGTGCACGCCGCGCTGGCCAGCCTCGCCGCCTGACCCGGGTCTGAGCCGGCCCGGCCGGCTCCTGCCTGACAACGCCGCCGTCCGGCGGTTCGGCCCTCCCGCCTGAACCGCGGGACGGCGGCGTTCAGTCGCTCTTCGGGGGCTCGTCCTTCGCGCGCTTGTCGCGCTTGGGGCGCTTCTCACCCTGGTCGGCGGTGTTCTCGGCGTGCCCGGCGACCGAACTGCTGGTGCGGACGTTGCGCACGATGTCGCGGCCGAACGTGACGTCCAGACGCTCCGAGACGGCCAATTGCAGCACGGCCAGCATCGCCTCGCCGGAGACCTCCTGGAGCTGCGCGATCGTCTTGTAGACGCCGGGCCAGCGTTCAGCCGGCCGCCCCGAGTCGTCGAACGGTCGCCAGATCTCGCCGAGGAACAGCTCGACGTACAGCTTGGCGATGCCGTCGGCGTGCTTGCGCAGCTGCTCGACCACGTCGAGCGAGCGGCTCATGGGGATGCCCATGTCCACCATCGACTGGGCGGCGGCCATCAGCCGGGGGCTGACCTCCTCGTACTGGTCCTCGCCCACCTCACGCAGTAGCCCCAGCTTGAGGGCCCGCCGCAGCTGCCCGGTGTCTTCGCCGGAGTAGCGCTCGGCGAGCTCGTCGAGGTGCACGATCTGGCGTGCTTCCGGGGCGAACAGCTCCCGGACGGTGCGGATGAACCGCACGACCTCCTCGGTCGTGCCCCCGGTGGTGTCGAGCAGCTTCTTGATCGTGTCGAGCTTGACCCCTTCACCCTGGAGCTCCTTGATGAGCTCCAGACGGGCCGCATGGTCGGGCCCGTAGTAGCCCGTCCGGGCCTGGACCTGCGGCGGCGGTAACAGCCCCCGGGCCTGGTAGGCGCGGATGTTGCGCACTGTGACGCCGCTCTCGCGGGCCAGCTCGTCGATCGTCCTCCACTGGACACCGTCAATCTCGATGGGCATGTGACATAGCTTAGCAGAGCAGATCAACAACTATGTGACATAGAACAACGAGTAAGGCGGCTAGCTATGTGACATCAATCTGTGCTGTACTGATGTCATGTTCTCAACCGTAACCGCGCGCCGCCCCGGCAGGCTGACCGCCGCCGTCTCGGTGCTGACCGCTCGGCTGACCACCCCGCTGCTGCCCGAGGACTACCTCGCCCTGGCCAACCCGCTGTGGTCGACCACCGCCCTGCGCGGCAAGGTGGTCGGACGGCGTGAAGAGACCGCCAGGGCGACCACGCTCCGCATCCGCCCCGGCCGCGGCTGGACCCCCCACCTCGCCGGCCAGTACGTCCGCATCGGCGTCGACGTCGACGGCGTACGGCAGTGGCGCACCTACACGCTGACCAGCCCGGAGGGCAGCCGCGAGCTGTCGATCACGGTGCAGGCGCAACCCGGTGGCACGGTGTCGCCCTACCTGGCACACGAGATGCCGGTCGGCACGATCGTCCACCTCGAACCGCCCGCCGGGGACTTCGTGCTCCCCGGCCCCACGCCCACCCGGCTGCTGATGATCACCGGCGGCAGCGGCATCACCCCGGCGATGGCCATGCTCCGTACGTTGGCCGCCGAGGGTTCGCTGCCCGACGTCGTGATGGTGCACAGCGCGCCCACTCCCGACGACGTCATCTTCGGTGCCGAGCTCCGTGAGCTCGCGCGCACCCATCCCGGACTGCGGCTCATCGAGCGGCACACCGACACCGAGGGTCTGCTCGAACTCGCCGAACTCGACCGGATCTGCCCTGACTGGGCCGACCGGGAGGCGTTCGTATGCGGCCCGGCGGGCCTGCTCGACGCCGCCGAGCTGCACTGGACGGCGCGGCCCGACCGGCTGCACCGCGAGCGCTTCACCCCGCCGGCCCGGACGCCGGGCGGATCCGGGGGCACGGTCGCCTACGGCGACGCAGCCACCCTCTCCGTCGACGGCGACTCCAGCCTGCTCGAAGCGGGCGAGGCGGCCGGGCTGACGCTGCCCAGCGGCTGCCGGATGGGGATCTGCTTCGGCTGCGTCCTGCCGCTGCGCGACGGCCAGGTCCGTGACCTGCGTACCGGGCAGGTGCACGGGGAGCCGGGAGACCTGGTCCAGACCTGCATCTCCGGTGCGAGCGGCGCAGCCCGCCTCGACCTCCAGAACTGACGTCCCCACAAACCCTGAGGAGACTCACCATGACCATCACCATGCCGGCGCGTGACGCCGGAACCCGGGCCGTCGTGCCCTCGCCCGCCGAGTCGATGCACCCGGTGGCGTCCACCCCCGCGCCCGAGGCGTGCGGGCTGACCGCCGAGCAGATCGAGGAGTTCGGCCGCAGGCTCGACGCCGTCCGCGAGCGCATCCTCGCCGAGCGCGGCGCCTCCGACGCCGCCTACATCCGCAAGGTGATCCGCACCCAGCGGCTGCTGGAGATCGGCGGCCGGGCGCTGCTGTTCGCCGGCATCCTGCCGCCGGCGTGGATCGCCGGTACCGCGATGCTCTCGGTGGCCAAGATCCTGGAGAACATGGAGATCGGCCACAACGTCATGCACGGCCAGTGGGACTGGATGCGTGACCCCAAGATCCACTCCAGCACGTGGGAGTGGGACCTCGTGAGCAGCTCGCAGGACTGGAAGCACTCCCACAACTACGAGCACCACACCTACACCAACGTCCTGGGCAAGGACCGCGACGTGGGCTACGGCCTGCTGCGGATCTCCGAGGAGCAGCCCTGGAGGCCCTACTACCTGGGCAACTCGGTCTACAACATCCTGCTCTCGCTGTTCTTCCAGTGGGGGGTGTCGCTGCACGACCTGCAGTACGAGCGGGTCATCGCCGGGGAGAAGAGCCGCTCCGAGGCCTGGACCCAGCTCAAGCGGATCGGGCGCAAGATCCGCCGCCAGGTGCTGAAGGACTACGTGGTGTTCCCGGCGCTGGCCGGCCCGTTCTTCCTGCCGGTGCTGCTGGGCAACCTCACCGCCAACACGGTCCGCAACATCTGGTCGCACGCGGTGATCTTCTGCGGGCACTTCCCCGACGGGACCGTGGTGTTCACCGAGGATCAGCTGGAGGGTGAGACGCGGGGCCAGTGGTACCTGCGCCAGATGCTCGGCTCGGCCAACCTGGAGGGTGGCGAGCTCTTCCACCTGATGACCGGCCAGCTGAGCTTCCAGATCGAGCACCACCTGTTCCCGGACCTGCCCAGCAACCGCTACGCCGAGGTCTCGACCGAGGTCAAGGCGCTGTGCGAGGAGTTCGGCTTGCCCTACACCTCGGGTGGGCTCGGACGGCAGTACTTCCAGGTGCTGCGCAAGATCCAGCGGCTGTCCCTGCCGAAGGGGCGCATCGCCGCCTGACGCCGCGCCACCTTCCCGGCCCACCGCTGGATTCAGCCGCCCTCGACTCCTGCCCGGAGTCGGGGGCGGCGGTCCGCCCCGGTGATCCCGTCCAGCCCGTCGGCGCCGATCCGGGCCGCGAGCGCGGTGCCGTACCGGACGAGCCCGGTGACGTCTATGCGGTACGGGGGGTCGGCCGCGAACGGAGTGATCCGCTCCGCGCCGCGCTCCAGCAACGACGCCGCACCGGTCGCGTTGCCCCGCTGGGCGTGCGTCAGGCCCACCGCCAGCTGCGCCAACCCCTGCCACAACGCCCGCTCGTCGCCCGTCGAGGCCTTCCACGCGGCCTCCAGCACCTCGTGCGCGTGGAACGGCCGGTCGGCGTCCAACAGGTGCTGTGCCTCGTCCAGCGTCGTGTCCGGGTCCAGTACCAGGTCGTCGGGGACTCGGGGCACACCGTCCGCCCCGGGGCGCAGCGGCCGGCCGGTGGCGTCCCTCGGCCGCGCGTTCAGAGCGCGTCCACGGCTGTCGCGGTCTCGGTCCCTCACGGCCCCGATTCTGGTCGCCACCCCCGCGAGTTGCGCGTTCTGGGTGCGCGAGTTGCGCGTTCTGGGTGCGCGAGTTGCGCGTGCGCGAGTTGCGCGTTCCGGTCCGCGAGTCGCGTCGGTGCGGGGATCGATGAGAGCCTCAGAAGCCGGTGGATGCCCCGTTTCGGGGGTTGGACTCGGTATCGCCCACCTGGACGTGGTACGCATTTCCGGTGACCCTTGACTTGAGCACCCTGACCGTGTCCGTCGACGCCGGAGTCGCCGAGGTTCGGATGAACCGCCCCAAGCAGGCGAACTCGCTCAGCAGGGAGATGTGGTCCGAGCTCCGCGCCGCCGCGAACGCGCTGGACGCCGACCCGTCGGCCCGGGTGATCGTGCTCTCCGGCGAGGGCAAGCACTTCTGCGCCGGCATCGACACCACCATGCTGGGCGAGCTGCTGTCCATGGCGCCCGGCGAGGGCGACTGCGCAGGCCGCGCCTCGGAGGCGATGCGGCGGGTCATCCTGGACCTGCAGGATGTGATCACCTCCTTCGAACGCTGCCGCAAGCCGGTGCTGGCCGCCATCCAGGGCGCCTGCATCGGCGCCGGCCTCGACCTCGCGGTGGCCTGCGACCTGCGCTACGCCACAGCGGACGCCAACTTCGTCCTCAAAGAGGTCGACATGGGCCTCGCGGCCGACGTCGGTGTGCTCCAGCGGCTGCCCCGGATCGTGGGGGAGGGCGTGGCCCGCGAGCTCGCCTACACCTGCCGCCCGGTGTCGGGCACCGAGGCCGCCGAGCTCCGACTGGTCAACCGCTGCTTCGGCAGCGCCGAGGAGCTGGCGAAGGGGGTCGGTGAGATCGCCCGCGAGCTGGCCGCCAAGTCCCCGCTGGCGATGCGGGGCACCAAGCACGCCATCACCTACGCACGGGACCACAGCATCGCCGACGGCCTCGACCAGATCGCCAGCTGGAACGGTGCCACCCTGATCTCGAACGATCTCACCGAGGCGCTGTCGGCGTTCATGGAGAAGCGTCCGGGCAACTACGCCGACTGAGGCACGTTTCCCATCCCACGGTGTGATGTGGGGTCCGACCTCGCGGGACAAAATCTCGCTGGATCGGCCGACTCGGCCTGATGACGAACGCAGAAATCGAATTGGAGAGTCGTGGAGATCACCGCCGCTGTCGCGCACAAGCCGAACGCCGATTTCACCATCGAGACGCTGAACCTGGACGGCCCGCGCGCCGGCGAGGTGCTCGTGGAGATCAAGTCGGTCGGCATCTGCCACACCGACCTGGCCGCCCGTGAGGGGCAGATCCCGTTCCAGATGCCCGCGGTCCTCGGCCACGAGGGCGCCGGTGTGGTGCTCGAGGTCGGCGAGGGTGTCACGAAGGTCAAGGCGGGTGACAAGGTCGGCCTGACGTTCAACTACTGCGGCCAGTGCCGCAACTGCGCCAAGGGCGACATGGCGTACTGCTACAACTTCATGCCGCTGAACTACGCCGGTGTACGGCTCACCGACGGCATCTCGCCGATCACCACCACCGACGGGCAGCCGGTCAGCTCGCTGTTCTTCGGGCAGTCGTCATTCGCCTCGCACGCCCTGGCCAACCAGTACAACGTGGTCAAGCTGCCCGACGACGCCGACCTGGAGCTCGTCGGCCCGCTCGGCTGCGGGGTGCAGACCGGTGCCGGCTCCGTGATCAACTCGCTGGGAGCCGACGAGGGGTCCACGCTGCTGGTCCTGGGCGGCGGCTCGGTCGGGCTGTCCGCGGTGCTCGGTGGGGTCGTCCAGCGCTGCGCGAACATCATCGTGGTCGAGCCGTACGAGAGCCGCCGCAAGCTGGCGCTGGAGCTCGGGGCCACCCACGCCCTGGACCCGGCCGCCGGCGCGCTGGCCGACCAGGTCAAGGCCATCAACGAGCTGGGGGCCGACTTCATCTTCGACACCACCGGCATCCCGGCCGTGGTGGAGTCGACCTTCACCGCGATGGCCCCGCACGCCGCCCTCGGACTGGTCGGCGTACCGACCGACCCCGAGGCCTCGGTGAACGTGAGCCTGATGGGCGCACTGGTGGCCGGGGTGACCGTGCACGGGATCATCGAGGGCGACTCGGTGCCCGACGAGTTCATCCCGCGGATGGCTCAGCTGCACGCCGCGGGTGAGTTCCCGTTCGACAAGATGGTCACCAAGTTCCCGTTCGCCCAGATCAACGAGGCGATCGAGGCCCAGCACAAGGGCGAGGTCGTCAAGGCCGTCCTGGTCCACTGAGGCCCTGCCGCCCACCTCGCACAGGACGCATCCTGTGCGAGGTGGACCTGTGCAAGGTGGACCTGTGCAAGGTGGACCTCGCCGGTGCGAAGCGGCTGGCTGGTTACAGAGCGGCCTTCAGGGCGGCCAGGGAACGTTGGAACGCCTCGGTGGCGGCCGGCACGATCGCGGCGAACATGACGTAGCCGTGCACCATCGTCTCCGCCTCGTGCAGCTCCACCGGAACCCCGGCCTTGTCCAGCAGCTCGGCGTACCGGGCACCGTCGTCGCGGAGCGGGTCGTACCCGGCGGTGGCGATGTAGGTGGCGGGCAGCCCCTTGAGGTCCTCCGCCGACGCGGGTGAGAGCTTGATGCCCAGCGTCGTGGGATCCTGGTCGCCGAGGTAGTACTCCCGGAAGCGGTCCATGTCGGCGACGGTGAGCACCGGTGCCTCCGCGTTCTCGGCCAGCGACGGGTGCTCGGTGCCCCACTCGGTGACCGGGTACCACAGCATCTGGAACTTGACCGGCGGCCCGCCGGCGTCGCGGGCCAGCATGGCCACCACCGCGGACAGGTTGCCGCCCGCGGAGTCGCCGCCGACGGCCAGGCGGTCGGGATCGCCGCCGAGCTCGGTCGCGTGCTCGGAGACCCACTTGAGCGCGGTGAACGCGTCGTCCACGGCGGCCGGGAAGGGATGCTCGGGGGCCAGCCGGTAGTCCACGGCGACGACGACCGCGCCGACCTGCGACGCGATCGCCCTGGCCATCGAGTCGTGACTTTCCAGGTCGCCGATCACGAACCCGCCGCCGTGGTAGAAGACCATGATCGGCTGGCCGGACTCGTCGGGTGCGGGGTTGTAGATCCGTACGCCGATGCCGCCGTCGATGGTGCGGTCCTCGACCTTCGCCACCTCGGGCCCGGGCGGCATCTGCGCCTGGGCCTGGACGAGCAGCTTGCGGACGGCCTCGTGGCCGAGCTCGGCGATGCTCGGCATCGGCGCGAACTGCAGGATCTGGTTCAACGTGGCATCGATCGGTGCCCGGGTGGAGGTCATGACCCGACCCTATCCCCGGGCGTGGAGCCACGCCCGGAAATAGAGATCAGCCCAGCTCAGGGCAGGTGCACGTACTCGTAGTCGACCGGGCGGCCGTTGATACCGGTCGACGGCGGCGCGATCCAGCCGGCGATCTTGCCGCGCTCGTACACCGGGTGCATGAGCGACCGCACGTGCGCCTTGTCGGTCTCGCTGGGCAGCCAGGAGTCCTTGCGCGCGGCCCAGGTCTCGGCGTCGACGATCTCGCCGGACGGGGTGACGTGGTGCTCGGCGAACAAGCCCACCTCCCGGTTGAACCCGACGTGCGGCAGGGTGAGGCGGGAGTCGATCCCGGCCTTGTCCAGGATGCGGTTCCACCGCTTGAGCCCGCTCTGGCAGTCGTTGATGTACTCGCCGCGCAGATCGTGGTTCAGGGCCAGCAGCGCCGGGACCTCCTCGGTGGCCATCTTCCCGTCGCGCACCACGTCGAGGCCGGCGTGGGAGTCGGTGAGGACGTGGTCGTCCTTGCGGCGTTCCTCCTGCCAGCGCCCCTTCAGCCCGCAGGTGAAGTAGTTGGCGGCGTTGGTGGAGCGCTCGGAGCCGAACAGGTCCAGCGACACCGAGTAGTGGAAGTTGATGTAGCGCTGGATGATCTCCAGCGGGATGCCGCCGTGTGCGGCGACCTCGTCGCTGTCGTGCTCGCGCATCAGCTCGGCGGTGCGGGTGACCACGCGGTCGATGCCGGTGGTGCCCACGAACATGTGGTGGGCCTCCTCCTTGAGCATGAACTCACACGTGCGGCTCAGCGGGTCGAAGGCCGACTCCTTCAGCGTGCCGAGCTGGTACTTGCCGTCCCGGTCGGTGAAGTAGGTGAACATGAAGAACGAGAGCCAGTCCGGGGTCTCCTCGTTGAACGCCCCCAGGATGCGCGGGGAGTCCACGTCGCCGGAGTTCCGCTGCAGCAGCGCGTCGGCCTCCTCGCGGCCGTTGCGGCCGAAGTAGGCGTGCAGCAGGTACACCATGGCCCACAGGTGGCGGCCCTCCTCGACGTTGACCTGGAACAGGTTGCGCAGGTCGTAGAGGCTGGGTGCGGTCTCGCCGAGTCGCCGCTGCTGCTCGACGCTGGCCGGTTCGGTGTCGCCCTGGATGACCAGCAGCCGCTGCAGGTCGGCGCGGTGCTCGCCGGGCACCTGCTGCCAGACCGGCTGGCCCTTCTGCTCCCCGAACGCGATGGTGCGGTCGTGGTTGCGCTCGGACAGGAACACCCCCCACCGGTACTCCGGCATCGCGACGTGGCCGAAGTGCGCCCAGCCCTCGCGGCCGACGTCGACGGCGGTACGCAGGTAGACGTCCTCGGTGGGCAGTGCCGGGCCCATGGTCGTCCACCAGGTGAGGAAGTTCGGCTGCCAGGACTCCAGCGCGCGCTGCAGGCGGCGGTCCCCGGCCAGGTCGACGTTGTTCGGGATCTTCTCGGAGTAGTCGATGCTCATTTCTCGCCGCCCACGCTCGTTCCGCTCCTCACTCGCTGACGCTCGCTGCGATGCTCACTCGCTGGATGCTCGATGGACACAGCGCTCACACCCTCTTGCGGTCGAAGTTGGCCCGCTGACCGGTGCCGTATCGGCGCAGCGCGCCCTCCGGGCCGGACGCGTTCGGTCGGACGAAGATCCAGTTCTGCCACGCGGTGAGCCGGGAGAAGATCCGCGACTCCATCGTCTCCGGCCCGACGAAGCGCAGGTTGGCCTCCATGCCGGTGAGCGCGTCGGGGGACAGGGAAGCCCGCTCCTCCAGCATGATGCGGACCTCGTCGTCCCAGTCGATGTCGTCGGGGGCGTCGGTGACCAACCCGAGCTCGTGGGCCTCGAGCGCGTCGATGCGGCGGCCGGTCTCCTGGCGCAGCTTGGCCAGCGTGTCCTCGTCCCCCCAGAACCGGGAACCCAGCCGGGACAGGCCGTTGGCCATCGGGAAAGTGCCGAAGTTCGACGACGAGAGCACCAGCTGTGCGGGCTCACCCTCCTCGGGGCCCTCGTCGGAGTCGGATTCCATTAGCCCGTCGAGCATGTACTGCCGGTCGCAGGCCAGTGCGAGCTCCAGCAGCGCCCCGGCGAAGCACGACCCCGGCTCGATGAGCGCGATCAGGCTGCGGGAGGTCACGTCCAGGCGCTTCAACGTCCGCTTGAAGTAGTGCCGGATCTCGTTGACCAGCCAGTCGTCCCCGCTGTGCTGCTCGATCACCCGCTCGAACGCCAGCGCGTCCTCGACGTCGCCCTTCGTGCGGATGACCCAGGTACCCAGCTCCAGCTCGTTGGTGCGCAGCCGCAGGATCAGGTCGTCCAGCTCCCGGGTCATGGCCAGCGCCCAGAAGTCGGCGCCGAGCTCGTGGATCCGCTCGACGGTCTCCGGCACGTCACCCTCGGGCCCGTGCACGGTGATCTCCACCAGACCCCGGTCGCGGTCGAACCGTGCCTCGACGTGCCGGTAGCGGATGCCGTTCTCGTCCTCGTCCGACTCCAGCGGCGACAGCTCGATCCCGGTGGCCCCGGACCCGGGCGCCGGTCGGGACGATCCGGCCGCGGCTTCGGTGGCCCGCTCCAGCACCGTCTCGTCCCAGGAGCGCTTGGGGATCAGCTCGTCGACCAGCCGCCACTCGACGGCCTGCTTGCCGCGCATCCCCTCGGAGCGGGTCGCGAACAGGTCGGCCCGGTCCTTGCGCACCCGGCGCTTGTCGATCACGCGGGTCAGCCCGCCGGTGCCGGGCAGCACCCCCAGCAGCGGCACCTCCGGCAGCGACACGGCCGAGGAGTTGTCGTCGAGCAGCAGGATCCGCTCGCAGGCCAGGGCCAGCTCGTAGCCACCGCCGGCCGCCGTGCCGTTGACGGCGGCCAGGTAGGTCTGTCCCGAGTTGGCCGAGGCGTCCTCGATCCCGTTCCGGGTCTCGTTGGTGAACTTGCAGAAGTTCACCTTCCACGGATGCGGGCTCTGGGCGAGCATCCGGATGTTGGCGCCGGCGCAGAAGTTGCGATCCTTGGCGCTGGTCAGCACCACGGCGCGCACCTCCGGGTGGCAGAACCGCAGGCGCTGGGTGGCGTCGTAGAGCTCGATGTCGACCCCGAGGTCGTAGGAGTTCATCTTCAGCTCGTAGCCCGGCACCAGCCCGCCGTCCTCGGCGATGTCCAGCCGGAGATGGGCGACCTCGGGCTCGGCCGGGTCGATCTCCAGCTTCCAGTGCCGGTAGCGCTCGGGGGAGGTGCGGAAGTCGACCTCGGGAGAAGGCTGCGTGGCGGTGGAGTCTGCTTGGGGTCCTGCGCTGTCGGTCATGTTCTGTGAACCTCCTGGCGGTGCCCATAGTCTACAGAACATCTACGGAACGTCAATGCTGTGTAGACATTCGTGCCGGGCTGACTCACGTGTACCCGGACGGCCGGGTGACTACCCGGAATCCCTCCCCGACGGCCCTGGTTAGTATCGGGTCACGGACCCCTGAACGGAGTACACGTGACGCTCGCCCCGCCCGGACAGGCCGCACCGGCGGCCCAGCCGGGACCTGTCCCCATCGTCGGGCTGCGCCGTGAGCGAGAGGTGCTCACCGTCGCGCTCTCCACCGGCCGCCATGTCGTCCTGGAGGGCCCCCCGGGTACCGGGAAGTCCACGCTCCTGCGCTCGATCGCGGGAGCCACCGGGCAGCAGGTCGTGTTCGTCGAGGGCAACGCCGAGCTGACACCGGCCCGGCTGATCGGCTCCTTCGACCCCTCCCAGGTGCTCTCCGACGGCTACGACCCGTCCACCTTCCTGGACGGCCCGCTGCTGACCGCCATGCGAGGCGCGGGTCCGCACGCGCGGCCCGGCGAGCCGGTACGGGGCGGCTTGCTCTACCTCGAGGAGCTCAACCGGGTCCCCGAGGAGACCCTGAACGTGCTGATCACGGTGCTCACCGAAGGCGAGATCGCGGTACCCAGGCTGGGCACCGTCCAGGCCGGACCGGCGTTCCGGCTGATCGCCGCGATGAACCCGTTCGACGCCGTCGGCACCGCCAGGGTCAGCCAGGCCATCGCCGACCGGATGTGCCGGGTGGTTCTCGGCTACCAGGACGAGGCCGCCGAGCGGGACATCACCTCCGCCGTCACCCGCATCGACGGGTACGTGGTGAAGCTGTCGGTGGGGTTGACCCGGGCCACCCGGGAGCACCGCGACGTCCGGATGGGGTCGTCGGTGCGTGGGGCCATCGACCTGGTGCACCTGATCACCGGGCTGGGGTCGCTGCGCGAGGAACCGGCCCTGGTCCGCGAGACGGTGCGCGACGCGGCCTACGCGGCGCTCTCGGGTCGGATCCGGGTGGCCGACGGTGTGGACCGCACGGCCGAGTCGATCATCGACGAGCTGATCGAGGCGATCTGGCCCGCCGACGAGCCGGCCCCGCGTCCCGATGAGGACGACTCGGACGGCAGCGACGACGCACCACCCCCGGACGGCCAGGGAAAAGGTGAAGGCCTGCCTCCGAACCCGGGGGCAGGCTCCCAGCGGCGCTCACCGGCGGCCCAGAACCGGTCGGCCCGCACCCACGGCCGCGCCGAGCTGACCGCGCGCCACGCCGATTTCCAGCAGGTGTCCCCGAAGGCCGGCGAGCTCGACGAGGACGCCTTCGCGGCCGCGCTCGCCGCCGACCCCGACGCCGCCGCCGCGATGCTGGCCGACCTGGCCCGGGCCACCGATGTGCGGCTGCGCGAGGCGGCCCGCCGGCTGGCCGCGCGGGTGTTCATCCAGCTCGGCCGGACGGGTCCGGCCAAGACCCGGGGTACCCGCCGGATCGGTACCACCCGGGGCGGTGAGGGCGACCTGGACCTCGAGCGGACGCTTGACCGCTGGACCGGACCGTGGCCGCCGCGGGGCGACGACCTGGTCACCCGGAGCTGGACGGCGCACCGGCGCGCGGTCTGCCTGCTGGTCGACAGCAGTGGATCGATGAACGGGCTGGCCGTCGCGCTGGCGGCCGTGGCCGCCGCCGGAGTGGTGCTGGCCGCCACCGGCGAGGGCGCCCGCAAGCTGGACGCGAGTGTGCTGGCCTTCGACGAGCAGGTGCGGGTACTCGGACCGCAGGGGCAGGCCCGGCCGGCGGAGGCGCTGGTGGGGGAGCTGGTGGCGCTGCGGGGTCACGGGCTGACCGACGTGGCGAGTGGCCTGAAGGAGGCGAGCCGCCAGCTGGCGTCGGTGGCGGTGGACGAACGGATCGTGGTGCTGCTCAGCGACTGCCTGCACACCACCGGCGCGGATCCGGCCACCGCGCTAGACGGGATCGACCGGCTGCACGTGCTGTGTCCGCTGCCGTCGGACGACGCGATCGAGGCCGCGAGTGCGCTGGCCGGGCGGGGCGGGGGGCTCTATCGGCCGGTCCGCAAGCTCACCGACATCGGGCCGGCGCTGAGCACGCTGCTGGCGATGTCATGAGGACCGGTCGGGCGGACGACCGGCTACCGGCCGGCCTCGAGCAGTGACGCGGTGCGCTGGGCGGGCATGACGAAGTTCAGGCCGGTCGCCGACACGAAATCGTCGAGCACCGCGGACAGGGAACCGAGTGTCGCGCCGACCGGTCGCTCGATGAGCCTCCACGCGGTCAGGCCCAGGTTGTCGATCGACGACTTACGTGCTGTGTGCTCGTTCACAGAGACCACCTCCGGTTCCGGCGGACGGTCGATGTGACCGCTGCATCCGGTCTATCGCTTCCGGCCCCTCCAGACGTTTCACCACGACCGGGTGAAGCCGGTGTCTTGATCACTGTACGTGGCTGAGGTTACCCACTCATGGCCGTCCCTAGTCTGTTGGTGCCGTTCCTCTTGGTGGTCGCGCTGCTCACGGTCACTCCGGGTCCCGACATGGTGCTGGTGCTGCGCAATGGCGCGGGCGGCGGCACGAGCGCGGCCTGGCGCACCGGGCTGGGATGCTGCACAGGGATCGCCGCCCACGCTTGCGCCGCGGTGCTGGGGCTGTCCGCGCTGCTGGCGGCCTCGGAGACGGCCTACACGGGGTTGAAGCTGGCCGGTGCTGCGTACCTGGTCTGGCTGGGCGTGAGCGCCCTCTGGGGCAGCTTCCGTGCCCCGCGATCGGAGCCACCGACCCCTGCGGTGGCTGGGTCCGCTGCCGCTGTGGCTGCGTCCGGGGCGCGCGGCGGCTACTACCGTCAGGGTCTGTTCACCAACCTGCTCAACCCGAAGATCGCCCTGCTGTTCCTCACCCTGCTGCCGCAGTTCGTGGCGGCCGGTGAACCGAGGGTGGTGGTCACCGCCGAGCTCGCGCTCGTGTTCCTGGTGATCGCGCTGCTGTGGTGGCGGTTGTTCTCCCTGGCCGTCGGACGGCTCGGGGTGGTCATGTCACGGCCCCGGGTGCGCACGGCACTGGATCGGGTCAGCGGGTCGGTACTGGTGGGCCTCGGCGTCCGGGTGGCACTGCAGCACCGGTAGCCCCGCCACCGAGGACGCCCTGCCTTGCCCGGCCCAGGCCAACCAGCCCGGCCGCGCCGTCAGAGACCGGTCAGACCGGCCAGACGTGCGGATGGACTCGGCGCCGGCAGGGTGTCCGGCTGGGCCCCCTTGTTCAGGCGAAGGTGAGTGCCGTCAGGGCCGGCAGCAGCGCCCGGAAGGCCCGACCCCGGTGGGACAGGGAGTCCTTCTCGTCGGGCGTCAGCTCGGCGGAGGTGCACCCGAGCCCGTCCGGCACGAAGATCGGGTCGTAGCCGAAACCGTTCGTACCCCTCGGCGCGCGGATCAGCGTGCCCCGCCACTCGCCCCTGGTGACGGTCTCCGCGCCGGCCGGGGTGACCAGCGCGGCGGCACAGACGAACGCCGCCCCACGCCGCTCGTCGGGCACGTCGGCGATCTGGCCGAGCACCAGGTCGAGATTGGCCAGATCGTCCCCGTGCCGGCCCGCCCAGCGTGCGGAGAGCACCCCGGGCATGCCGTTGAGGGCGTCCACCGTCAGCCCCGAGTCGTCGGCGAGTGCGGGCAGCCCGGTGGCCTGGGCGGCCTCTCTGGCCTTGGCCAGCGCGTTCTCGGCGAAGGTCGCCCCGGTCTCCGGACCGGGCTCGTACGCCGGCGCGTCGTCCAGACCGATGACCTCCAGCCGGGAACCGGGGCCCGACGGCTCACCCAGGATGCGGCGCAGCTCGACGATCTTGCCCGGGTTACGGGTGGCCAGCAGGACGCGCAGCGGGGGCGAGCTCACTCGGACGCCGCACCCGGCAGCTCGCCGGGGTAGGGCTCGGCCAGTGCGGCGGCCTGAGCTTGGGCCAGCTGGAGGCAGCCGGCCATGGCCATGTCGAGCATCGAGTCCAGGGTGGATCGGGTGAAGGTGGCGCCCTCCGCGGTGCCCTGCACCTCGACCAGCGTGCCGGCGTCGGTGGTGACCA
>Ga0310811_10006169_pt1 | contig 15280 bp, 12 predicted proteins | sample YCmetagenome_FD_207642 | JGI IMG/M metagenome (GOLD analysis project Ga0310811, IMG submission 207642) | Soil microbial communities from experimental microcosm in Duke University, North Carolina, United States - YC | ecosystem: Engineered > Artificial ecosystem > Soil microcosm > Unclassified ...
TGGAACACCTCGTCGAACGGTCCCAGGGTCGGTGGACGATAGCCGAAGCCCACCAGCAGACACCAACGCGATCCCTGGTTAAGCGGCCACCATCTCCAGGATCGAATACGGGCTCTTGGTTCCCACGACCTGTTGCAACCGAAGGTCGCATCTTGCGGCCAGGTCCGCATACTCCTCCTCGGTGCGTTCCTTGCCGCCGGGGAGCGCCATCATGGCGATGTCGAGTTCCTTGGAGAGGTGCGGCCCTGGCGTGGGCGGGACGACGGTCTCGATAACCAACACCCGCGCCTGCCGCGGCATGTCACGACGGATGGCGGACATGATCTGGATGGATTCCGCATCGGCCCAGTCGTGGATGATATTCATCAGCAGGTACCCATCCGCCTTGGGCATGCGATCGGTGAAGAAGTTGCCTCCGACCACTAAGAGCTTCTCGCCTTGATCGGGTGAGATCTCAGCTACCACGTGCGGCTGATCGAACAGGATCCCCTGCGCCTTCGGAGAGGCCTTGAGAATGGCGCGCAGCAAGTGTCCGCGTCCCCCAGCTATGTCCGCGATGGTCGCGAATCGCGAGAAGTCGTACGCCGGTAGAATGGCGGCGATATCGCGGTGCGCCTTCGATGTCATCGCCGCGTCAAAGATGCGGCTCTCTTCCGGGTGCTTGGCCAGATAAGCGAAGACTCCGCCTGCGTGCCGCTTCGCAAACGCAGATTCGCCCGTGCGCAGCGAGTGGTCCAGGTCTTCGAAGGCTCTCCAGAACACCGGCAAACCGATCATGCGGACGTAATCCCGCAGTGAACCGGGATCGTCGGAGCGAAGGAAGCGTGATGCCTCGGTATGATGCCATGCTCCCTCCTTCCATTCGAAGACTCCCACTGAGGCCAGCAGCCGCAGCACGCGGTAGAGGGGACCCGCGCTGACTCCAGTAGCTTTTGCCAGAAATTCGGTGGATTGCGGCTCATCGCCGAGATGATCGGCCACTCCCAATTCCGCCACGGCGTGGAGGCAGCGCGACGTCCAGAATGCGTTGGTGAGCTGCATGAGTTGAATGTTGGCGGGGCTCGGCGGCGTGGCAGCTTTGGGCGGTGCGGAGCTGGAGCTCATGGGAGTTCACCGGGAGAATGAATGCCAACACTACCCCATGACCGGCGGCGCCGCTACACGCCAGTTAAAGCCTTGGCGAGAAGGGATGCCGGGCTGGGTTGGGAGAGCAGATTTGTGATCGTTCCCCTGTCAACAGTTTGATCTAACTGTCGGTAATCTCGTCGGTAAGTGATTGGTAAATCTAGGCTTGCTGTTCAGGAAACCGCGAAATGAATGTGGGTTATTGCCCAATCGTTGCCCAATGCCGGCTCAAGCTATCAATCTGGTTTCGGCGGATACGCCACTATCCGGCTGGCGCGCGAATAACACCGGGCCCGTCTTCGACCCAAGACCGGGGGCCTGGAGCGCAGCCCCAGAACCACTACCGCGCGTAGAACCCGCGAATCCTCCCTTCCGAATCCGAGTCCGATACAGAAGAAACCCAGTCCTCGGAAGAGACCGGGGCGCTCCCAACGGGCGGCACGGTACCCTCCGGCGCCGATAGGCGTCGCGAAACGACCGGCAGGGTATCGAGAAACCGGTAAATCCGAGCGGCCACCCAAGCATTGCCCCGCTCGGTGTAGTGTCCGCCAGCGTCGTTCTCCCGATTGGGGCGGAAGAACATGGCATCGATCGAGTCGGGTGGGAGCTGCTTGAACTCTGAGATCAGATCAAGATAGAGAAACTGCTTCCCTGCTGCGGCACGCAGCCGGCGCTGCCACGGCTCGGCGGAGGCGCCCAGGTAATCGACGCTGGTCGGCAAGAGAACCCAAACCAGCGCGGCGTCGGTAGACCGAGCCATCGCGCCGAGGCTGTCTGCAATCTTCGCAGCAACCTCCCAAGTCGCGCTATCGAGCACGGCCTGGTCAACCGGAGACCGGTGCACGAACCCTCCGCGCACCCGCCTGATGAACTCGAAGGCGCGCAGATCCGGCGCCGTAGCCAACAGGCCCCGTTGCCACAGCGGTTCTGGTCGCCGCGGCACCGGTACGTTTCGCAAGGCAAGGGCCCCGTTCTGCAGCACGAGAATGGGCTTTCCATAGGGGCCGTCGGCGGTCGACCTCATTCTTTGGAAATCATCGGTAATGATTGCGAAGAGATGGACATCGTGGTGGATGTGGGGAGCGTCTCGCCGGTACCGAAGGTATATCTGGTCAACACCGTATGCTGATTGACCCAGATTTACCGTCTCAAGATGTGGGTTCTTCTGCTCAAGGAGCTGGCACCAGGTGTGGTCGTTGTCCACACCCACGCCGTAGGTGAACGAGTCTCCGGAGCACACGACACGGATTCGATTGGACTGCAGAAAGGGTGCGAAGTCATGGTTGGCCCGTGCGCGCTGTCCATTGGTGCGAACGTAAATGCCATGGCCGTACGCATTCGCATCGTACGCATTCGATTTGTTCACCCATCCCAGCTCGGGGTCGTACTCTCGCGTGGTCGGCCCGCCCGGCGCATGAGCCTCGATGTAGTAGACCACGTCCCGAACGAAGAGGGCCGCGCTCAGAGCCCCTTCAAGCATGACGAAACCCAACAAGATGCCCCCCACAATGGCGAGGGCTCCGAAGAGAATACGCTTGCTCCTCGGGAGTGGACTCGTCGCTATCACAATGGGTGCTGCGGAAAACGCGCTCACGTCGCGCCGAACCCAGCCTCTCATGAACCACAACAGCGTCAGGCCGCGGCCCCGGCTGGCCTCAAAGCAGCCCAACCCCGTTCACTTCAAAACACCGTGGAGCGAGAATCGTGCTAGCGCCGGGAGCTATTTCCTGGCGCTCTCTATCAGTGAGCTTGTCGATGCCTAAGCCTGATTGCGGGGCCTAGGTGAGCGCAGCCGGACGTTCGGCTCGTGGTCCATTGGGTCGCGCCGCCCACCCCGGAGTCGACTACCCGGTTCGCCGTGCTCCGCCGCCACCGGCTGTTCCCACTGACTCTTCTGGCCTTCCTGGAAGGGTCTTACCACGATCGATTCCTTGGTGCCTTGCAGTCTTTCGTCTGTGACCGCATTGGCATGGACAGTGCACCCTCCGACCGATCGAACCCTCACTCTTAGCGTTAAACAAGGAATCCGGCCCCCTCGCTCGCGGGTTCGAGAGGCGGTGCGCTCGGGGGCTGGTCGCTCAGCGGCTAACTAACTGAGCGAGCCATGAGGACTTGGCCGAGGCGTGCCCGCCCCACGCGCCTGTTCATCCCGGCCGCTCTCTTGGGGAGCGTGGTCTGCGATGACTCGGTCGGCCGCTGTGGCGGTCGCCCAGCAACTGCACAAGACCCGAGGGGCGGGGTGTGAAGCTGGTGTTCTAGTGCTCGCCAGCGGTGGATGCCCGACCCCTAATAATGCGCAGGATCGCCGCGTCAGGTCTTCGATAATAGTGGTAGGACGTCCCTGCTTCCCTTGACAAGCGCGAAACCGAACCGTACCTCAACACTCGGCCTCCCAATGGCGGGCCTAGTTGGTGCTGCCTATTTCGCACTGCCCCGGACGCCGATGGCCGTTTCTAAAATCGGCGAGCCGCTGCCGCTCCTGGCGCTAGGTTGGGAAGGCTTTATGGACAGAGTCCTGCACCCCTCGAACGAGGAGCTCCCTCCTCAGGCCAGTCGGCTGCGCGTCCGGATAATCGGTATCGCGCTCATTGTCGCCTGGTGGGCTCTAGTGAGCGAACTCGGCTCCGCGTATGGTCTGTGGGTCCTGCGAAACCGACCCAGCTTCCATCTGGCGTTGGTGGCCATTCTCGAGCGGGGCCGGCATTGGTTGGTGACCCGCAAGGAGCCTGCTGCTCCGTCGTTAGAGGACCGGTGGTCCGAGCCCAGCCCCCTGTTTGTGCCGGATTCCATATTGGGGTTCACGATACGCCCCGGCCGTTATCAGATCTGGGTCCGGGGACCTTCAAACGACACGCTGCAATTCATCGCAACCGTGGAGGGGGACAGCTCTCGAGCCACGTCCTACGATCGCAGGACGAACCGGGGTCCTGAGATTCTCGTTTACGGCGACAGCTATATCTGGGGCTTGGACAATGACGATGTGACCACCTTTCCCTGGATGCTTCAGGAGTTGCTCCCGGCGTTTCACGTCGTCAATCTCGCCCAAAATGGGTATGGCACCGTCCACGCGCTGCTCCAAATGCAGACGCATCGCGAGCGCGTCAAGGATGCGGCACTCGTCGTGCTGGTGTATGGGAGTTATATCGACGAGCGGAATGTGCCCACGCCGTCACGGCTAAGAGCGTATCGAAAGGCCTATCGCCGCACTCATGAGGGTGACTTCCAGGCGTTCACCCATCCCTCGGCGACGGTCACGGATGCGGGTCAGCTGGTCGTCAGTCATGTGCGACTCTGGTGCGATTCGAGCAACGCCGCCTGTCAGGGGCCTAACCCGCCCAAGGCGGAGCAACAGCATGTGACCATCAAGCTTCTTGAGCGCATACGAGCGCTCCGCCCGGGCCCCATCGTCCTCGCGTACATCGAAGGTCCAGATGACTCACCGGTGCTGGCCGCCGCACACGGGCTTGGGTACACCATTGCGGACATTCGTCCTCGTCCGGGCCACTACGAGTGGGACACGTTTGGCAGTCTCGATCCTTATCACCCGGGCCCGGTGGCGGAAAGCAAATTCGCCTACAAGCTCGCGGCCGTAGTTCGCCGACTCGTGGCGGTGGACTGCCGCTCGACGCCGTGCATGCCCCAGAAGGGCCAAGTGGCCGAAACGGTCGGCCCCACCTCTCCAATCCCTCGATAGTGAGCATCCATACCAGCCTCGCGGGGTGAACAGGGAAGACGCGGCACCCGTGTTGTGCTTGCAGCCCCTTCTGCACCATACTCGGGTGGTTCCCTGAGGGGTCGGAGGGGTTATGCGTCGCCTGCTTTTCATCGTCATCGGGCTGGTGGTGCTTCTGATTGTCTTGGTGGGCGTCGGCTTCGGACTGATCAACTCCAGTGCGGCGCGCGCCAAGATCGCTCAATCGCTGTCATCCGCCCTGGGACAGCCCGTGACAATCGGCGGATTCAAGGTTGCGCTCCTGCCGGTCCCAGCGCTGCAAGCCAACGACGTTCGCATCGGGGGAGCCGATTCCAATGCGGCGCCAGGGTTGTCACTGACCGAGCTGCGGGTCGTGCCGGAACTCAGCTCGGTCCTGCCGGGTCGCCCCCTGGTGGTCAGCCGGGTGGACCTGAAGGGGCTCGCTATTGCGCTTCGACGGGACAAGTCGGGCAAGTGGCTGCTTCCCGTCGCACCGGCTCCAACCGGTGGTGGCGCCGCCCCCAGCGTCGAGTTGCGGCGTTTGCAGGTCACCGGAGGGAAGATCCGGATCGTGGACGACAGTCTCCGCACCAAGTCGGGCGGCCCGACAATCACCACGATCACCGATGTCGAGGCGGAGCTCCAGGCCGCGGCCGGCGTCATCAAGGCACCCAGCTTTACCGGCAAGCTCGGCACAACCGCCGTTAATGGCTCCGCGGAGGCCGGGCCGAACGGCGCCACGCTACACCTGGCCTCGGAATCGATAGAGAATGCCGATCTACCATCGCTGTTCGCGCTGGCGGGTATGCCGCCGAATCCGGATCTAACCATTTCGGGCAAGGCGCCCTTCGAGCTGAACACGAACATCGCGCCTGACTTCAAGACCTTTGTAGCTACCGGAAAGGCGTCGATCCAGCGCGTGAAATACGGGACGTTCGTTCTCGATCAGATGTCCTCCCCGTTCCGCTTCGAGAACAGCGTTTTCACCCTCGATCCTCTACGGTTCATCTTCTTCGGCGGCAAGCAACAGGGGACGATTTCGGTGGACTTGAAGCCGGCCGCGCCGGTGTACACGATCAAGTCCTCGTTGACCGGCCTCGACGTGAACCAGGCGCTCAGCGCCACCACGAGCAACAAGAATTTCTTGTTTGGGACCGCGAGCCTTGCGACGAACGTCAAGGGCAGCGGGAATACTGCGCCGGCGATTCAGAAGACCTTAAGCGGCACCATGAAGTTCCAGCTCGTCAACGGCGTCATCAAGAACTTCCCCCTCCTGGCGACCGTGAATCAGGTGCTGGGTCTCACCGGTGGGGACAGCAAGGACACCAAGTTCGACAGCTTCTCGGCGAGCGCCGCGATCGGGGGCGGGAAAGCGAAGACCAATGATCTGTTGCTCAAGGCCGGAGAGCTCAGCATGACCGGGGCCGGCACGTTCGGCTTCGATCAATCCCTCAACTTCAAGCTGCAAACCATCCTGTCGGCCGCGAAGGCGCAGCAGCTCATGGGGACGCTTGGCCTGGGTAAGCTGACCAGTTCCCAGGGCGATATCGCGATTCCGGTAACAGTCACCGGGACGACGACAGTGCCCAAGTACAGCGTCGATATCCAGTCAGTGGCGAAGAAGGAAGCGACGCAGCAGGCCCAGCAGCAACTCCAGAAGGGCCTGATGAAGCTGTTCAAGAAGGACAGCTGACTTCCACAACCGATGTGGACGGATGTGTAGAGGTGCCCACACATCTTCACACGATGTTGATCGGATCAGGAAGCAGCTTGTGACAGAGGCTCTTAGCGCTCCACAACGAATCCACATCGATGTTGTGTAAGCCGAAGAAATACAGGCACTTGCGCGATTTCGAGCGAGCCATATATTGAGCGCACGCTTCGCCGAAAACGTGTTGAGGCCTCCGGCTTCAAAGGCGAACGGCAAGCGGTCCGATCGGGATATCGGAGGAGGGCGTCCAAGCAACCAAGGGCTCAGGCGTCTGAAGATCCCGGTGGTCACCCCGGTTGGACAGATGGAGCCAGTCGCGCGCTCCATCCGTTCCGAAGCGGCGCATCGGAACGCAGTGTGAGAGGTCGGTCCGCGACCCGATCGACTCGCAGCGCTCGCAACGACGAACCAGGTGGGACGGCCATCCGGCCTGGGGATCGAAGCCGAGGCATCGCAAAATGCCCTCTCGCGGTGGAGCAACCGCGATGGCAAGCGAAAGAAGAACAGCGGCCTAACGGCCCTGACCTCGGGTAGTCGATGTGGAAAGCGGCCGCTTGGACTTCGGTCCGGCGGCCGCTTTCATTTTTCAGCCCGTTGTTGCCTTGTTCCTGCACGTGGCGTCGCCTAGTGCCAGGTCCGGGGTAGCGAGTCGGTCCACACCCGCCACCGGACAGTCGCTCCGTTCTCCCGAATGGTCCGCTCGAATCGAACATGCAGCTGTTCGGGACCGGACCTGACCTCCATATGAGTTCTTAGCTCGAGTTCGCGTTGCGGAACCCGAATGCGATGCACCTCGTCCCCAACGAAGGCCGCCTCCGCCGGCTGATTGCGTTGCACCTTCCAGATCTCGACCTCCGAGACGTCCACTCGCCGGTCGCCGATTCGGTAGGCGTCGCCGTCGTGTAGCTCGTACGTGGTCGTGCCGGTTGCGGAGTCATACGTCACGCGATGCCCTGCCGGTGAGGCCGAATCGAGGGTGGCCGCGTCCGGAGCCTCGACCCGGGGTTCCGGCGGGGGGAGAACCGGGTCCGTCCCCGCAGCTCTCGGCATGAGTGGCAGCTCCAGAAATGCATTTCGACCGGTCCGAAGCGTGGTGACCATCCGAAATGGCGTGGGCCAGAGCATCGGGAACTGAGCATTGCTGATCGCGAGCCGGATCCGATGGCCCGAACGGAAGGTCCAGGTCGTGAAATGCAGTTCGAGCGCCAGACGCTGGGGTTGGCCGGGGACCACGCGCTTCGGCGCGAGCCGGGATTTGAGTTGGGCTCCGTTGGCGGAGGCCGCGGTGACGAGCGCGACTGCACCGCTGGGCGAAACGTCTTCCAGCCGAACGGTCCAGTTCGCGAGCGGCGCGGACGCCGTGACGGTGAGCTCGACCCGGGGGAATCCCGCAATCACCATCGGAGCATCCAGCGGAACGGTGTCGTACGCGAGGCTCGCGGCGTCGTCATCAACCATGTCGCCGGTCCGGTCGCCCCACCAGTCTCGTGCCGCCGAGCCGGCGTCGGGGAGATAGTGGAGGGAATCTGTTCTCGGGCCGGCCGGCCTCTTGAGGAGCCGGCTGCCCGACGCCGGGTGAAGCCTGAGCACCTGCGCGCCTTTGATCGGCCAGTCCACGAATTGCCAGCGGCCGGGAACCCTGGTGATCGTGTCGCTTGGCGGGTGCGCGTCGCGTACGAAGAGGAGGAGGCGCTGCTCCTTGAGGAGACCGCTGTCGCGCCCCTTGAGCCAATGGTCCCACCATCGCACCGCGCGGGCGCGCCACTCGTAGTTTGGGCCGGGGATTCCGTCGTCTGGCCAATCGTGCTCCCAAGGTCCGATTTCCCCTTTCACTGGGCCCCGAAGACTCGAAAGCAGTCGCGGCACCGCGTCGCGGTAGCCGTCGAGCAGTCCGCCGATCAGATACGCCGGTATCGTGAGCTGCTCCGGATGGAAGCGGAGCGAGTTGCGGCGCCAGAACTCGCCGTCCCGGTCGTGCCGGAGATAGGTAAAGATCCACGGCTCAGCGTCGAACCGATTCGCGAAATACGCCGAGTCGAGCGGGTAGTCGGGCGTCGCCGGCAGGCCGTTCTCATGATCGATCTGAAGGGCGTACGGGTCGAGATGGAGTACGCCGTCGATGTAGTGCACGTCGTCGTGAAAGAGGTCGTCCGATGCGTGGAGCGCGAGGATCGCCTTGAGCGCGGGCGGCCGTCGCATCGCCACCTGAAGCGCATTGAAGCCGCCCCAGGAAATGCCCCACATGCCAACGGCTCCATTTGATCCAGGCATCCGCGCGAGCTGGCCGATGATCGCGACTGCGTCGTTCAGCTCTTCGTCGGAGTACTCTCGCGGCGGGCGGCGGCCTTCGGAGCCGCCGGTACCCCGCACGTCCACTTTCGCCATGATGTAGCCGCGTTGGACGAAATAGCTGTAGAGCGGGTAATCCCGCTGATAGAACGAGTCGTCCTTGCGATACGGCAGGAGCTCGAGCAGGACGGGAAACCGCTCGGTCGAGTCGCGTGGAGTAGGCCGCCATACCGTCGCGGCCAGGCGCACGCCGTCGGGCATGGCGAGCCATTCGCGACGAACGGTGAATTGGTAGAGCGGTGCGATCAGCAGGGCGGCTGTGGCGAGGGAGAGCACGCCGGGAATGATAGCCGGCGCTATCCGCTATCCGCTATCTGCCGGGCACTGAAGGATTCACGAGTCGGGGGCCGAATGCCGTCGGTGGGCCGGTCATCAATTCGGGGGTGGCGGGTAGCGGGGACCGGATAGCGGATAGCACCCGCCTCTTCCGCCACCGCTCGCGACGCTACCGTATCCAGATCCCCCCCCAGCCGGTCCATTCGGACCTGGAACTGGCAATCGATGATCAGAAGCCCGATCACATAGGCAGCGAGATTGACGCCGAAAATGACCGCGAACAACGTCGGGTAGGGCAGCCATGCACCGAAATAGAGCACGAACCGCTTGAACCCAGGATCGAAGCCCGAGCGATCGCACACCGTGGTGAGGAGCAGAACGGCCGCGATGGCGAGCAGTGCGTGCGCCAGCGGGACCAGCCCCGCGATCGCGAAGGCGAGGAAGATCAGAGCCTCTGAGGCGCGATCCAGTACGGTGTCGAGGCGATGTCCTTCGTCGGACACGAGCTGGTATTGCCGAGCCATGGCACCGTCCAGCCCATCGAGGATCTGGCCCAGAGCCATGAGCACGAGCCCAGCCGCCAGCCACCGGCTTGCGATGAGCACGGCCGCTGCGGCGCTTGCCCAGAACGCCGCCCAGGTGATCTGGGCGGGCGAGAGGCCAAGCCGCTCTCTCAACATCCGGACCATTGAGCGCGCGAGCCGGTCGGGGAGACGCTTCATCGCCGGCTAAGCCACAGAGCGACGTTGGCGACCAGCAGCACCACGAACAGCACTGCTTCCTTCACGTTGTCGGGCACATTCACCAGCCAGCCCCGCGTTACCCAGCCGGAATACGGGTAGAACGGCATCTTCTCGAAGCTGACCGAGTAGTCCATCAGCAAATGAACGGCAAAGAACAAGAGCGGGACCGCCGTGCCGAGCCACAGGGAGAGCGGGGCGATCCAGAGAAACGCCACCGGTTCCTGGAGCGAGGACCGCCAGTAATAGCCTCGCTCATCCCGCAGTCCGACGGCGCGGAGATAGAACGGCGCCTTGAGCGCATGATCGATGTCTATCGCGACGCCGAACCCATACGCCAACACTGCGTCGCGGCCGTGCAGGTCCAGCGCCTGCACGCCGAGCGTGGTCGCGAGAACATGGGTAAAGATCTTCATACGGCGGGCTCCGGCGGCGGCGCGACCGGCCTACCGGTTCTTTCCTCGTGGCGAACCAATGCGAGCAGGCCCAGGCCGGCGGCGATCCAGATCATGTCGCGGGCGCGGCTCACGATCGCCGTGTATACGCCGGCTCGCGCATCGAGTCCGGCCAGGGCGAAGAGGGCGTAGAGCGACCCTTCCTTGGTCCCCAGCTCGTACGGCACCAGGAAGAGCGCGTTCTGGATCAGCGAGGAAAGGCCACCGATCATGAACGCCTTGGCGAAGGTCGTGTTGATGCCCACCCCGACGCAGATGAGCCAGTACTCCACCATCCAGAGCGAACGGCTCAGGTACTCGAGGGCGAGCGCGCTCCAGAACCGCCGCGGCGACGCGTTATAGAACGCGGTGATCTGCTCGTCGATCTCGGCCAGCGCCGACCGCTTGGGCTCGAGGCGGCGAGCCACGCCGGTAAGAAGGGGCGTCCGGTGGAGAAGGTCGAGGATCCGCTCGAGGCCGCCGCGTTCGTGACCCGAGAGGACCAGCGCGGCAAGCGCGCTCACGATCGCCAGTGCTCCCACGAGAGGTCCCACGACGGCCCGGGTCCGCGGCAGCAGCGCCAATGCCAGGCAAAGCGCGGTGAGCCAGACCAGCAGCAGGGCGAGCGAGTGCAGCATCTTGTGTAGCACGACCGAGCTTGCGGCCCGGCGCGGGCCGAGCCAGCGGGCGAGTGCCGCAATCCGGAACGGCTCGCCGCCGGCATTGATCACGGGAGTTACGAAGTTGAGCGAGAACCCGGAGACCGTGATGACGTAGGTGCGCCAGAAGCCGGGTCGGTGCCCGTTGCCCATCGTTAGACGCCATGCGGCCGTGTTCGCCGCATAGGCGACGCCGTAGAGCAGGAGGATGGGGATGAAAAGCCAGCCCACCGCCTCCGCGTTGTCGAGTACTCGCGCCGGTCCAATCCGGACTACGATTAGCGAGAAGAGCGCGGCCCCTACAACCAGCAGCGCAAGCTGAATGCGCCGGCTCATGCCATGACCGCGAGCCCGACCCCGCTGCGGAGGGAGGAGTAGGCCATGCCCAGGAGGTCCGCCACCCTCGCGATGTCGTTCAGCGGCTCGAGATCGCCGGTGTCGATCGCGCCCGCGAAGGAGGCGAAGAGTTCGGCGAACCATGTCGCGTAGGATTCCTTGCGAAGCTCGGCGGTGTGGTCGAAAGCGGTCGTATGTTTGGCCTGCTCGAGGGTGAGCAACCCGCCGCGCCATTCGATCGTGCCGCCCTCACCGATGAACCGGATCCGGTTCTCCCGAGCACGGCCCGCCCACGTGAGGAAGATCTTGGCCATCCGGCCGGGGAACTCGAGCACCAGTTGGGCGGTGTCCTCCACGTCATACGCGGCGTGCCGCAGGCGGCCAGCCCAGGCGTGCACCTGCGTTGGCGGACCGGCGACATCGAGCAGTTGGTACAGCAGGTGAGTCCCGTGGTCGAGCAGGACGCCGCCTCGGGCGGCAGCCGCACGTCCCCGCCATGGAAGTCCATCAGTTCCGGTGCCCAGGTCCGCAGCCAGCCGATACACATCGAACTCGGCGAGATACCAGCGGCCGATAGCATCCAGGTCCAGCCACTCGCGGATACGGCGCCACGCCGGATTGAACCGGTACTGATGGCATGGCATCACGATCCGATTGGCGCCGCGGGCGGCACAGCGGATCTGCTCCGCTTCGTCGGCGGTGAGCGCGACCGGCTTCTCGCAGAGCACATGCATGCCGTGCTCGAGCGCCCACAGCGTGAGCTCGAGATGGGAGGAGGTCGGGGTGCAGATGTCGACGAAGTCGAGGTTCAGGTCAGCGAGTGGCGCCAGGTCGGTGTAAGTCGGCACGCCGGCGATCCCGAGCCTGGGCAGCGGATCCATGGCGGCGACGAGGTCAAGGCGACTCGATGCCGCCGGCAGGCGGAACGCGGGCAGGTGCGACTGGAGGGCGACGCCGCCCAAGCCGATGACCGCTCCGCGGTAGCGACGCTCACGCAGTCCGCGCATGGGGCCTTGCCGGCGCCGCGACGACGTGAAGCATCGCCTGGGCCGCTCGCTCCTGGCCGATGACCAGGGCAAACAGAATGAGGTTCAGGGGCCCGGCGGTGAGCCAGAAGAATCCGGCGGGCCAGCCGGGGATTGCCGTCAGCGCCAGGAGGAGGAACCGCATGTTCTGGCCGATCCAGGCGCAGTGGACGACGTCCCGAGTGGTCCGATTGCGATAGTCGTTCCTGAACGGCTCGGCGATGTCGTTTCCGGCGGCTCGCACCAGCTCGGCGGTACGAGGAAAGAGCCAGGTCTGTCTCCGCACGTAATCCCGATAGAGCACGGCGCCAATCCGCTGCGCGAAGGAGCGCGGCTTCGCCCTATCGATTGTTTCGGGCAGATCGAGCTCGCTCCCGCGGCCGATCCCCAGGTACAGATAGGCCTGGCGGATGAAGTCCACGGCGGCGCTCTGGAACGAGTGGCTGGCCCCTGCGAGCGCGGCGAGCGCCAGCGCCTCCCAACCGAACCCGGCGAAGGCCAATCGAGCCAGGAGGTGCAGGTACAGGTTGATGAAGCGGAGGTTGTCCGCCACGCCATCCAGAATCCGGCCGAAGCGGGTTGACGTTCCCCGCATGCGGGCCAGTTGCCCGTCCGCGCTGTCCAACACGTCCGAGAGAACGAACAAGGCCACGCCGATCGCATTGAGCGTGGGACTGGCGTAGAACATCAGGTGGCCGCCGACGAGCCCGATCGCCAGGCTCGCGATCGTGACCTGGTCGGGGCTGGCCCGTGTGGAGCGAAGGGCGTTTGCGATCCAGAACCCCAGCGGGCGGAAGAAGCGGAGGTCGATCCACTCCTCGACGACCTCGCCCTTAGCGGCGAGCGCGTTCGGTGACTTCACTCAGGACATCCTTGAGAACGGCCAGGGCCTGCATCGCCTGCTCCTCCGAGATTACCAGAGGCGGATTGATGCGGACCTCGGGATTGTAGATCATGGCGAGCACGCCTCGGGCAAGCAGCGTGTCGAAGATCCAGCGGGTCGTTTTCTTGTCGAGCAGAGTGCGCGTGCCGGGAACGACGAGGTCCATCCCGATCATGAGTCCGCGGCCGCGCACGTCGCTCACGATCGGCAGCTCGCCCTCCCAGCTTCGGAGCTCGGCCAGCATCCGCCCGCCCACCTCGCGGCTGTGGGTGACGAGATCCTCCTCCAGAATTGTCTCGATGGTGGTGCGGGCGGCACACGCGGCGAGTGGATTGCCGCCGTAGCTCGACGAGCTGCCGCTGGGGTTGGCCCACGGCTTCGCGAACGCCACCGACTCGCGCGCGATGACTCCACTCATCGGGAACCCGCCGCCGAACCCTTTCCCAACCAGCATGATGTCGGGCACGATCCCCTCGTGCTCGACCCCGAACATTCGTCCGGTTCGGCCAAAGCCGCAGATCATCTCGTCCGCGATCAGCAGGGCACCTACCTCGTCGGCCAGCTGGCGCAGCGCCTTCAGGTACCCCAGCGGCGGTACCACGTTGCCGGCGGTGCCCTGAATCGGCTCAACCAGGATCGCGGCAAGATCGCCGGTCGTCTCCAGCTCCAGCTTCCGGCGCAGGAAGCCGAGGCAGTGCCACTCGCACGAAGGGAAGGTCTTGTCGAAGGCGCATCGGGCACACGAGGCGTACGGGCTCGAGTACGCGCCTGGCATCAGCGGACCAAGCCCGTGCTTGAAATTCCCGCTCAGCAGCGGCAGTACGCCGCCGGTCTTGCCGTGGAACCCGCCCCAGAAGCCGGCGATCTCGGTCTTGCCCGTAAAGGACTTGGCGAGCCGGACCGCGGCTTCGACCGCCTCGGCGCCGCTCGAGTAGAGCTGGGTCCGGTTGAGGTCGCCGGGTGTGAGGTCGGCGATCAGCCGAACCAGCGCGGCCCGATGCTCGGAGGTGAAGCTCCCCACGTGGATGCGGGCGACTTGCCGCTGCATCGCGGCGACGTATCGCGGATGAGCATAGCCGAGACTCGCCACACCCACACCGGCCAGCAGGTCGATGTACCGGTTGCCGTCGGCATCGTAGAGCACGGCGCCTTCGCCCCGCTCCATGGTGAGCTTGGTGAACAGCGCGACACTCTGTGTGCCCGGCGCCAGGTACGCAGCTTCTGCATCGAAACAGGCTCGCGAGCGCGGGCCCGGAATCTGGAGCAACGACTCGAGCGCGGTCATGCGGCGACTCCGTGCTGGGCGCGGCGATGTACGAAGTCGGCGATGGCCAGCGCTGCCTCCGCGCGATATGGCGCGAAGCTGGGCCAATCGTTCAGGTCGATCAGGACCGGGTGATCCGGCGAGGGCAGCGCCACATCGCCCCCAAACACCTGAAGGCCGAGAAGCTGCGCGGCCTCAAACGCGATGGTACGGAGCTTCGGCTCGTCCACGACGGGCGTGGGGCCGTTGGGTCCTAACTTCGAGTCGTAAAATCGGAAGAAGCCCTGGTCCGCAACACCGTAGAACTTGATCACCGGTCCTCGAACATGCTCCTGGACCGCCACCCGACCGATGCCACGCACGGCGAAGCGAGCCAATGCAGCGAGCACCTGATCTGCGCGGGCCAGCACTACGTCCTCGCTGGTTTCGGCGTGCACGTCACCGCGCTTGATCCAGATGCTTGCGTGCACTCCAACGAAGTCAGACAAGGCGCGTGCATCGTCGGCGGCCAGCCAAGTCGGGATGATGAGCGTCCGGGGAAACGGGATGCCGCTTCCACTTAGGCGGCGTACCAGTCGATGTCGATGACACGCGAGGACACTGCTCGGCGTGTTGACCATCATCGCGCCGGCGCGTTCGAGTTTCACCAGCTGCTCCGAGGCAGCCGGACCCTGGCACATGTTCAGGTAGAGGTCAGCGGAAGGAACCGCGTTTTCTTCGAGGTCAGCCTCCGAACACCGGTTGAGGCGCCAACCCCTGTGTTCGAGCGACTGCACGACCGAAT
>Ga0310811_10006170_pt1 | contig 15279 bp, 10 predicted proteins | sample YCmetagenome_FD_207642 | JGI IMG/M metagenome (GOLD analysis project Ga0310811, IMG submission 207642) | Soil microbial communities from experimental microcosm in Duke University, North Carolina, United States - YC | ecosystem: Engineered > Artificial ecosystem > Soil microcosm > Unclassified ...
AGATGTGCTGGATGGCATAAAAAGAAACATTTGCGGCAAAGTAACCCGTGTACTGGTACCGGGAAGCGTTGAGGTCTACCCGATAGCGAATTATGGTGCGGTAGAGATCGGTCTGCACCGGTTCATTAATCACCAGGAAAGTGAAACCCCATCCAAGCCAGATAAATTTATTATGGTTTGGCAGCAAAAAGGGGATAGCTGGCAGGTGACGAGGGTGATTAGTTTGCATTGAATTGTCTGAATCAGAATTAACAGAATTATTTAATTTTCAGAATTCTGTTAATTCTTAAATTCTGCAAATTCTGATTCAGACAACCCTCCCCATTTGTTAACCCCACATCATTATTCCTTTAATAATCAGGCTGCCACTTCCGGATTTGATTAATAAACCGTATCTTTGCGCCAAATTTAGGAGCGGCATTTTCATGCAAAAAATTAGGAATATAGCAATCATCGCACACGTTGACCACGGTAAAACTACCCTCGTTGACAAAATTTTACACAGTTGCGCCATCTTTAGGGACAACCAGGAGACCGGCGAACTTATCCTCGACAACAACGATTTGGAACGTGAACGTGGTATCACCATCGTTTCTAAAAACGTTTCGGTACGTTACAAGGATGTTAAGATCAACATTATTGATACCCCGGGCCACGCCGACTTTGGCGGTGAGGTAGAACGTGTGTTGAAAATGGCTGATGGTGTGTTGTTGCTGTGCGATGCGTTTGAAGGTGCTATGCCCCAAACCCGCTTTGTTACGCAAAAAGCATTATCACTTGGTTTGAAACCGATTGTGGTTGTAAATAAAGTAGATAAAGAAAACTGCCGCCCTGAAGAAGTTTATGAGCAGATATTCGAACTGTTCTTTAACCTTGAAGCGACCGAAGAGCAGCTGGATTTCCCGGTGATCTACGGTTCGTCAAAACAAGGTTGGATGAGCACCGACTGGAAAAAACCAACGGAAGATATCTTCCCGTTGATGGATACTATCCTGGATCATATCCCTGCTGCTCCTGAAGTGGAAGGTACCTTGCAAATGCAGATCACCTCACTGGATTACTCTTCATTCGTTGGCCGTATCGCTATCGGTCGTGTTGCACGTGGTGTGATCAAAGAAAATCAGCCGGTATCGTTGGTAAAACGTGATGGCAAAATCCAGAAATCAAGAATTAAAGAGCTTTACACTTTTGAAGGATTGGGTAAAGTAAAAGTATCCGAAGTAAAATCGGGTGATATTTGTGCCGTAGTAGGTATTGAAGGTTTTGAAATTGGTGATACCATTGCCGATTTTGAAAATCCGGAGCAACTGGCGGTTATCAAGATCGATGAGCCGACCATGAACATGATGTTCACCATCAATACCTCACCATTTTTTGGCAAGGAAGGCAAGTTTGTAACCTCACGCCACTTGCGCGACAGGCTTTACAAAGAAATGGAAAAGAACCTGGCGCTGAAGGTTGTTGAAACCGACTCGCCTGACTCTTATTTGGTTTATGGCCGTGGTATTCTTCACTTGTCGGTATTGATCGAAACTATGCGCCGCGAAGGTTACGAATTACAGGTGGGCCAGCCGCAGGTAATTGTGAAAGAGATTGACGGTGTGAAATGCGAGCCGATAGAAACGCTGATCGTGGACGTACCGGGCGATGTAGCCGGTAAGGTGATCGAACTGGTTACACAACGTAAAGGTGAGTTATTAGTGATGGAACCAAAAGGCGACTTACAACACTTGGAGTTCGAGATCCCATCACGTGGTATCATCGGTTTAAGAAATAACGTACTGACAGCTACTGCAGGTGAAGCTATTATGGCACACCGCTTTAAGTCATATGAACCATGGAAAGGTACTATCCCTGGTCGTTTGAATGGGGTATTGGTGTCGATGGAAAAAGGACAGACTACTGCTTACTCAATTGATAAATTACAAGATCGCGGCCGTTTCTTTGTTGATCCGGGTGTTGATGTATATGAAGGCCAGGTATTGGGCGAGCACATTCGCGACAATGATTTGGTGATCAACGTAGTAAAAGGCAAGCAGCTGACCAACATGCGTGCATCAGGAAGTGATGATAACGTGCGTATCGCTCCGGCTATCAAATTTTCACTGGAAGAATCAATGGAATATATCCAGGCTGATGAGTATATCGAAGTAACACCGCAAAGCATGCGTTTGAGAAAAATATTCCTTACAGAGAATGAACGCAAGGTTAACTCTAAGAAGTTTGTGAATCAATAAATTGATATAACTAAAATCTAAAAGCCTCATTGTGAATAACTTTGAGGCTTTTTTGTTAAACTATTTTTTTAGGACCAAAATTTGTTATTAACTTTCGCGATAAAAATCTAAATCTTATAACAAATGAAAAATCATTTTCGCGTGCTGCTTCTTGTCTTTGGCATAGCGCTTTCAATTGTTTCATGTAAAAAGGAAAAACCAGTAGAGCCTGACCATTCAATTGTGTTCCCAACGGACACGTTAAAATTATCTACGGGCGAGTCGGCACAGCTTACAACAAAGAATTATAGTGCAGACCAATTAACATGGACGTCATCTGACACCGCAATTGTAAAAGTGAACACCGAAGGGTTAGTAACCGGCTATAAACAGGGCAATGCAACAATCACCATAAAAAGCAAGACATACGGAACCACCGCTGTTCGCAATGTTGTAGTGCAGGAAGCTACTATACTTGGGTCCAGCAATCTTACAATTCCCGCCGCTTCGTCAAAACAATTGGTTGGACAACATTATGACCAGTCAGAAATCACCTGGGCGTCATCTGACACAACTATAGCGACAGTAGGCACTACAGGATTAATAACCACTCTTAAACCCGGAAGCGCTACCATCATCATAAAAACCAAAACCTATTCGGTTTCTGAAACATTAAATTTAACAGTTACAGATGCTAAATTAACCGATGTGAGCGTTGGTGCCGATGGATCGGTTTTCGTGGTAGGATCCGACACCGTCAATACAGCGGGCGACCACAGTATCTTTAAATTCTATAACAGTCAATTCCATAAAGTAGCAAACGGATCGGGCGTTAGAATAGCAGTATCCCCGCAAGGCGCTCCATGGATAGTCGATAATTCAAACCAAATATTTAAATACTCAGGTGGTGCCTGGGCACAAGTAACAGGTTCGGCCAGCGATATCGGTATTGGCGCAAATGGTTCGGTGTTTGCAGTAAGTACCCAGGTTAACACTATTACCGGCGGTTACGCCGTTATTAAGTGGAATGGTTCTGGCTGGGATACGATGCCTTACTCTGCCGGTGTCCGGATCGCGGTAAGTCCAGGTGGTATTCCATGGGTGGTGAATTTATCTACTCTTGCATATCAGTATAGCGGTAATTTATGGGACCAGGTTCCGGGTGTAGCTGCCTATGACGTAACAATAGGTGGTGATGGTTCGGTGTATGTAAGTGGCGCTGATACAGGGGTACCAGGCTACTCTCCGTCAGTTTATAAATATACTGCAGGTTCATGGGCATTTGTAAACGGGCCGTCAAATGTTACCGATATCTCTGCTGATGCTAATGGTAAGGTATGGTACCTGGATAAATCCGGAGTGCTGCATGCACCGGCAAACTAAATACGTCAATAAAATTCAATTTATATCGAAGCTAAGCCTGTTAATTCAGGTTTAGCTTTTTTTATACCTTTACCACCCAAAACTATGCGCATACCACGTATCCCGGGATTTGATCAGGAAGCACTCGAGAAGTATTTTAAAAATACGGGGATGTTATTTATCGGCCGTGTGGGTAGTTTGGTGATAAAAATGATAGTCGGCATCAGCCTGGCCAATTATTTAGGGCGTGCCGGTAATGGTATCATTGGCGGCGGAACAGTTTATATTTATTTCTTTTCTGCGGTTGCTACTTTGGGTCTCGACCAATTTATTGTAAAAGAACTTCACCAGTTTCCTGATAATCGCGACCAGATATTAGGCACATCTTTTTGGATGAAAGTATTTGCCGGGTGTTGCTGCATCCCGCTCATTTGGATGGCTTATCACATCTATCCCGCAAAAGGCACTCCCTATAGCTATGTATTGATACTTTCTACCATCGGCATCATACAGGCATTTACTGTAATCGATTCGTATTTTCAATCGCAGGTGCAGTCCAAATACATCATGCAGGTACAAATCATCGGTAATTTGGTATCTGCAGCTATAAAGCTGGCATTAATTTATGCCAGGCAACCTCTGGTTTACTTTGTTTATGCTTATGCTTTCGATTTTTTATTGATTTCTATCGGATATTATTTCACTTATCAACGTACAGACAGAAGCATTTTCAAATGGGCCTATAATTCAGTCCTGGCAAAAAAACTGCTTACCTATTCGTGGCCTTTGATCATATCGGGTATCATGGTTTCCTTATTTACGAGGATCGACCAGATCATGCTCCAGAACATGGCAGGGGTAAAGGAAGCGGGGGCCTATGCCACGGTTGCATCGTTAAGTGAAGCCTGGAATTTTGTGCCCATCGTTATTATATCTTCTTTATTTCCGGCTATTTTGAACGCACGGCGCGATGATCCGGTCAGGTACAAGAAACGCATACAACATTTATACGATCTGATGGTATATCTGAGTGTGCCTGTTGCAATAATTGTTACATTTATCTCGCCATTTATTTATAAATCGGGTTATATATTTAAACCTGAGTATGCATATGCGGCCCCGGTATTGTCTGTGCATATCTGGTCGGGGGTATTTGTGTTCCTGGGTGCGGCAAGCGGACAATATTTAATTGCAGAAAATTATACCAAATTAACCTTTATAAGAACTGGCGTCGGCGCAATCGTTAACATTGTGCTCAACCTGGTACTTATACCTAAAATGGGTATGATGGGAGCGGCTATTGCTACTTTAACAGCTTATGCGAGCGCAACATTATTTGTATTAGCTATCCCGAAGGTAAAAGAACAAGGAATAATGATGTTACGGTCATTATTCCTATTTTCGTTGTTTAAAAAAATTACTAGGCATTGAATAAATATATCTCTGTACTCAGATTGCTTTTTCAGCCATCCAGGCTGAAGTCAATATTGTCGTTTAATCATAAAGGTTATCTTGATGAGATTGGATGGTTTAAATCATTTAAGGCTAAGGCCCCGGTTGATAATGATGGCAATCCCATTCCGTGGGTAACTTATCCGTTTATTGATTTTATAAGCGAAAGAATAAAAAAAGATCACGCAGTTTTTGAGTTCGGCTCTGGAAATTCCACTTTTTTTTATGCAAAGCATGCAGCGCTGGTAGTTTCTGTTGAGCATGACAAAGCCTGGTACGACAAAATAGTTAAAAGCAAGCCGGAGAATTCCGAGATGATATATTGTGAATTAGTACCCGGGGGCGATTATTGCAAGATGCCTCTTAAACTTGAAGAAAAGTTTGATGTGATCATTATTGACGGGCGCGACAGGGTAAACTGCTGTAAGCAAGCTATTGACGCACTATCAAGCTCCGGCGTTATTGTTTTAGATAACTCAGAAAGGGATTATTATAAACCCGGTATTGATTTTTTGGTGAAAAGCGGTTTCAAGCATCTTTCATTCAGTGGTATCGTACCCGGTTTATTCTATCGTGTAACAACCTCTGTTTTTTATAAGGACGGAAATTGTTTGGGAATATAAGAAATGATGGCGCTGACGATAATACTGTAAACAGCTTCTTTACCCGGGATAAATAATTTACTGATCGTTCAGCTTAAAGAATAGTGTCCTCAGCGTTTTGGCCACCATTTTATATCCGCGTTCGTCTAAATATCTGTATACTTCAGAGTCCGAAAGGTTAGTAAAGTCTATTTTGTCTTCTACCAAAATATAGGAAGGCTTGTATTTATCCCAATTGTTTGATTTTAGTACCATCAGGTCCAGACCTTCTACATCGATAGTTAAGAAATCTATTTTCTGACCCGCAGGAACGTATTTATCCAGGATATCAGACAGGGGATAGGTTTCAACATCAACCTCTTTTATGATCTTATATTTTTTTGAGGTATTGTTTCTCTCTTCCGAAAGCTCTTTTGAAAAACCATTGAGCGCAGGTTCATTAAAGCAGTAGAATGTTAATTTACCCTGGTGATCGCTTATCCCGATGTTTAAATTAATATCCTTGCTTCTGAATGTGTTAAAAGCCTTAATAGCACCGGGGGTAGGCTCGATATTTATACCTCTCCATCCTTTTTGATAAAAATGAAGGGTGTTTGAAAATCTGTAAGGGTGATGTGCACCCACATCAACAAAGAAACCCTTGTAATTTTTTTGACCCTCAAAAAGAGACCTTAATACCATATCCTCACCTTCTTGCGAATAAGATTTCAGGGACAGGTAATGATTAATTGGAAAATATTTTAGTATTAATTTTTTCAGTGACATTATTCGGCTAAAATAAAAATAACTTTTGTAAACAGGTTAAATATTAACTCATTGGTGAAATGATCGGTATAAACGGTGGTTCATTTTCCATTTTTTTTATTATTATCATATATTTGAGAGAATATGCTTAAACATATACTTAGGCCTTGTTTGGTGTTACTTATGTTATTTGCATTACCTCTAAAAGGGTTATGCCAACTACCCTTTCCTAAATGGGTAGATGATATGGGAGGCTCGGGTGACAGCAAAGCAGCCGGAATGGTTACCGATAATCAGAACAATATTTATGTTACAGGATATTTTACCGGAACGGTTGATTTTGATCCGTCTGCCGGCGTTAAAAATTTAACATCTGTTGGAGGTGATGATATTTATGTTGCCAAATATGCATCTGACGGCACGCTCATTTGGGCCGTTTCAATGGGGGGTAACGGTCTTGACCAGGTCAATAATATGACTGTGGATGCCAGTGGTAACCCTACCATCATTGGCCAGTATCAGTCAAACGTATTAAATGCCGGAGCTTTTGCCCTTGCAAACCAGGGAGCGGAGGACACTTTTATTATCCATATGGATCCCAGTAATGGTAATGTCGTCTGGGCCAAAACAATTGGTAGTTCTGGTACAGACAGGGGGGAAGAAGTTACGACTGACGCTCAGGGGAACCTGATCGCCACAACGGTATTCCAGGGGACGGTAACAGTAGGAGGCTCGCCGGTTACTGCACAAGGTGGTGGCATTAATGCGCTTATAATTAAATACGATTCAGCCGGGAATTTATTATGGGACCTCTCTATGGGCAGTGTGGCTGGCGATACCTGGGTCTACGGAAATGGAATTGACGCCAATGGCAATATTATCGTATCCGGCACTTTCAGCGGCAGTGTCGATTTTGATCCCAACGGAATACATCATGTAGTAAATGGGGGTACTGATTGGCCTTTTGTAGCGAAATACACCCCGGCCGGCAAATTGATATGGGTTAATACTGCGATTGGCAACCTGAAATACAATGGTTCGGTAATAACCGTAGATTCAAATAATGATATCTATTTTACAGGTGCGTTTTCGTCGTCGATGGTTTTTGGTGCAACTACTGTAACCGCTTCTGGTAATCAGGATACGTTTATTGTAAAATATTTATCTGACGGTACTTTACAATTTGCAAAAGACCTGGGTGGCAGCGGAGCAAGCTCATTTCCCTACCAGATACGGAACGACAAAAATAATAATGTATATATAACAGGTTATTTTAGCGGAACGATTGATTTTAACCCCGACCCAACCGCAACTGCACCTGTTTCTTATCATGGGCAACAGGATTTTTTCCTGGCAAAATACGATAGCAATGGGAATTACCAATGGGCGTTTAGTGCCGGAAGTCCCGCCTGTAGCAGTACCTCCGGCGTAGAATTGTCAATTGATAATAACAATGATATCCTGTTGGCGGGCGGGTTTTGCCAAACTGTCGATTTCGACCCCTCTACTTGTGCAACTGATAATGTTACAGCGCAAAATTTTCAGTCCGATACTTACCTGGTCAAGTATGTTCAAAGTGCTTCGTTAACCGGGGAAATTACCGGCCTTACCATGCCTGAGCAAATATCGCCGGCTGTAATTGACCAGGTTAATCATACAATAACCATAACGGTCGCATATAATGCCAATATCAAAGCCTTGACACCGACAATAACGATAAGTGGCGGAACTTTATCTCCTGCGTCCGGAGTAACCCAGGACTTTACTTCTCCTGTTCCTTATACGCTTACTTTCGGCTGTACAGCCATTCCATGGAGTGTAAAGGTGATATTAGCCGCGCCGCCAACGCCGGTTACCACATGTTCAGGCACTTCAAATATTATCACAGGAGATGCTGTAAACCCTATACCCGGCAGTTATTTGTGGCAGGAGCTACAAAATGGCACATGGGTTAATGCGCCGGGTGTGGTTAGTAACAAAGATTATCAAACATCCGCGCTGATAAATAATGGCACTGCCGATGTTGTTTTCAGTTTGAGGCGGCAGATCACAACTTCAGGTGTAATCAGCTACGACTCTTTTTACGATGTTACCGTGCAGTCTTCTGCAGCTATAGCTAACAATGTAATTACCGCTCCCGGAGTGGCTGCTTTTTGTACCACCGGAGATCCGGCAGCAATTACAGGCAGCGTTCCGACCGGAGGCAATGGTGTTTATACGTATCAGTGGCAAAGTTCGACAGACAATGTCACATTTAATGATATTTCCGGAGCCACAGCTAAAGATTTTGATCCCCCGGTAGCAAATGCAACCATATATTACCGTCGCATTGTGACATCAGGAACCTGCGCCAGTCCATCAACAAGTAATGTTATTACTATATCTGTATTCTCAATTGTTGCCAATAATGCGGTAACAGCACCTGCTGTTACATCTTTCTGTTCAAACGGCGACCCCGGTGCTATAATCGGGAGCACGCCAACCGGAGGTAATAATGCTTATGCTTTCCAATGGCAAAGTTCTATAGATAATACCACTTTTAACAACATAGCCGGAGCTATTGCTAAAGATTATGATCCGCCTGTATTAAATACCACAACTTATTACCGCCGCACAGTAATTTCCGGTGCTTGCGTTACACCGTTGATAAGCAATGTTGTCACTATAACCGTTACAGCTAGTCCGGGTACCCCGGTACCAACGCAATCGGTAGTTCCGATATGTGCCGGTAATTCAGCCACGCTTTCTGTTTCGTCGCCTCAGCAGGGTGTTACCTACGATTGGTATGATTCTCCTGCAAAAACTAATCACCTGTTTACAGGTGTTAGTTACGTGACGCCTGTATTAAATAACAGTCAAACCTATTATATAGAAGCAACAGCCGGGACATGCACCAGTCCTGCCTTGGCAAGTGTGCAGGTTATGGTGGGTAGTCCTCCCACAGCGCCATCAGTTGGGAATCCGGGTATTGTCTGCAGTGGATCTGTGGCTACATTGAGTGTATTAAATCCGCAGGCGGGTTTAACTTATAACTGGTATAGTTCGGCTACAGGCAGCAGTTCTATTTTTATGGGAGCCAATTTTGTAACGCCTGCATTATCGGCAAACGCTGTTTATTACGTTGAGGCAGCAAATAACGGAGGCTGCGTTTCCGCCACGCGCACGCCTGTTAGTGTTACTGTAAATGCTCTGCCACAAGTTACTACACAGGGCGCTTCTGTTTGCCCGGGCACAAGCGCAACAGTAACAGCAAGCAGTACCGACGCAAATGCTATTATAACCTGGTTTGCAAGTGCGACAGGAGGTAATCCATTATCTACAGGTAATACATTCTTAACGCCAGCCGTAAATGCCGCAACAACTTATTACGCCGAAGCAACAGATAATGTAAGTAATTGCAGCTCAGCTGCACGCGTCCCGGTTCAAGTGCAGGTAATACAAGCGCTACCTGCACCTACGGTCAGTGTTGGCGCAACAACCACATCCAGCGTAACATTTCAATGGGATGCTGTAAATGGCGCCACAGGGTACCAGGTTAGCGTTGATAATGGCCAGACATTCACTGATCCAAGTTCAGGAAGTAATGGGTTAACCCATACCGTTTCTGGCTTACAGGCTCAGCAAAGTGTTACTATCGTTGTGCGGGCAGTTGGGAGTTCATCATGTGCCTTAAGTAACAATTCAACCGCAGTAACCGGGATAGCGGCAAGTCCTTTGGGCGATCAGATCTTCGTACCTAATGCCTTTACACCCAATGGCGACGGCAGAAATGATATTGTTTATGTGCACAGCACCAATATCAGAAGTTTGAAGTTTTATATTTACGATCAGTGGGGCGAATTATTATATACATCACTTAACCAGTCGAACGGTTGGGATGGTACCTATAAAGGAACAAAAGAACCTGTAGGGGTATATGTCTATTATTTAGAGGCTACAATGAATGATGGACTGTTGGTGAACAAGAAAGGAACAATTACTCTTTTAAGGTGAAAAAATCAAGGTTAACCATATTTATAGCTGTATTGCTACAATTAGCAGCAATAAACGTACTGAAAGCTCAGGTCGACCCGCATTTTTCTCAGTATTATGCTTATCCTTTATGGCTAAATCCTGCCCTGACCGGAGTGGTTGATGGTGATATGCGAATTAATCTGAATGCCAAAGACCAGTGGGCAGGTATTAGTAATGGGTATAAAACGGGAGCGGTGTCAATGGATTTTCGCCCGACCGATAAAGTAGGGGTAGGATTTAACGTGATAAACCAGGCTGCGGGTACAGCAGGATACAATTATTTTGCTGCGTATGGGTCATTTGGTTACGGGATAACCATATCCGAAGATGGTAACCAAAAACTTCATTTTGGTTTGCAGGCTGGTTTGATCAATCGCAGTTTTGATCCAGGCAAACTGCAATTGGATGATCAATATAATCCAATAACAGGTTATGACCCGACGATGCCAAGCTTTGAAAACTTTGCCAATACGAGCGCTATAGTATTTGATGCAAGTGCGGGCGTATTTTATTATAATGATGATCCTGAAAGTACAGCAAATTTGTTTGGTGGTGTCAGTATTGCCCATCTTACGGGTGCCAAAGATCCCTTTGCTGTTCAGGGTATAAATTCCAGGCTACCGATGCGCTATACGCTTCACGGCGGGGTGCGCATTAAGGCCTCTGACAATTTTGACATAACGCCGCATGCCATATTTATCAGCCAGCAAAAAAATCAGATCAGGGCATTTGGGGCATATTCGGAACTCAAGTTTGAAGATGATAAGGGTTTAATACTCGGTGGTATGTACCGTATCAAGGATGCGGCTGTAGCAGATGTGGGTTATCATATCAACAGCCTTATTATTGGTGTCAGCTATGATTTTAATACATCAGCATTAAATACGGCTACAAGCGGGCAAGGTGGATTTGAACTATCGGTAAGTTATGTTTTCAAAAGGCATTTTAAAGGGCCCGCGCCAATATGCCCAAGGTTCTAAACCCCAAATCATGAGAAACTTATCTATTATATTTTTCATGCTAATTGTACCGACGGGCGCCTTTGCCCAATACGGTACTTTTAAAGGGTTGGCGGATAAGGCTTTTGAAAACAAAAATTATTACGAGGCCGCCTATTACTACAAACAACTGGCAGAAGGCAAAAAATCTTCACGCGCAAAAATACCTTTCTACTCCAGTGGCAAAACGACAAAAGAAAAAATCAGCCAGGAGCGGCCTTACATCTTTTACCAATTAGCTGAATCCTATCGGCTGTATCAAAATTATCCGGAAGCTGAAAAATGGTATGAAGCGGTCATCGAAAATTGGCAGTCAGATTATCCCCTGGCGCGGCTTTGGTATGGCGTATGCTTAAGGGCTAATAAGAATTTTGATTTGTCTATCAAAGAGCTGCAGCAGTTTACTTCTACCTATAAAGGAGATAAGACATTTTCTGATTTGGCAAAAAAAGAAATTGAAAACTGCCTGTTTGCAAAGAAACAATACCAGGAGCCGGTAACTGTACAGATCAATAAAATGGAAGGGGCATGGAATGCCGATGGAGGGGATTATGCACTTGTAAAAAATGCGGGTAGTTATTGGTTTACATCTTCAAGGTTTTCGGGAGGCAACAAGCAACATTTGAATCGTATTTATACAGCCTCGCAAAATCCTGCTACCCCAATAGCTGTGAATTTTAGCGGTGTTGATGATAAAAAAGAAATAGAATACGGAACGCCTTCACTTAATGCATCCGGAACGAGAATGTATCTTACGGGATGGTATAAAAAAGGAAGCAAAATCTTATTGTACGTTTATCACAGTGATTTGAGAAACAATACATGGTCCGCACCTCAAAAACTCAACGCTAAAATAAATGTTGATGGATTTAATGCTCTCCAACCATTTGTAAGCAATGATGGAAAACGCTTGTTTTTTGTATCGGACAGGCCCGGTGGGCAGGGTGGTTACGATATTTGGGTAAGCAGGCTGGATGATAATGGGGATCCTTTGGACGCGGTCAATTTAGGCTCAACAGTAAATACTACTTCTGATGAGGAAGCGCCGTATTATGATAGTTTAACCGGGCGGCTTGTTTACAGCTCAAAGGGCTTTGTTGGATTAGGAGGGTTCGACTTTTTTGAGAGTTTTGAAAATGGGGGCAAGTGGACGGCGTCCGTCAACCTGGGGTATCCAATAAATTCGTCAAAAGATGACCTGTATTATTATCCCGACCCCGACGATAAGAACCAATTTTATATCAGTTCCGACCGCGAATCGGATTGCTGCATGAATTTATTCCAGGGAAGATTTAAACAGAAGTTTATCGCAGGGCTATTAACAGACTGTGATACGCATAAAACTTTGCATGGTGTTAAAGTTAGCCTGGTTGATTCGATCGAAAAAAAAGTTTTAAAGCAATCCGAAACGGGTCAAAATGAACGTTATGCTTTTGAAGTGGCTGTCGGGCATTCCTACAGCCTGGTATTCGAAAAAGACGGGTACTTTACAAAAACTGTTTCAGTATCTGTGAAAAAGACCACGGATACGCTGTTTAGCCATGATATTTGCCTGGAGTCATTTGAAATCGATAAGCCTATAATCATCAAAAATATCTTATATGATTTCAATATGGCGAGTCTCCGGCCGGAATCTAAAGTTGAACTGGATAACATAGTCGGGATACTGAATGATAATCCGCATATAAAAATCGAATTAAGTTCGCACACAGATTCTATCGGTACCGATACTTATAATTTCAGGCTATCTCAGCAACGGGCACAATCCTGTGTCGACTATATCATTTCAAAAGGGATCGATAAAGGCAGGGTTATCGCAAAAGGGTATGGTAAAAGCAAGCCGATAGCACCTAATTCTCTTCCGAATGGCCAGGACAACCCTGAAGGCCGGCAATTAAACAGGCGTACGGAGTTCACCGTGAAGAGCAAATAAGTTAAACTTTATAGCGTTTAAAAGGTTGAATCGTCTAAATTTGTCAGCTTAGAAAGCGATTTAAATAATTTTTCGCCGGGTTAAAAACCAATAGCTATTATTTTATCTTTTCACATAGATGCAGCAATTTATTACCAGCGATAACGTCAAAACCGCTTACGACGAATTTTATCAGAAACACGACGAAGCGTGGCGCATGCTGAGCGCCAAATACAAAGCGCAGCATATTGTTGACGTTTGCAAAGGGCATTCCTTTAAAAAAGTGTTGGAGGTAGGCGCTGGTGATGGAAGTATTTTAAAAATATTAGCTGATCATAGTTTTGCACCGGAGCTACATGCAGTAGAGATATCGGAAAGTGGTGTGGAGCATATCAAAACCCGGAATATTACTAATCTGAAATCTGTTCAGATATTTGACGGTTACCGTTTACCTTTTGCAGACGATAGTTTCGACCTGATCATTCTTTCTCATGTGCTGGAGCATGTAGAACACGAGCGTTTATTGTTGCGGGAACTTAAACGGGTGGCTAAATACTTTGTTATTGAAGTCCCGCGCGATTATAAGGCGGATGTAGATAATAAGATAAAACATTTTTTGGCCTACGGACATATTAACGTATATACGCCCACTTCCTTACGATATTTACTGAAAACCGAAGGCTTTGAAATTGAGGCAGATCTGACTTCGATGATAGAACCGGAGGTGACAAAGTTTAATACATACATCAACCAAAAGAAACCAAAGAGCTTTGTTACTGATCTCAAGATCAATTCGGAGTATGTGGTAAAAAAGGGATTGGTGAGCCTGTTTGGTAAAAAAACGGGTGAAAAAATGGCAAATGCTTACACGGTGCTTTGCAAAAAAGCAGATCACCAGGTAGATATATTCTAATCCATCATAATGCAGAACCTCGCACCCATAGCCTTATTTGTTTATAACCGGCCAGAGCATACGCGCCGCACTATCAGCTACTTGCAAAAAAATCTGCTGGCTGAGGAGACGCGGTTATACATTTTTTCCGACGGACCAAAAACTGATGCCGATAAAGCAAAGGTAGATGAGGTGCGTCAACTGGCTAAGGCAGTCACAGGATTTAAGTCGGTGAAAGTGATTGCGAGAAATGAGAATTTGGGACTGGCCAATTCCATTATCAGCGGGGTAACCAAATTGGTTAATGAGTATGATAAGGTGATTGTTTTTGAGGATGACCTGCTTTCATCGCCCTATACGCTGCAATATTTTAACGAAGGGCTTAACCGCTATTCCAGCGAGGATAAAGTAATGCATATCGGGGCCTATATGTATGATCTGAAAGAAAAAGATCTGCCTGAAACCTTTTTTTACCGCGCAGCAAGCAGTTGGGGCTGGGCAACATGGGCGCGTGCCTGGAAACATTTTGAACCGGATATTGATAAACTGACAGATCAATTTAGTAAACCAAGCATCCTGCGCTTCTCCATAGAAGGCACCATGAACTTCTGGAAACAAATGCGCGAATTCAAGGCCGGTAAAAATAATTCATGGGCTATACGCTGGTATGCTTCTATTTTTTTGAAAGACGGCTTAACGCTTAACCCTGCGCACTCGCTCATTAATAATATAGGGCATGACGGTACGGGTGTACATTCTAATATCGAAAAGATGTATGATGTGCAGATATCCCGGAAAGCGGTAAAGCATTTCCCCTCGGAGATTAAAGAGGACGAAAAAGCGTATGCTGCCATCCGCAATTTCCTGAGCAAACGCAAAGGAAACCTGCTGCAAAGAGGCGTGCGTTTTATGCGTAAGATGCAGGCGAAATATTTGGTGAAGAAATCCTGATACTTTTAATAACGCGCGGGGAATGTAGAGACGCGATGCATCGCGTCTTGGTAACAGGTTGCTAGCCATTCTTAAAAAAACCTTATATAAATTAATGTAAGTGCCTTCAAGACATATTTAAATAGTAAATATGTAA
>Ga0310811_10006172_pt1 | contig 15277 bp, 8 predicted proteins | sample YCmetagenome_FD_207642 | JGI IMG/M metagenome (GOLD analysis project Ga0310811, IMG submission 207642) | Soil microbial communities from experimental microcosm in Duke University, North Carolina, United States - YC | ecosystem: Engineered > Artificial ecosystem > Soil microcosm > Unclassified ...
GGCCGATGCCCCGGTGCTGACGCTCGGCGTCACCTCCAAGTCGGAGCCGCTGACCAAGGTCTATGACCTGGTCGACACGCGGGTGGCGCAGAAGATCGCCCAGCTGCCCGGCGTCGGCCTGGTCAGCCTCGAAGGTGGCCAGAAGCCCGGCGTGCGGATCCGCGCCAATCCGACGGCGCTCGCCGCCTACGGCCTCAACATCGACGATCTGCGCACCACCATCACCAACGCCAACGTCAACACGCCGAAGGGCAATTTCGACGGTCCGACGCGCGCCTACACCATCAACGCCAACGACCAGGTCACCGATCCGCAGCTGTTCCGCGACGTCGTCGTCGCCTATCGCAACGGCGCGCCGGTGCGCATCTCCGACGTGGCGACGGTGCTCGAGGGCCAGGAGAACGACCGCCTGGCCGCCTGGATGAACGCGACCCAGGGGGTGATCATCAATGTCCGGCGCCAGCCCGGCGCCAATGTCATAGCCGTCGTCGACAACATCAAGGCGCTGCTGCCGCAGCTGCGCGAGACCCTGCCGGGCTCGGTCGACCTGCAGATCCTGACCGACCGCACGATCACGATTCGCGCCTCGGTGCGCGACGTACAGATCGAGCTCGCCTTCGCGGTCGTCCTGGTGGTCGCCGTGATCTTCCTGTTCCTGGGCGATCTGCGGGCGACCCTGATCCCCAGCCTGTCGGTGCCGCTGTCGCTGGTCGGCACGCTCGCGGTCATGTATCTCGCGGGCTACAGCCTGAACAATCTGTCGATCATGGCGCTCACCATCGCCACCGGCTTCGTGGTCGACGACGCCATCGTCATGATCGAGAACATCGCCCGCTACATCGAGCGCGGCGATTCGCCCAAGAAGGCGGCACTCGACGGCTCGCAGCAGATCGCTTTCACGGTGGTGTCGCTCACGGTGTCGCTGATCGCCGTGCTGATCCCGCTCCTGTTCATGAGCGACGTCGTCGGCCGGCTGTTCAGCGAGTTCGCCGTCACGCTCGCGGTCACCATCCTGATCTCGGCGGTGGTCTCGCTCACCCTGGTGCCGATGATGTGCGCCCTGCTGCTGCGCCAGCGCCCGACCGGTGGAACCGCGGGACAGGTCGCCGGAGGGCACGGCGCGAACGTACGGCAGCACGCCGAAGCCGAGGCGCTGGGCGCGCGCTGGTTCGCCTGGCTGATCAAGGTCTACGATCGCTGCCTGGTCGTGGTGTTCCGCCATCAGCCGTTCACCCTGCTGATCGCGGTCGCCACCGTCGTGCTGACCGCGTGGCTCTACGTCATCGTGCCCAAGGGTTTCTTCCCGGTCCAGGATACCGGCCTGATCCAGGCCGTCACCGACGCGCCGCAGAGCATCTCCTTCCCCGCCATGGCCGAGCGCCAGCGCGCCTTGGCCGACGTCATCCTGAACGATCAGGATGTCGAGAGCCTGACCTCGTTCATCGGCGTCGACGGCACCAACCCGACGCTCAATTCCGGCCGCATGCTGATCAACCTCAAGCCACGCGAGGGGCGAACCGGCACGGCGACCCAGATCATCCGCCGCCTCCAGCGCGAGGCCGCCGCCGTTCCGGGCATCTCGCTCTACATGCAGCCGGCCCAGGACCTCACGGTCGATTCGACGGTGAGCCGCACCCAGTACCAGTTCGTGCTGCAGAGCGTGAAGCCGGAGGATTTCGACACCTGGGTGCCGCGCCTGCTCGACCGCTTGCACAGCGTGCCCGAGATCGTCGACGTCACCAGCGACCTTCAGGCCAAGGGCCTGTCGCTGTTCATCAAAATCGACCGCGATGCCGCCGCGCGCTTCGGGATCACGGCGGCCTCGGTCGACAACGTGCTGTATGACGCCTTCGGCCAGCGCATCGTGTCGACCGTCTACACCCAGTCGAACCAGTATCGCGTGATCTACGAGGTCGACCCGGCCTTCGGCCGTTCGCTGGCGTCGCTGTCCGACCTCTATCTGCCCGGGTCGGGCGGCAAGCAGGTGCCGCTGTCGGCGATCGCCACGATCGAGGAGCGGGCGGCGCCGCTGCGCCTCGACCGGCTCAGCCAGTTCCCGGCGACCGCCATCTCCTTCAACCTGGCGCCCGGCGCCTCGCTCGGCCAGGCGGTCGACGCCATCGTCGCCGCCGAACGCGAGATCGGCATGCCGGCATCGATCACCACGCACTTCCAGGGCGCGGCGCTCGCCTTCCAGAAGTCGCTCGACAGCCAGCTGCTGCTGATCCTGGCCGCGATCGTCACGGTCTACATCGTGCTGGGGGTGCTCTACGAGAGCTACATTCATCCCATCACCATCCTGTCGACCCTGCCGTCGGCCGGCATCGGCGCCCTGCTGGCGCTGATGCTGTCGGGCGACGACCTCAGCGTCGTCGCCATCATCGGCATCGTCCTGCTGATCGGCATCGTGAAGAAGAACGCGATCATGATGATCGACTTCGCCCTCGATGCCGAACGCAACGACGGCAAGACGCCGCAGCAGGCGATCCACCAGGCCTGCCTGCTGCGCTTCCGGCCGATCCTGATGACCACGGTCGCCGCCCTGGTCGGCGCGCTGCCGCTGATGTTGGGCAGCGGCACCGGGTCGGAGCTGCGCCATCCGCTCGGCCTCACCATCGTCGGCGGCCTGATCGTCAGCCAGGTGCTGACCCTGTTCACTACGCCGGTGATCTACCTCGCCTTCGACCGGCTCGGCCGCCGCCTGCGCGGCGTGCCACTTGATACGCCGCGCAATCCGCTGCCGGCCGAGCCTGCTGCCGATCGGCCGGTGGAGAGGCCGGCGCCGTGAATCTCTCCGCTCCCTTCATCGCCCGGCCGGTCGCCACGACCTTGCTGACGATCGGGCTCGCGCTCGCCGGCCTGGTGGCGTTCCTCAAGCTGCCGGTCGCGCCCCTGCCCAGGGTCGATTACCCGACCATTCAGGTCTCCGCCAGCCTGCCCGGCGCCTCGCCGGAGACCGTCGCCACCAGCCTGACGACGCCGCTCGAGCGGGCGCTGGGCGCGATCGCCGGCGTCTCCGAGATCACCTCGGTGAGCACGGTCGGCAATTCCCGCATCACCCTGCAATTCGACTTGTCGCGCAGCATCGACGGGGCGGCGCGCGACGTGCAGGCGGCGATCAACGCGGCGCGCATGGAAATGCCGGGCGACCTGCCGAGCAATCCGCAATACCGCAAGGTCAACCCGGCCGATGCGCCGGTCGTGGTTCTGGCGCTGACCTCGGACACGATCGGCCAGGGCCGGCTGTTCGACGCCGCCTCGAACATCCTGCAGCAGCGCCTGAGCCAGGTGAACGGCGTCGGCCAGGTCGTGCTGGGCGGCGCCTCGCTGCCGGCGGTGCGGGCCGAGATCAATCCGACCAGCCTGTCGAAATACCAGATCGGCCTGGAGAGCGTGCGGGCGGCGCTGGCGGCGGCCAACGCCAACTCGCCGAAGGGCGCGCTCGAGGTCGGCGAGCGGCGCTACCAGATCTACTCCAACGACCAGGCGCGTACCGCCGACGAGTACCGGCCGCTGATCATTGCCTGGCGCAACGGCTCGCCGGTTCGCCTGAGCGATGTCGCCGAGGTCCTCGATTCGACCGAGAACATTCGCAACGAGGGCCAGGCCAACGGCAAGCGCTCGGTGCTGGTGATCGTCTACCTGCAGCCCAACGCCAACGTCATCGAGACGGTCGACGAGGTGCGTTCCCTGCTGCCCGAGTTGCAGGCCTCGCTGCCCAGTGACGTCGACCTGCAGGTCGTCAGCGACCGCACCACCACCATCCGTGCCTCGCTGAAGGAGGTCGAGCACGCGCTGATCGCCAGCATCATCCTGGTCGTGCTGGTGACCTTCGCCTTCCTGCGCTCGGCGCGCGCCGGCTTCGTCGCCGCGGTCGCCGTGCCGGTGTCGCTGATCGGCACGTTCGGCGGCATGTACCTGCTGGGCTACAGCCTCAACAACCTGTCGCTGATGGCGATGGCGATCGCCGCCGGCTTCGTGGTCGACGACGCCATCATCGTGCTGGAGAACGTCTCGCGCCACATCGAGGAGGGGATGTCGCGGATCGAGGCGGCGCTGCTCGGCGCGCGCGAGGTCGGCTTCACCGTGGTGTCGATGAGCCTGTCGCTGATCGCCGTGTTCATCCCCATCCTGTTCATGCCCGGTATCGTCGGCCGGCTGTTCAGCGAGTTCGCCGTCACGCTCACCATCGCCATCCTGATCTCGATGGTGGTGTCGCTGACCACGACGCCGATGATGTGCGCCTACGTGCTGCGCCCGCACCAGGCGGGCGGGCAGCAGGCCGAGGCGAGGCGGCCGGGCTTCTTCTTCCGCCTGAGCGAACGCGGCTTCGGCCTCCTGCAGTGGCTCTACAGCCGCAGCCTCGGCCTGGTGCTGCGCCATCCGCTGATCACCATGATGGTGTTCCTGGCGACGGTGATCCTCAACATCGACCTCTACGTCACCATCCCCAAGGGCTTCTTCCCGCAGCAGGATACCGGCCGCATCGTCGGCGGCATCCGCGCCGACCAGAGCATCTCGTTCCAGGCGATGCGGCGGAAGTTTCGTCAGTTCATGGAGATCGTGCGCGCCGATCCCGACATCGAGAGCGTCGCCGGCTTCACCGGCGGCTATTCGACCAATTCAGGGTTCATGTTCGCCACCCTGAAGCCGCTCGGCGAGCGCACGATCTCGGCCGACCAGGTGATCGCCCGCCTGCGGCCCAAGCTCGCCCAGGTACCCGGCGCCAACCTGTTCCTGGCGGCAGTGCAGGACATCCGGGTCGGCGGCCGCCAGGGCAACGCGCAGTACCAGTTCACCCTGCAGGCCGATTCGCTGCCCGACCTCTACGCCTGGGGACCCAAGCTGGTCGAGGCGTTGCGCGCCGACCAGTCGGTGATCACCGATGTCGATTCCGACCAGCAGCAGCGCGGCCTGCAGGTCAACCTGACGATCGACCGCGACGCGGCGGCGCGGCTCGGCGTGTCGACGCGCAGCATCTCGGCGACGCTCTACGACGCTTTCGGCCAGCGCCAAGTCTCGACCATCTACAACGCATTGAACCAGTATCATGTCGTCATGGAGGTTTCGCCGGAGTACTGGCAGAATCCGGAATCGCTGAAGGACATCTATGTCAGCACCTCGGGCGGCGCGATCAGCGGCGCCCAGGCGACCGGGGCGATCGTCTCGACGACTCCCTTGAAGGCCGGCGCGGTCGATCCGGCGGCAGCGGTGCGCAACCAGCGGACCAACCAGATCGCCGTCAGCGGTCGCGGCTCGGCGTCGACCGGGGCGGCGGTCAGCACGACGCCCGAGACCATGATCCCGCTGAGCCAAGTGACGCGTTACGAGTTCGGCACGACGCCGCTTGCGGTCAACCACCAGAGCCTGTTCGTGGCCAGCACCATCTCGTTCAACCTGGTGCCGGGCAAGACCTTGAGCGACGCCGTCACCTTCGTGAACGACACGATGCGCGAGATCGGCCTGCCCTCGACCATCCACGGCTCGTTCCAGGGCACCGCGCGGGCCTTCCAGCAGAGTCTCGGCAACCAGCTGTTGCTGGTGCTGGCGGCGCTCGCGGCGGTCTATATCGTCCTCGGCGTGCTGTACGAGAGCTACATCCATCCGATCACCATCCTGTCGACCCTGCCGTCGGCCGGTGTCGGCGCACTGCTCGCGCTGAAATACTCGAACGTCGAGTTCAGCCTGATCGCCATGATCGGCGTGCTGCTGCTGATCGGCATCGTCAAGAAGAACGCAATCATGATGATCGACGTGGCGCTGGACCGCGAGCGCAACCAGGGGCTCGACCCGCGCGAAGCGATCCACCAGGCGGCGGTGCTGCGCTTCCGGCCGATCCTGATGACCACCATGGCGGCGATCCTCGGCGCCTTGCCGCTGGCGCTGGGCTTTGGCGACGGCGCCGAGCTGCGCCAGCCGCTCGGCATCTCGATCATCGGCGGCCTGGCGGTCAGCCAGATCCTGACGCTCTATACGACTCCGGTGATCTACCTCTATCTCGACCGTTTCCGCCGGCGTGATCGCGATCGGCCAAGCCGCGTGGCTCGAGCCATGGGCAGCGCCGGGTTGCCGGCATGAGGGAGGCTGGCGCTGTCCTCTGCCTCGCGCTGCTGTCGGGATGCATGGTCGGGCCGAACTACCAGCGGCCGCCGCCTGCCAGCCCGCCGACGGCGCAATTCAAGGAAGCCGTCGCCGAGGTGGCACCCGGCACGAACATCCCGTTTCGCCCTGCCATCCCGCGCGACGACATCGATCGCGGGCCGTGGTGGACGATCTACGGCGATCGCGAGCTCGACCGGCTGACGGCGCAGATCGACATCTCCAACCAGACGCTGAAGCAGTCGGAGGCGGCCTATCGCCGGGCGCGCGCCCTGGTGCGGCAGGACATCTCGGGCCTCTATCCGACGATCACCGGCACGGCGAGCGCCCAGCAGACCGGCTCCGGCAATCAGCGTGGCGGCGGCGGCACCGTCCTGGTCAACACCAGCACCGGCCAGTTCACCTCGAGCGTCGGCCAGTTCTCGACCGGTGCCTCGTTGAACTGGGAGATCGACGTGTGGGGCCGCATCCGCCGGCAGATCGAGAGCGATTCGGCGGCCGCCCAGGCGAGCTACTCCGACCTCGCCTCGGCGCGGCTGTCGGCCCAGGCCGACCTGGTCATCGACTATTATTCGCTGCGCATTTCGGACGAGCGCATAAAACTCTACCAGGCGACGGTGGCGGCCTATGCGCGCGCCGTGGAGATCGTGCAGAACCAGGTCGATGCCGGCATCGTCAGCCGCGTCGACCTGGTGCAGGCGCAGACCCAGCTCGAGCAGACGCGCTCGCTGCTCGTCGCCGAGGGCATCACGCGCGCCCAGTTCGAGCACGCCATCGCCGTGCTGATGGGCCGCGCGCCGGCCGAGCTCAGCCTGGCGCCGGCGCCCTTGCCCGACCAGGTGCCGACGGTCGACGCCGACGTGCCGTCGGCGCTGCTCGAGCGGCGGTCCGACATCGCCAGCGCCGAGCGCCGCATGGCGGCGGCCAACGCCCAGATCGGCGTCGCCCAGGCCGCCTACTATCCGACGATCTCGCTGAACGCCGGCATCACCTTCCTCAATACCGGCCTCGCCAACCTGCTGCAGATCGGCAGCTCGGTGTGGTCGGTCGGCCCGCAGCTCGCCGGCACCCTGCTCGACGGCGGCGCGCTCAAGGCGCAGGTCGAAGGCGCGCGCGCCGCCTATGACGGCCAGGTGGCGGCCTATCGCCAGACCATCCTGGTCGCCTTCCAGCAGGTCGAGGACGCGCTGGTCCAGCAGCGCATTCTGGTGCAGCAGGAGCAGGTCCAGCGCGCCGCCGTCGCCGCCGCGCGCGAAGCCGAGCGGCTGTCGCTCAACCAGTACCGCATCGGCACCGTGCCCTACACGACGGTGGTGCAGACCCAGACCGCGGCGCTGGCCGCCGAGCAGACCCTGCTCACCGTCCGCCTCAACCGGCTGGTCGCCAGCGCCAATTTGGTGAAGGCGCTCGGCGGCGGCTGGCGCGATTCGGACCTGCCCGCGCCGACGCCGATCGGCGGCATCGACCAGACGCCGCAACCGCCCCTCCCGCCGCCGCCGACGCCACCGGCACAGCCGCCGCGACAGTGGTGGCAGGTGTTTCGGTAGGGACGGCTCAAGAACATCGAGTGCGTGCCCGAGCCTCGTCCCATCGATCACGCCGCCGTCGTCGTCTTTGCAGTACGCGTCGATGTCATGGGTTAACCGTCGAAACCGACGAAGACCGTGGCTTCGGCGACGGACTTTCGTTGGGACACGACCGCATTTGCCGGAAAGCTTTCGTCCGGCCAGCCCAGTGCAATGCTTTTCATGATGACCTGATCGTCCGCAATTCCGGCATGCTCACGCACCACGGGTGACTGCATGATGCCCTGGCTGTTGATCACGGCGCCCAGCCCGCGCGACCAGGCAGCATTGACCAGGGCCGTGGCCACGGCGCCGCAATCGAACGGCGTATCGTCGCTGCCATGCAGGACGCGGTCATACGTCACGATCACGCACACCGGCGCATCGAATTGACGGAAGCCGCGCAAGACCCAGTCGTGGCGCCCATCCTTGTCATCGCGCGCAATCCCCATGGCGGAGAACAATTGCTTGGCGACGCCAACCTGCCTGTCCCGGTGCCGACCCGCAAAAGGCTGGCCCGTGCGGAACTCGCGCGACTGCGGAATGCCTGCCACCATCCGCTCCGAGTTGCCGGCACGGATCCGATCCAGCGGTTCGCCGGTGATGACGTAGAAATTCCAGGGCTGGGTGTTCATGGACGACGGCGCGCGCATCGCCAGACCGAAGATTTCCTCGATCAGCGCCCTGGGGACCGGATCGGGCTTGTAGCCACGGATACTCCGGCGACCGAGGATGACGTCATCGAACTGCATTTGCCCCTTACGCCTCATGTATGACAGAGGGGCATGGCCGAGGGAGTAGCCGTGATGCTGCCCAGAGCTTGTTCGAGTCCCACGACCGGAAGGCCTGCCGGGCCCGGTCGCCGGTCCGCGAGCAGACGGCGGGCCTCGGCATCACGTCCGGAGTTCAGGTAGGCCCGCAACAACGTCGCTTCCACCAGATCGACCTGCGCCCGGCTGCCGCCCATGCGTTCCCGTTCGGGCAGCATGGGTACGATCAGGTCGATTGCCGCGGCATGATCACCGCGCTGGAAGGCCGCGAAGGCGCGCGCCACCGCGGGGATGGTCGAGCCGGAAGGATAGCGGCCCGCGCTTGCCAACACCTCGATGGCCTGGATCCAGGCTTCCAGCGCCGCGCCATCACTGTCGACGGCATAGGCGAGTGCAACATGCCAATCGGCGAGAGAAAAACCCGGGCGTGGAATTTTCTCGCGCGCGTATTCCCGGAGCTTCGCCCAGCGCGCGTGATCACGGGGATGACCCGCCAGTTCCGCGCGCCACAGGAACGAGGAGGAATCCGAGAGCTTCTGATGCACGGCGCCGCGATGATCGTCCGCCGAGAAGGCGTCGTTATAGAGGCGAAGCCCCGCTTCCATATTGCCGGCGTGCAACTCGAACAAGCCGAGGTGCCAGTTCAGGTGGCCGAACAGCCCGCCATTGCGATCGTAAGACGGCAGCCAGTCCCGCATGAAAGCGATGCCGCTGTCCCGCTCGCCGGTCTCATAACAGAGATGGGCGAAGGCGTGCGCGCCATAGGCGTTGCGCCGGACCTGGGCCAGGGACCTCTCTATCTTGGGGCGCGCCGCGTCGTGCTCGCCGATTTCCGATAGCGCCATGCCGTGATGAGCCTCGAACCACCAATCCTCGCCGTAGTGCGGGGCGAGCCGGTCGAGAAAATCGACAAGGCCCTGCTCGCGGCCAGGCAGGCCAGACATCCCGATCAACCCGCCCTGATTGGCGGCGAGGCTCAGCACGAAGGCGTCGCGCGGCCACGTATCCACATGGACGCGGATCGCGGCCAGCGCTGCGACAGCCTGGCCGGAAAACAGATGGCGAAAGACTTCGATGTGGCTGCGCTCGCGCACCGAGACACGGTCAGCGAAGGACAATGCCGTGGCGAGGGACTCGCGCATGGCTGCAAGATTGCCCGCCAGCTGAAAGGCACGGGCCTTGCCGATATGGGCCAGGGCGAAGCCTGGATCGGCGGCGATGGCGCGGTCGAAAGACGAGGCGGCACCGGGGTAGACGGTCAGCAGAAGGTCGACGCCTTCGATGTAGGCATCGCGCGCGGCGGCGATGGTGGTGGTTACGGCCAGGCCGTAGCGGTCCGTCAGCATGTCACCATCCCACCACCAGTATCGTCGCTCGGAGTCCTGCGCCGGGCGTGCTGCTCCCGACGCTGCCCGAAGAGTGAGCCTGGGGACCAAGGCTTTCAAGATGCTTCCTCGGACGCGTCGCCAAGTCTGGCTAAGCGGCCGTTCTCGTGCGCGATGCCGACACGCGGCGTTCGGTCTCGAGTTAGTATCGATGGACGAAACAACGTGAGCCGGAGAGGCTCGAAACGCGAGCTTCGTCCCTTATGATCGGAGCATCAGGATGGGAGAGGATCGCATGGGCTACGATGTCGTAATCCGCGGCGGGCGCATTGTCGACGGCACCGGCGCTGCTTCATATTCCGGCGACCTTGCGATCAAGGACGGGGCGATTGCCGCGATCGGCAAGGTTGCGGAACGTGGCGAGCGCGAGATCGACGCCGACGGTCTGACCGTGACCCCGGGCTTCGTCGACATCCACACCCATCTCGATGCCCAGATCGGCTGGGATCCCGATTGCACGCCGGTGAGCTGGCATGGCGTCACCACCGCTCTGCTGGGCAATTGCGGCGTGACCTTCGCGCCTTGCCGTCCGCAGGACAAGGAATTGCTGGCCGGCATGATGGAGACGGTCGAGGACATCCCGCGTCAGGCCATCCTGAACGGCCTGCCGTGGTCATGGGAGGATTATGGCGGCTATCTCGACGCCCTCGAGCGGCTGAAGCCCGGCATCAATATCGCCGGGCTCGTCGGCCACAGCGCCGTTCGCTTCTACGTCATGGGCGAGCGCGCGGTCGAGGAGCAGGCGACCGACGCGGAGCGGCGGCAGATGGCCGACGTCGTCGCGCGTTCGATCGAGCGCGGCGCCGCCGGCTTCTCGACCAACCGTTTCGCACCACATAAGCTTCCCGACGGCCGCTCGATCCCCGGCACCTTTGCCGATCCCGTCGAGCTCACCGACATTGCCAAGGTGGTGGCCTCGCGCGGCGCGCTGATGCAGGCGGTCGGTGCCGACAACGAGGTCTTGCGTGCGATTGCCGACGCCGCCAATGGACGCGTCCTGTTCAGCTACGGCTCGGGCGGCGGCGATCTCGCCCTGGCACGGCAGCGTCGCGCGGCGCTCGAGGAGCTGTGTGCCGGCCGCGACATGACGGCGATCACCCAGGTGAGGGCGTCCGGCATGATCTACGGCCTGCAGGCCGGCCTGCCCGTGCGCGGCGCGGCCTGGTCACGGCTGCGCCGCCTGTCCACCTTGGCCGAGCGGGTCGCGGCCCTGGGGGACGCCGAATTCCACGGCCAGCTGATCGCCGAGGCGAAGGCCAACGGATTCAAGCAGAATCTCGGGACTCCGGTCGAGAAGGTCTTCTATCTCGGCGATGGTCCGACTCCGGCCTATACGGCCGGTGAGGAGATGAACCTGGTGGCCATGGCGCAGAGCCGCGGCGAGCACTGGGCCGAGACGTTCCTGCGGCTCGGCCGCGAGACCGAGGGCAAGGCGCTGTTCACGCTGCGCATGTTCAACGCCGACCTCGACGCGCTCGCCCACATGTTCCGCAGCGACCGTTGCTATCCCAGCCTGGGCGACGCCGGCGCGCATGTCACGCAGGTCATGGACGCAGGCTGGGCGACTTTCGTGCTGTCCCATTGGGTGCGCCAAACGGGCTTCTTCACCCTCGAGGAGGCGGTACGCCGCATCGCCGCCGTTCCGGCGCGCATCATGGGGTTGGAGGACCGCGGTACGCTCGCCGTCGGCAAGCGTGCCGACGTCAACGTGCTCGACGTCGAGCGGGTGGCCGAGCTGCATCCTGAGCTTGTCAACGACTTCCCCGGAGGCGCGGCACGCTTCATCCAGCGCTCGCGGGGCTACAAGGCGACGTTGGTCAATGGGGTGGTGAACGTCCTCGATGGCGAGCTGACCGGCGCCCGGGCCGGCGCAGTACTTCGCCACGCTGCCTGAGCCTGGTCGGGGAGAACGCCACGCTGGCCGGCACTGATCAGAAGAATTTGCCGAACCAATCGAGCGTCGCCTCAGGCGCTTCCTCGGCGATGTAGTGGCCCGCTTTCACTGCGCCGCCGCTGACGCTGTTCGAACAGTAGCTGCGCCAGATCGCCAGGGCGTCGTACCACTCGCCGATCTTGCCGTTGCTGCCCCATAGCACCAGCATCGGACACTGCACCTTGAGGCCGCCGGTGCGGCTTTCGCGGTCGTGCACGAGATCGATGGTAGCGGCCGCGCGATAGTCTTCGCACATGCCGCGCGTCGTGTCGGCCAGGCGTGCAAACATCAGGTAGTCGGCCAGCGCCTCGGGATGAAAGACGTTGGCGGGCTTCGGGCTGCGAGAGGTGTGGCCGTGAAACCAGGCATCGGGATTGGACGTGATCACCGACTCTGGAATCGGATGCGGCTGGGCGAACCAGAACCAATGATAGTAGCCCATGGCGAATTCCATGTTGGCGCGCTCGAAATGCTCGAGCGTCGGCACGATGTCGAGCACGGCCAGCTTCTCGACGCACTGCGGATGGTCGATCGCCAGGCGATGGGCGACGCGCGCGCCACGATCGTGGCTCGCGACCTTGAACGTCGCATGCCCGAAATGCGCCATGACCGCCACCACGTCCTTGGCCATCTCACGCTTGGAGTATGGCGCATGATCGTTTGTCGCCGAGGGCTTGAAGGAGCCGCCGTAGCCGCGCAGGTCGGGCGCGATCACCGAAAAGCGCTCGGCGAGCCGTGGGGCAACCCGGTTCCACATCGCATGAGTCTGCGGGTTGCCGTGCAGCAATACCAGCGGCGGTCCTGACCCGCCATGACGCAGGCGGATCTTGCCGCCCGGCACCGCGACCTCGGTCAGCGTGAATTCATCGAAGAACATGTTTCCCGTTCCCGGTGGAACCGCACAGGATTGCGCCACGGGCTCCAATGATACCACGCGCTTGCGCGATCGTGCGCTGGAGCACATTTCGGTTCGGCTGGAACAGCCGAACGATGGCGTTCGTTTTCGCTGGCGGTTGCAGACCGGACGACGCTGCCGGCCAGCTTGGTCACACGATCGAGAACAGCCTGTATGGTCTCGCAAGCGCGGAGTTGTCGGCGCGCCTGTCGTCGGCTGAAAGAGGTGAGGGTAGCGCACATGATCGATGCCGGAATAGTCGGCCTGGGATGGTGGGGCAATCGTCTGATCGAGGCGGTGCAGGGCAAGAGCGACCGCATCCGTTTCGTCCATGGGGTCGCGCGCAATCCCGCCACGAAGCAGGAAGTCGCCAAGCGCCATGGGCTTCTCCTGTCGCCGACGCTTGCCGCGATGATGGCCAATCCGGCTGTGCAGGCGGTCGTCCTTGCGACACCTCATTCATTGCACCGCGCCGACATCGAGGCCGTCGCGGCGGCAGGCAAGCCAGTGTTCTGCGAAAAGCCGCTGACCTTGACGGCAGCCGATGCCGTCGGGGCCGTAGGCGCGGCCCGTGCGGCGGGCACCCTGCTGGCGGTTGGCCATAACCGGCGGTTCCTTCCGGCGCTTGCGGAAATGAAGCGCCAAGTAGAGGCGGGGGAGCTGGGCGAGGTGCTGCACGTCGAAGGCCATTTCAGTAACGAGAACTCCTCCTCCGCCTTCGCGCCCTGGCGACACGATCTCGAAGAATCGCCGGCCGGCGGCATGACCGGCACGGGTATCCATGTGCTCGACGCGTTCGTGTCGCTGCTGGGGCCGGTGCGATCCGTCCATGCCCAGCTGGTCTCGCGCAAGCCCCCGCCAGGGCCGATTGACACGCTGTCGGTGCTGCTGCGCTTCGAGAGCGACGTGACCGGGACACTAAGCGCAGTTCGTGCCACGCCGCGTTACTGGCGCACCCATCTGTTCGGTACGCAGCGTTCAGTCGAGTTGCTGCAGGAGGATACGCTGGTGGTCCACGCAGTCGGGCAGCCGAGCCCACGCCGTCAGACCTTCCCCGCGGTCGACACGCTCCGGCTCGAGTTGGAGGCATTCGCCGATGCCATCTCGGGTGGAAAGCCCTATCCGATCGACGACAACGACATGATTGCGACTGTGGCCGCCTTCGACGCCGTCTGCCGGTCGGTGAAGAGTGGCCGCACCGAAACCGTAGGGATCTGAGCAGGCGGCAGAGCGGCCAAGGTCAACCACGTCGCGCTTTCCGCCTCATGTTGCCGGTGTGCCGGCACGGTGCGGTTTCAGCAGGGCGTAGATCGTGGCGTGGTGCGGCGTCGGCACGCCGAGCCGCCGTCCTTCGCGGACGATGTAGCCCGACATGCCCTCGATCTCGATGGGCCCGCCCTTGGCGTAGTCGTGGTACATCGAAGCGTACATGCCGGCGGGAAATCGCAGCAGATTCGTCATGCTCCGCTCGACGATGTCGTCCGGCAGCCTGGCGCCCGTTGCGCGGCCGACGGCGGCCGCCTCCTGCATGAGCGCCCGTGCCACCTCCACGACGTCGGGATCGCCGTAGAGCGGTCCCGCCGGCAGGCGAGCCGCCGTGGTGAGCGCCGCGTTGGTCGAGAGGCCGATGAATTTTCCCCACAGGCTGCTCGTCACGTCGTCGACCATGTCGGCCTTGAATCCCGCCTTGCGGCAACTGTCGATGAACGCCGTTGCCTTGGGGCGCAGGGCGTCGTCCGCAGGCGTGCCGAAGGTGATGGCCGACATGTCGCTGGTGTAGCGGAGCTTGCCGGGCGCGGCGATCACCGCCGACACATAGGCCGAGCCGCCGACCACCGTGCGGCCGGGCAACTCGTGGCCCATGATCTCGTGCCCGTCGATGCCGTTCAGCAGCGAGATGCCGAGCGTCCGCGGGCCGAACAGCGGTGCGGCGCTGCGCGCTGCTTCGGCCGCGCCATAGAGCTTCACGGCGAACAGCACGATGTCTGCCGTGCCGAGCTTGGTCGCGTCGTCGCTGGCATCGAGGTGGGCGCTGAAGGTGCCGCGCGGCCCCTCGGCGATCAGGCCGTGCTCGGCAATCGCGCTTAGATGGGCGCCGCGCGCCAGGGCGCTGACGGTCTCGCCCGACCTGGCGAGCAGCACGCCGAAATATCCACCGACCGCGCCAGGGGCGACGATTGCGATACGCATTGCTATCTGTCTCCGTGAGGTGCCAGCCGTGAGCTTTCAGGAAATTGTCCATTCGGCTCGATCCGGGGAAGCTGAGGTTGTCGAGACTTTGGATTGGGGCAAGCCTGCTGGCAAAGAGGTTTATCAGGGACTGTTGAATGAGTTTGACACTTTGGACGACGGCGCTGGGGAAGCGTGGAGACTTCAACTTCGGAAGCGTTGGCTCGTTCGGGCATGCCATGAGCGCCACGCAATGAAGCTTCACGCCCCGGCGGCGGCACGCAATCGCCAGCCGATCCTCGAGGTCCTGCGGCCGCGCCTGCCAGCCGATGGGCTGGTGCTCGAGGTCGCGAGTGGCTCGGGCGAGCATGTCGTGCACCTCGCCGCCGCCCTGCGTCACCTCGTCTTCCAGCCCACCGACCCCAGCCCCGCCGCGCGCGACAGCATCGACGGCTGGGCCG
>Ga0310811_10006173_pt1 | contig 15276 bp, 14 predicted proteins | sample YCmetagenome_FD_207642 | JGI IMG/M metagenome (GOLD analysis project Ga0310811, IMG submission 207642) | Soil microbial communities from experimental microcosm in Duke University, North Carolina, United States - YC | ecosystem: Engineered > Artificial ecosystem > Soil microcosm > Unclassified ...
TCCTGCCAAAATTCACAGCCGGACTGCCAATTCTCTTGTACTTTTTGCTGTCTTTCTGGCACCTCTGGCATACAGGCCCCTTTTTTGCATAATAAAAGGAAAGAAACAACAGCATGGCACCCGAATCAACAAAACAAAAAGCTCAGCGGAATGATTGTCAAACTATTGTCTTTTAACAAGACCATAGGTCACATATTTTGACACCGCCGTTCTTTAATAATTAATTTTGAACAGAAGATCATTAAACAATTTTAAATCATGGCTACAGTAGAATTCAACCAGCTTTTGGTCAACAATGCAGAGTTCTTAAAGCCGTTCGCTATCACGCTTACCCGTGATTCTGAAGCAGCCAAAGACCTTTTCCAGGAAACCCTTTTCCGCGCATTAGCAAACAAGGATAAATACAACGTTGGTACCAATATCAAGGCATGGCTTTACACCATCATGCGGAATATCTTTATCAATAATTACCGCCGTAAAGCCAAACAAAATACCATTTTTGACAGCACGCCCAACGAGTTTCTCCTGAACTCCGCCCAGGTGGCGGTAGCGGGAACGGTCGAAAGTAATCTCAGGGTGAAGGATATCCAGGGGGCGATCCACAAGCTGCCGGAGATCTTCCGCAATCCCTTCCTGCTTTACTTCGACGGGTTCAAGTACCACGAGATCGCCGAGATGCTCCAGGAACCCCTGGGTACCATCAAGAGCCGCATCCACTTTGCCCGCAAGCTGTTAAAAAATCAGATCGAGCGATTCTAACCCATGCAAACTATGCAAAGGGAAGAAGTGATCCTCGTGAATGAGGAGGATGTCCCGCTGGGGATCATGGAAAAGATGGAAGCACATCGCAAAGCCCTTTTACACAGGGCTTTTAGCGTTTTTATATTCAACTCACAGGGAGAAATGCTTCTACAGCGTCGCGCCCCGGGGAAATACCATTCTCCCGGTCTCTGGACGAACGCCTGCTGCAGTCATCCCCGGCCCGGGGAGGACACGATGGCGGCGGCCAGCCGCCGGCTCGGGGAAGAGCTGGGATTCACCACCGGGCTGGAAAAGCTTTTCGATTTTACTTACCGCTCCGAGTTTGACAATGGGCTTACCGAGTTCGAGTTCGATCACGTGTTTGTCGGGAGCTATGATCGGGAGATCAGTCCCAATGCCGAGGAGGTCAGCGACTATTGCTATCGATCACTGGACAAAATAAAGGAAGACCTGGAGGCCCGGCCGGATCATTTCACCAGCTGGTTCCACCTGGCCTTCCCGTTAGTGACGGCGCATATGACAAGCGATCCCGCCGCCGGCGCTACTCACAAAGATTAAGCCCATCCGAGCCGAGCGTGCTGAACTGGAAATACTTCACCTTCCCATTGGGCCCGGCCACGTCGAAATGCAGGACAAGCGTGCCGTACTGCATGTCATAGGCTTCCCAAAGGTCATCCTTGATCTTCGGATTGCCCAGGCGGCTAAAATGAGTGCCACGCTTGGTTCCAAGGATCGGGATGCTCGTCTTGCCGATGAACTTCGGCCCTATCTCCACATATTTCCGCTTGGTGTAAAAGAAGAGATCCTTCGTTTTGAAGAAGATGCCTCCGCCGCATTTCGCCTCCTGGGATTCCTCCACGGCGCTGGTGAAACACGGGAATTTCTCCTTGATCTCATTTTGGGTATTGGAGGGCTTCAATCCATTGACGGTGCCGTCGAGCACATCCACATAGAAATCGGCGCATACCACCTTGGCCTTTAATTGTCCCATGCCTACAGACACAAGGCCCATGAACAGTAGTAGGGAAAAGAGTCGCTTCATAAGCTATAGAGATTTTAGGTACAAAACGGACCGGAGGTCCGTTGGCCGAAGGCCAATAATTAAAGCTCTGCGGAAAATGCGCTAAATTTCCTACAGCGCATTTTCCGCACCTATAACTCAGCAAATTCCTTGCCTACTTGCTCAGATACATGCTCCGGTCCTTATAAAGCTGGCGGAAATTTGGATCGCGTAAGTCCTTGATAAACCGGATGGATTCCCCGGTGGACTTCATTTCCGGCCCCAGCTCCTTATTGACGCCCGGGAACTTGTTGAAGCTGAACACCGGCTCCTTGATCGCAAAGCCCTTCAGCCGCTTTTCAAAGGTAAAATCGCCCAGCTTATGATCGCCGAGCATGATCTTGGTGGCGATATTCAGATAAGGTATCTGGTAGGCCTTCGCGATAAAGGGAGTTGTACGCGACGCCCGGGGGTTGGCTTCGATCACATACACCTTCCCGCTCTTGATGGCGAACTGGATATTGATAAGACCCTTGATATTGAGGGCGCGGGCGATCTTTTCCGCATAGTACTCCATCGTCGTGACCTCCATGGGGCTGAGGTTAAAGGCCGGCAGGACCGCATGGCTGTCGCCGCTGTGGATACCGGCAGGCTCGATATGCTCCATCACTCCCATCACATGGAAGGTCTCGCCGTCGAAGATGGCGTCAACCTCGGCCTCCTGGCAGCGATCGAGGAAATGGTCGACCAGGATCTTGTTGCCCGGGATATGTTTCAGCAGGCTGACCACCGCCTTTTCCACCTCGTCGTCGTTGATGACGATCCGCATCCGCTGACCGCCCAGTACATAGCTGGGGCGTACGAGCACCGGGTAACCCACGCGATTGGCGACCTGGATCGCCTCGTCGACATCATAGGCCGTGCCATAGTCGGGGTAGGGGATGTCCAGCTCCTTGAGCATATCGCTGAACCTGCCGCGGTCTTCCGCGATATCCATGCTGTCGAAGGAGGTCCCGACGATGGGAATGCCCTTCTCGCTCAGCTTCTCGGCAAGCTTGAGGGCCGTCTGGCCGCCCAGCTGCACGATGACGCCCGCAGGTTTTTCGTGTTCGATGATCTCCCACAGGTGTTCCCAGTATACCGGCTCGAAGTACAGCTTGTCGGCGATGTCGAAATCCGTCGATACCGTCTCGGGATTACAGTTGACCATAATGGCCTCATAACCGCATTCCCGGATGGCCATCAAGCCGTGGACGCAGCAATAGTCGAATTCGATGCCCTGCCCGATGCGGTTGGGGCCGCTGCCGAGCACGATGATCTTCTTCCGGTCGCTGACCTTGCTCTCATTGGCATGACCGCCCTCGAAGGTCGAGTAGAAATAAGGGGTCTTTGCTTCGAACTCCGCAGAACAGGTGTCCACCATCTTATAAACACGGGTGATCCCTGCAGCCTTACGCTTCTCATACAGCGCCTCTTCATTGCCGGAACCCATGATCTTGACGATCTGTGCATCGCTGAACCCGAGTTTCTTGGCCTCCCGCAGCAGATCCAGCGGCAGCGCCTCGATCTTGTTGTATTTCGCCAGGTCCTTCTCCATGTTGCAGATCTTCAGGATCTCGTAGAGGAACCAGCGGTCGATGCCGTTGGTGGCCTTGGAGATCGTGCCCACCGAGATCCCGGCCATCAGCGCATCCTTGATACGGAAGATGCGGTCCCATTTCGGGGTCTTGATATATTCCAGCAGCTCTTCGGCATGCATGAGGCTCTTGCCATAATATCCCAATCCAACGGCATTGTTCTCGAGGCTCTGACAGGCCTTTTGAACGGCTTCGGTAAAGCTGCGCCCGATGGCCATCACTTCACCCACGCTCTTCATTTGTAAGCCCAACGTGTCGTTGGCGCCTTTGAACTTGTCGAAATTCCAGCGCGGGATCTTGACGATGACATAATCCTGCACCGGCTCAAAGTAGGCCGACGTCGTCTTGGTGATCTGGTTCTTCAGCTCATCCAGCGTATAACCGATAGCCAGCTTGGCGGCAATTTTTGCAATGGGGTACCCTGTCGCCTTCGAAGCCAGCGCCGAGCTGCGGCTGACGCGCGGGTTGATCTCGATCGCGATGATCTCTTCCGTCTTTGGGTTCAGCGCGAACTGGACGTTACAGCCGCCCGCGAAGTTCCCCAGGTCGCGCATCATCCGGATAGCCGTGTTCCGCATCAACTGAAAGGCCGTATCGCTAAGGGTCATCGCAGGGGCTACTGTGATCGAATCACCGGTATGAACCCCCATCGGGTCGAAGTTCTCGACAGTACAGATGATGACGACGTTGTTATTGGCGTCCCGCAGCAGCTCCAGCTCGAATTCCTTCCAACCCAGGACCGCCTTTTCGACCAGCACTTCATGGATTGGCGACGCTTGCAGACCGCGGTTGAGGGCTTCGTCGAGGTCATCCTTGTCATGGACGAAACCGCCGCCGGTTCCCCCCAGCGTAAAGGAGGGCCGGATCACCAGCGGGAAGCCGATGTCCTGGGCGAATTCCTTTCCTTCCAGATAGGAGTTCGCCGTCTTGGCCGTCGCGACCGGCACGCCCAGCTCGATCATCCACTGCCGGAATTTCTCGCGGTCCTCGGCCTTGTCGATGGCCTTGATGTCGACCCCGATCAGGCGGACCCCATATTTTTCCCAGACGCCGAGGTCCTCGGCTTCCTTTGCCAGATTGAGCGCCGTCTGACCGCCCATGGTCGGCAACACGGCGTCTATCTTGTTCTCTTCCAATATCTGTTCGATACTCTCCACCGTCAACGGCAGCAGGTACACCTTGTCTGCCATCATCGGGTCCGTCATAATGGTAGCCGGGTTGCTGTTGATGAGGATCACTTCGACCCCCTCTTCCCGCAGGCTGCGGGCAGCCTGGGTGCCGGAATAGTCGAATTCGCAGGCTTGACCGATGATAATGGGACCAGATCCAATGATCAGGACGGAGTGGATGGACGAATCTTTGGGCATGTATTGGAAAAATAAATTGCGCAAAGGTACGTCAGCGAGGGGTCCCCTCCAAAAGAAATCGCCTGCGGCCTTCGCGGGCAATAAAAAAGGCCCGGCAAAAGCCAGGCCTCGTATAACTAACAATTTACAAGGTAAGAATTAGTTGTTATGGTAGGCTGCGAGCTCGATATCATCGAGCAGCACCCCACCCCTGCGGGCAATCGATTTCCGCTCGGCCATCAGCCTCCGGTTCTCGAATTTGCTTCTCAAGCGGAATACATACTTCTGCTTTGCTTCTTCGCCTTTGACAACGCCAATCATACCTCCGACAGTCACTGCCAGAAAAACGACCATTCTGTGTTTAAATCCTTTCATAGCTCTTCAATTTTGTAGGGAACTACTTCTATATAATCAAGACAACTATCGTTAGCCAAAAGCTGTACCAAACTTTAAAAAAAACGTACCCTGATCGTAGTATTTTTTTGACCGTCGGTTTTCAAGGTTGATTGGTAGAGTGTTGTTAACAATTGGTTCACTTTTGACCACAGTATATACGGAAAAATCGCCCCAGCGGATGCCGATATTTCGTTTTTTGACGCGACAATTCGCAAGGGGGTGCGATCAAATTGGGAAGATCAGGCTCGCAATGGGAATAACTAACCGGTGATTGGGTATCTTTGTTTCCTCTTGTATTTTTAATTCGGTATTAATCTCATGAAGTATCTCCTTCTCGTGATCGGTCTCGGTTGTACGTTCCAAGGTTTCTCCCAGCTCTTTCCCCCGGCAGAGGTTCCGCGCGGCTACTTCCGCAACCCATTGGCCGTCCCCATCCGCCTCGCCGCCAACTTCGGCGAGCTGCGCCCCAACCACTATCACATGGGCCTCGATATCCGAACGCAGCATCGGGAGAACCTGCCCGTCTATGCCGCGGCGGATGGCTATGTGGCGCGGGTTTCCGTCGAGCCCGGTGGTTTTGGCCAGGCGATCTATATCAACCATCCCAATGGATACACCACGGTGTACGGGCATCTCAACCAGTTCTTCCCCGCATTGGCGGCCTATGTACACGACCAGCAATACCGCCGGCAGTCCTGGTCCGTTTCTCTGCAGCTTCAGCCCGGCCAGTTTCCCGTGAAGAAAGGCGACTTCATCGCCTACAGCGGCAACACCGGCGGGTCCCAGGGCCCCCATCTTCATTTCGAGATCCGCCGAACCGCAGACGACGTTAATCAGAACCCCTTGCTCTTCGGGCTTCCGGTATCCGACAATACACCGCCGACCCTCCAGCGACTTGCCTGGTACGATCGCAACCAGGGCATCTATGAACAGACGCCGCATTTTCTACCCATACACCTGGATGCGGCGTCCCCGGCACATCGGGGACCGGGCACTCCTTGGAGTATGGCACACTGGTCTCCCGCACCCTCCCTGCTGGTCGTCCCCACCACCCGCATCAGCTTCGCCCTTTCGGCATTCGATACGCAAAGCGGTTCCACCAATCCCAACGGCATTTATGAAGCCGCACTGTATGCCGACGATGAGCCGGTCCTCGGCTTCCAGATGAACAACATCAGCTACGACAACACCCGCAACATAAACGCACACATCGACTATAAGACAAGAGAAACTGGCGGACCGTTCCTCCAGCAGCTGTTTTTTTTATCGGGCTATCCGTCCCCATCCATCTATACCTGGCCGGCCGGCCGGCAGGGCGACGGAGTGGTCCGCCTCGAAGACGGTCTTGTTCATGCGATCCGCCTCGTCGTAAAGGATCCCTACGGAAATACATCCGAGCTTCGGTTCCGCGTCCGCTACCAACCCGCGCCGGACGAGGTCGCCGGCCCCGAACCGCAGGGGAAAAAGTTCTACGCGGGAATGGTCGACGGCATCGAAGCCCCCGACTATGCCTTCTTCCTCGGTGAGAAAAGCCTGTATGATTCGGTGACCATCGGCGTCAGCACGGCCGGCGTTCCCGGCGCCGGCCTCTCCCTGCCCGGCGGGGTTTCCGCGGTACAGACCATTGGCGCACCCTGGATCCCCTTGCTCGAGCCCCTTCTCGTCCGGCTGCGCCCGATCGCACCCGCGGCAACAGGCAACCTGCAGACCGGAACGGGCAGCCCGCAGGCCGCCGGCAGCACGACCGACAGGATCGTGATGGTCTGTTTCAATGGGGCATCAAAAGACGTCGAACGACCCGAATGGCAAGACGGCTGGGCCTCCGCCAGGTTCCGGCAATTCGGTAACTTCCAGCTGGTGGAAGACCGCGAACCACCGGTCATTACGATACCCGGCGTAGCCGAAGGGGCCAACCTGGCCAGGGCCACCCGCATCGCGGTAACTGTAAAAGACAATCTCGGCGGCATCAGGGGCTTTAGGGCCGTGCTCGATCCCGATGCCGCAGGAGGCGGCCAATGGCTCTGTTTCACCAATGACAAGGGACTGGCCTATATTTACAAATTCGACGAGCATTGCCCACCGGGGCGCCATACGCTCCGCATAAGCGTAGAGGACGTGGCCGGCAACAGATCCGTAAAAGAACTTCATTTTATAAGATAACTCATGACCCATCTGCAAGAAGGCGACAAGGCTCCCGCATTCACGGGAAAGGATGCAGCAGGAAATAAGATCTCGCTGGCCGACTACAAAGGGAAAAAAGTAGTCCTGTATTTCTATCCGCAGGACGATACACCCACCTGCACCGTGCAAGCCTGTAATCTCCGGGACAATTATTCGCTGTTGAAGAAGGAAGGGTTTTCGGTCATCGGCGTCAGCCCGGATGACGAAAAGAGCCATGGGAAATTCGAAAAGAAGTTCGGCCTGCCGTTCCCGCTGGTCGCCGATCCTGATCATACCATCATCGACAAGTACGGCGTTTGGGGCGAGAAGCAGCTCTATGGCCGCCAGTACCTGGGGCTCCACCGGACGACGTTTCTTATCGACGAAAAAGGCGTGATCCGAAAGATATTCCTAAAACCGAGGAGCAAGCAGCACGCGGAGGAAGTTGTCAAGGCCTGGTCGGCCCTTCCATGATCCACTCGACCTCACCAAAGGTGAATCGCCGTTCCAATACGTCCTTCGTTAGGAGCGCACCCTGCGGGTCGACACCCTCCACCACCGTCCGAAACACCGCATTCTCCTTTTTCAGCCGTACTTCCCGTCCAAGGCCATACAGCCGCTGGTTGTATTCCTGCAGCTGCACTGCGCCATCGCCGGTGACCAGCTCAGCGTACCGCTTATCCAAAAATGCGCCCAGCTCCCGCGCAAGCTGCAACGAATCGAAGGTCTTACCCGTTATTTGACGCAGGGAAACAGGATTTTTGGCTGTCGATGGAAACTCGACCTGGTTGATATTGATCCCCATCCCCGCGATCGCATAAAGCCATCGGTCGCCCTTGAAATGGTTCTCGATGAGGATGCCCCCTGCCTTTCTGTCATTCCAATACAGATCGTTGGGCCATTTGATCGAAGTCGCCTCGGGGCCGGCGTAATGGCTATACAGATCATGGCACGCAAGAGCCACCGCTACACTGAGGGCGAAACCGGCCGTGGAAGGTAGCGCAACTGGCTCTAAAACAGCGCTGAGGATGATGTTTTCACCAGGCCGGCTCGCCCAGCTGCGACCGCGCTGACCTTTGCCCGCCCACTGATCATGGGCGAAAACAAGAGTCCCATGCGAAAGGGCGCCCGAAACGGCCCCGGCCATGGCATAGTTGTTGGTGCTGTCGACCGACTCTAATTCAACAAAAGCGTGACCGATCGCCAAAAGATTCCTATTTTTGATAAGATTCAAATGTATCACAAAAACGCATTGATTATTGGAACAGCTTTCTATATTAGCTACCCGTAAGCGCAGCGCTGTACGGTTGACGAGGAACTCAAAGATTTTCAAAAATATCATAAAAGCAATACAGGAGAAAAAGGGCGAAGAGATCATTTCCCTTGATTTACGAAAGATACCCGAAGCAGTAGCGGATTTTTTTATCATTTGCGAGGCTGCCAGCACCACCCAGGTGAAGGCGATAGCCGATTCGGTGGAAGATGAAGTGAAGAAGAATTGCGATGAACTCCCCTATAAACACGAAGGCAGACAAACCTATCAGTGGGTTTTGATCGATTATGTGAATGTGGTGGTCCACGTGATGCTGCCCGAAAATCGCCGTTTTTATAAATTGGAGGACATGTGGAGTGATGCTCCCCAGGAGAAGCATCAGGGCTAAGCCCCCGGGGACAGAAACCGTTTGGGACCGACAATTTAACAGGTTATTTTGCCGTTTCATGGTTTTTTTTGAACCTTTTAACCGTATAGTTTTTATTATTAATACCGCTAAACAACACGGATACATACAAAAATGCCACAAGACGATCTGAAACAAAACGATAAAAACAACTTTCCGAGGTTCCGCCCAAGGGGAGATGATGACAATGGTCAGCGAAAAGGACCGAAGTTCAGCATCTACTGGATCTGGGGGATCATTGCCGCCGTACTCATCGGTTTTAACCTATTCGGTTCCTTCTCGCCGGACGCACACCCCGCGGATGAGCTGGATTTCCGTAAGACCATGCTGGCCAACGGCGACGTCGAGAAGATAGATCTTATCTCCAACAAGAATATTGTCCGCGTCTATATCAAGAAAGACAGCCTGAACAAGCCTTTCTATTCCAAGTACAACAAGCAGAACTCCTGGCCCGGCGGAATGAGCAAGGACGGCCCGCAGTTCGAGTTCAGGGTCACCGACGTAAAGGAATATGAAGGGATATTGCGCAAGTATTTTGCCGACCACCCCAACCTGGCGGAAGTGCCGATCAACTCCAAACAGGAAGGCGAATGGTTCGGCCCCCTGCTGAACTTCCTCCTGCCCCTGCTGATCATTGTGCTCATCTGGGTCATGCTGATGCGAAAAATGGGCGGACAGGCCGGTACCGGCGGTCCGGGAGGTATTTTCAACATCGGGAAGTCCAAGGCCACGCTCTTCGACAAAGGCACAAAGGTGACCATCACCTTCAGTGATGTCGCAGGGTTGGACGAGGCCAAGGTCGAGGTGATGGAGATTGTCGATTTCCTGAAGAATCCCAAAAAATATACGGCCCTGGGGGGCAAGATCCCCAAGGGCGCCCTGCTGGTAGGTCCTCCCGGGACGGGCAAGACCCTCCTGGCAAAGGCCATGGCCGGTGAGGCCCAGGTTCCCTTCTTCTCAATGAGCGGTTCCGATTTCGTGGAGCTGTTTGTCGGGGTAGGCGCCAGCCGCGTCCGCGACCTGTTCAAGCAGGCCCGTGAAAAAGCGCCCTGCGTCATCTTTATCGATGAGATCGATGCTATCGGCCGCGCCCGCGGGAAGAACGCCATCATGTCCAACGATGAACGCGAAAGCACCCTCAACCAGCTGCTCGTGGAAATGGACGGCTTCGGCGGCGACAGCGGCATCATCGTGCTGGCTGCAACCAACCGCCCCGACGTACTCGACACCGCCCTGCTGCGTCCGGGCCGCTTCGACCGGCAGATATCCATCGACAAGCCCGATCTGAAGGGCCGCGAGGCGATCTTCAAGGTCCATCTAAAACCGATAAAGATCTCCAGCAAGCTGGACATCCATAAGCTGGCCGAACAAACGCCCGGTTTTGCCGGCGCCGACATCGCCAACGTTTGTAACGAAGCCGCACTGATCGCCGCCCGTAAAGGGAAGGAGACCGTGGAAATGGAAGACTTCCAGGATGCGGTGGACAGGGTCATCGGCGGCCTTGAGAAAAAGAACAAGATCATCTCCCCCGACGAGAAGAAGATCATCGCTTATCACGAAGCCGGTCACGCCATCTGCGGCTGGTTCCTGGAACATGCTTATCCCTTACTGAAGGTAACCATCGTCCCTCGCGGAACCGCGGCGCTTGGCTACGCTCAATATACCCCGAAGGAACAATATCTCTACAATACGGACCAGCTGTTCGACCAGATCTGTATGACCCTCGGCGGCCGCGCCAGTGAAGAGCTGAACTTTGGTAAGATCTCGACAGGTGCGCAGAACGATCTGCAGCAGATCACCAAGATCGCCTATTCGATGGTAACGGTGTATGGGATGAACGATAAGGTGGGCAATATCAGCTTCTACGATCCCCAGGTGGAGAATTCCTTCACCAAGCCTTATTCTGAAGAGACCTCGCGGATCATCGACGAGGAAGTCCGCAAGCTGATCGACCGGGCCTATGACGCCACCAAGCAGCTGCTGACGGAGAAGTCGGGGGAAGTGAAGAAGCTGGCGGAAGCCCTGCTCGAACGCGAAGTCCTCTTCCAAAGCGATGTGGAAGCCCTCATCGGCAAACGTCCCTATGAAGAGAAGAGGGTGCTGGACGTCTCCGAGAACGGAGTTCCGCAGGCCGTGGTCGTTCCGCCCACTACTGAAGAAGTAAAATAATATATGAAGGTATCCTCCGCAAAAGAGAATATTTTGAAAAGGATAAGGCAGGCGTTGAGTGAATCAACGCCTATTCCTTTTCCGCAAAGTGAAGGCAATGCTTCCGTCTTCCATCCTTCCCGACAGGATCTTGAAGTGGAGTTTGCCGAGCAGTTTGCCAAGCTGCAGGGCAAGTTTATCTTTTGCGTCGATCACGCCGAGCTGGTGACCCAGCTGAATGCGCTGATCGCCACCCAGGGATTGAAAAAGATGTACTGCCGCGAGGAAAAGCTGCGCGAGACCCTCAAGGCCCAGGCCTTTGACGGGTTCTCCGATGTCGCGCTGGCGGACTGCGACGCTGCCGTTACCACCTGCGAAGGCCTGGTGGCGCGCACCGGCAGCATTATCCTTAGCAGCGCCGGCCGCAGCGGCCGCACGGTCAGCGTCTATGCCCCGGTCCACATCTGCGTGGCCTATACCGATCAACTGGTATACGATGTCCGCGACGGGCTCGTCGGCCTGAAGGAGAGGTACCCGCAGCTCCCCTCGCTGATCAGCTTTGCCACGGGACCCAGCCGGACCGCCGATATCGAAAAGACCCTCGTGGTCGGCGTACACGGCCCTAAAGAGGTATATCTCTTTCTCGTAGATAGACCTTGATGGGCCACGGGCCCATCGGCCGAAGGCCAGACATCAGCCCGATATGCGCCAGGGGCTATTTTGTCTTGAAAGCCCGAAGGCGCATATCTTTAACACATGGAAATTCCTCCTGGAAAAAAGGTTTATTTTCTTTCCGACTTTCACCTCGGCGCGCCCGACCACGCCAGCAGCCTGGTCCGGGAGCGGCGGATCGTCGATTTCCTCGAACGCATCCGCAAGGACGCCGCGGTGATCTTTATCGTCGGCGATCTGTTCGACTTCTGGTATGAATACCGGACGGTCGTGCCAAAGGGTTTTGTCCGCATTCTCGGGAAGATGGCGGAGATAACGGACTCGGGCATCCCCATCCATTTCTTCATCGGCAATCATGATATGTGGATGAAGGGGTATTTCGAGACCGAATTGAACATCCCCGTCTACCAGCAGCCAACGGAATTCGAATTCAATGGGCTGAAATTCCTCATCGGTCATGGCGATGGCCTGGGACCCGGCGACCATGGATATAAGTTCATGAAAGCCATCTTCCGGAATCCCGTCTGCCAGGCCCTTTTCGGCATCCTCCCCCCGGCCGTCGGGGTTGGGTTGGCCGGCTGGCTCAGCCGCCGCAGCAGGGCCGTAACCGGCGCCGATGACGCCATCTTCCTCGGCGAGGACAAGGAATGGCTGATCATCTATAGCCGCGAAGTGCTCAAACGCGAGCACTTTGACTATTTCATCTTCGGCCATCGTCACCTGCCCATCGACTTTTTATTGAACGATACCGGCAGCCGGTATATCAATTTGGGCGACTGGATCCGTTATTATACGTATGCGGTGCTCGACGGGCAACAGCTGACGCTTCAAAGCGCCCCCCCCGGCACACCCGACAAAATCGTCCGCAAATGAACCGCCTCCGACCTTCCCTTTTGCTCCTGCTGGGCCTCCTTACCGGCGGGGTCGCCCGGTCGCAGCAGAACGCAGCTGATACCGGTGCGCTCTTCCGCCTTACCCGGACGATTGGACCCGATATCGCAGATTTTACCGTCGACAACCTGGGGAATATCTATATCCTGAGGAAGGACAACCAGCTCCGAAAGCTCAGTCCGCAAGGCGACTCCCTGGCCGTCTTCAACGATGTGCGCCGCTATGGACAGATCGCCTCCATCGATGTCACCAACCCCTTGAAAATACTCATATTCTACCGGGAATTTTCCACCATCATCGAGCTGGACCGGTTTCTCAACAATGTCAATACCATCGATCTTCGCAAGCTGAATATCCTGCAGGTAAAAGCCATTGGGCTGGCCTATGACAATAATGTATGGGTCTTCGACGAGCTGGATGCCATCCTGAAGCGGGTCGCCGATGATGGATCGCTCGTGGACCAGACCTCCGATTTCCGGCAGCTGTTCGACAGCGTTCCCGACCCCGCCATGATCCGCGACCAGGCGGGCTTCGTCTATCTCTACGATCCCGCAAAAGGCGTTTATATCTTCGACCATTATGGTACGCTGAAAACCCATCTCGACCTGCGGGGGTGGCGCGACTTCGACGTCATCGACAAGTCTCTTCTTGGTCGTGACGACCATACCTTCTTCCGTTATCAGCCCGGTACGCTGAACATGCAGGAGGAGCCCATTCCCGCCGCCTATGCCGGCGCCAGCCGCATCCGGATAACCCCATCGGTCATTTATGTCCTGAAGAAGACGGGGCTGGAGATCTATAGCCGAAAATAAGAACGCCTCAGGGCCTCGGCCCGGAAGGCCTCCTGGTTCCTGGATGGGCTGGAGGCCCATCGGCCGCAGGCCAATCATTAGCCGTTTGCGGGAGATGCACTAATTTTTCTATGGTGCATCTCCCGCACATATCTTTGCACCATGCACTCCTTTTGGAATAGTATCGTCTTTGGCAACCCGCTGAAAGCCTACCTTATCGTTGCCGCAACGATCCTCTTCGTCATCCTCCTCAAACGGTTCATCTCCCGCCTCATCGCCCGGCTGATCTTCCGGTTCGTCCGGCGAATGGGCTCGGGTCTCGATAAAAGCGCTTTTCTCGACCTGGTCGTTGGGCCGATCGGCATCTTCCTGGTCCTGTTCGTCTCGATCACCTCGATCGAAAAACTGCATTTCCCCGGCGAGCTCGAATTCGATATCTATGAAGTAAAGGCGAAGATCATCGTTCAGTCTATCGCGGTGATCATCCTGATCGGCAGCTTCTTCTGGCTCCTTCTCCGCCTGGTGGATTTTGCCGCCCTGGTGCTGCGCAGCAAGGCCAGAAGCGGCGGCGGTCCCCGCGATATGCAGATGATCGTCTTTATCCGGGACTTCGTGAAGGCGGTCCTGGGGATCATCGGCGTCCTCACCATCCTGCATTCGGCGTTTGCCGTCGACGTGTCTACCGTCGTAGGCGGCTTGGGGCTTGCCGGCGCCGCTATCGCCCTTGCTGCCAAGGAAAGCATCGAGAACCTGATCGCCTCCTTCGTCATCTTCTTCGACAAACCCTTCAAGGCGGGGGATGTGCTGAAGGTGAACAATATCTCCGGTACCGTGGAAAAGATCGGACTTCGAAGTACCCGAATCCGGACCGATCAGAAGACCTTCGTCACCGTCCCGAACAAGCAGATGGTCGACAGCATCGTCGACAATCTTACCCTCAGGACCCAGCGAAAAGGCGAGCTTCGGCTTGAGCTAAGCCTGTCTACTCCGGCCGCCCAGCTGGAAGCCTTCATCGCCGGTATCCGCAAGGTCCTTCTTCGCGACATGGTCCAGAGCAGTACCGTCTTTCTCGATAATGTGACGGGAAGCGCCCTTCTTATAAATGTGGATTATTTCACCGCACCGGTGGCCCTTGAGGAATTCAATACAGTTAAACAGCAGATAAATCTGGAAGTACTACAATTAATGGAAACGATGGAGCTCAGCATTGCCGGGTCAAGCACGACGATTACGGTCGCCAACCCAGGTCCGCCCGAGCCGGCCAAGCCCTAAAAGTTCGTCGAAACAATGCCGGCGAGCTCTGTTTCCCATTGCCCATTCTTCCCCCATTCCACCACCCGGCCTACTTCCTTCCCGCCTTTCAAAACAATAAAGGTCGGCGTATGCGCGAGATGCATTTCCTCAGGAAGATGGTTGAGCGCATGTTTTTGCCGGTCAACCGCGACAAACTCCAGCTGATCGCCGCCGATGCCCGCGGCATCCATCAGCAGGTAGAACTTGGGCAGCAAAGCCTGTGTATCGCCGCACCAGGTGCCCCCAAGGACCAGGAAGTGGGCGGACCCACCCTTTGACCGCAGCAGGGAGACCGCATCGGTATTGGGCGTATAGCCCGTTTGATTTTGGTGGAACCAGGCAAAGGCGGTGTCATTCTCCAGCAGATCCCGCTTTACGACACCTTTCAGCATTTTGGCCCCGCCGTCGGTGCCGACTTCGTATTCTGATTGTGCGTAAGTGAAGATGCCGATACCAATGACGATAAGGACGAGGAGCAGATGCTTCATATTGGGGGGTAAT
>Ga0310811_10006174_pt1 | contig 15276 bp, 14 predicted proteins | sample YCmetagenome_FD_207642 | JGI IMG/M metagenome (GOLD analysis project Ga0310811, IMG submission 207642) | Soil microbial communities from experimental microcosm in Duke University, North Carolina, United States - YC | ecosystem: Engineered > Artificial ecosystem > Soil microcosm > Unclassified ...
ACACACCGAGACGTCTTCTCTTCTCGCTGCGGCCGCATAAGTTCTGCAAGTCTGAAGTTTTTGCTCGACATAAGTTTTCCAAGGAGTCGTAACAACCCGCACGCCGGCCACCGTCCCGCGCCGTGCGCGCCCGCGACGCCCTCGCACCCGCATAATATTCATAACCCAAACCAGAACAAGATGAGTCACCAGCAGTCACAGGAAAATCAGCATTGTCATATTTGAACTTAAACGAGCGCTCAATCTTTGCCTTATTCTCGACAACATCATACAACCCTTGCGCAAACACCATGCGGTCAATAGCAGGTAAGCTGCGCTGGATAAATCCAATCACTTGACGGCTGAATAAGCGGAGTTTGTCATAATCGTTGCCGCCGCTTTTATACAAATCATCGTATTTCTGTTCATACACTTCAAACGCACGCAGCAGATGCAAATAGTTGAAATGCATGCCGCGCGTGATAGTGCCAGGCGTAAAATCTTTTCGGAATTGCGCGAGTACATCACGCAGCACTGATTCATGGTTGAAATCAAGATTTAGTGCAGCCGTCACATCTTCTAGTGTTGCCGCCATCAGTGTGTCAATGAGCAAGGTAAAATCATAGGGAGGATTTTTTTCGGCATTCAACATGTCTTCCACGTGTTGACGATAACGGGCGAGCTGCTCATCCCGAACTTTTGCGCCGCCTTCGATTTTTTCTGAGTCGAAGTACGATTCAATCATCTGCGCCATTTCCGGATCACCCGCACCGAGTGCACATTCTAATGGCGTGGTGTGCAAGACTTTCAAGCCTGATGGTGTTTCAGTGTGCGCAGATTGCAAGACCAAACGCGGATTGGCATCCAGCATTTTTTTTGCTTCAGCCAAATTACCATAGGCGATGTAATGGAGAAGTGTGGCAATTTCAACATCCGCACTGTCGTAAACGCCGCCAACAGTGGGAACCAAATCTTTTGGCAATGCAGCAAAAATATTACCGCCGCGCTTTCGGAGCATCAGCAGGGTGTAAATCTGGGAGCGGTTTAACATGGGGCACTGGCCTCGTTGTATTGGCATATAATTGTTCAGTATTTTATCAGGGAAAGATTAAGTGGAGCTTAAAAGATAGTAATCTGGCTTATCAATTTTATGTATTGGTTCGACACATATTCGACACAGTTGGTCACGATATCGATGCTGGTAGCTAAGTCTTTGATTATTAATGGGCCCACTAGGACTTGAACCTAGGACCAAAGGATTATGAGTCCTCTGCTCTAACCAACTGAGCTATGGGCCCGCTGAGGGTAAATCTGGAATCGCCAATGATATATCGAAGTGCGCGTGCTTTCCAGAGTTAATCGTCTCGGGATATGATACGCCGCTATGAATCATGAATTTACCAAGCGTTTTTTGCTTAAAAACCGTCTGTCGCGGTCATTTTATGACCGCGACACGCAGTTAGTTGCGCAAGAGTTACTGGGCAAGTTGCTGGTGTGTGAGCGGGACAGTATGCTGCGGGTGGGGCGCATTGTCGAAGTTGAGGCCTACCTCGGCCCGCATGATAAAGCCGCGCATTCTTGCAAAGGTTTAACGCCGCGCACCAAAGTGATGTTTGGGCCGCCGGGTTTTTCCTACGTTTATCTCATTTACGGCATGTATCACTGCATGAATGTGGTGACGGAAAAAGAAGGGCATGCATCTGCTGTATTGCTGCGAGCGCTGGAGCCGGTGCAAAACATTGAACTTCGAACTCAGGGTCCCGGGCTTTTGACAAAAGCAATTGGCATAGATAAATCTCTCAATGAACATGATTTGCTGAGTGATTCTTTCTTCATTGCGAATCATGATCATGATGCATTTCAGATTGTAAAACGACCGCGCATCGGTGTGGATTATGCAGGTGAATGGGCGCAAAAATTATTACGTTTTTATATTAAAAATAACAACTATGTTTCAAAGAAATAATCATTATATTCATTCGATTATAGTCATCGTCATAATTCATTAATCTTACGCTGTTATACTGAATTTTTGTCTCTGCACGGAGTCGCAACCATGTCTATTACGCGAGATCAGAATAAAAATAATAATATCTCAAAAATAGAAACAGACGCCGACAAGTTAAGCATCAAACTACAAATGCAGTTTTGGTCATTTGTGTCAGATAAGTTGCGCGTTCTTATCAATCAAAGGTCAACAGAACTTGATGATGTAATGAATGAAACTGCGCCAAATCCTTTATCAAGTTCTCTGTCAGTGGAGATGTCTGGAATTTTAGGCGTGATTGTGAGTTCAGGACGCCTATTGCTCATCCCGTTTCAAAAAGCACTTCAATTTTATATGTGGAGACTGGCAAATCAGGAATATGAAAAAAATTATGCGGAAGATATCAAATCGTTAGAAGAGATGAATGCCGAATTATCTGAAAAAATGAAATTGGAAAATGAAAATAAAGAAGAGATAGAGCAGAAAAAACGAAGAGTAGAAGAAAAATTAAATACTCTCATTCATGCGCATCAGACATTGAGACGCGATGAGCTTGTCGGCATGAAGAAACCAACATTTACGCATAGAGATGTTTTTATTTTACTGTTTGATATTACATTGCTTGGGCTGGCAATCGCGGGACTTGTCTACGGCGTATCAATTCCTGGTATTGCGATAGCACTAGCCGCATCTGGTGTCAGTCTGGTTGCAGGGGCAGTGAATTACGGAAAATATTTATATGATGAAGTTAAGCAGAAGGAAAATTTTAAAAACCATTATCAAACAATTCGTAAAACGCTGGGTTTTGCACTAGCAATAATGAGCGTTGTTTCCTCTGCATTAATCTTAAGTGGTGTGGTAATGGGAGCTGCAGGTGTGCCTGTTATTATGGCAGGCGCTGGGCTGGCAATGGCAATGACGATAATTGCTGTTGGTATGATGGTTGTTGACGTGATTAAGAAATATCTGGAGAGTAAGCATCAGCGTGAATCGCGATTGGCAGAGTTAGAAGTGACAACTGAGAACAAGCAGACTCTTGTTCCGTCAAGCAGTCACGCGAATGATGTCAAATTTCATGAAGCAAGAAAGGATCGCAGCATTGAGCCGGCGCAGCAAGACGGTGAGATTGAATATCCTGATAAGAAAAACCCGTTTATACCGAAATATCATGAAAAGGTGGGTCAGTACTCATTCTTTCGCAAAATTGATGGAAAAAATGAATTTGTCAACGATGTTGAAATGACAGAACTGCAAGGCGAATCACAATCAGAATCAAATCGAGCTTGTTCTCTCAAGTAAAAATTGTTACGTTTTGATATCACAGACAATCGTTTTTACTTTTAATAAGTAAGGGATGACACCATGCACAAAAACCGAGTTGAAGCTTTCAGCGATGCCGTTATTGCTATCGTCATCACAATTATGGTGTTAGAAATTCGCAAACCAGATAGTACAAATTTCTCCTCGTTGCTGCCATTAACTCACATCGCATTTTGCTACGTTCTGAGTTTTATCTACCTCGCCATTTATTGGAACAATCATCATCATTTATTCCAAGCGGTCAAAGAAGTAAATGGCTCTGTATTGTGGGCAAATATCTTATTGCTCTTCTGGCTGACGCTGGTTCCATTTGTCACTGGCTGGGCGGGCGACACATATTTTGCATCGGTGCCGACAGCCTGTTACGGGTTTATTTTGTTTATGGCGGCTTGTTCTTATTTTATTTTGACGAAGGCATTAATTGCCGAAGAGGGTAAGGCATCTTTTCTGGCAGAAGCGCTAGGAAGTGATAACAAAACCAAACTCTCTATTGCAGCATATGTTCTCGGTATTCTGCTGGCATTCTGGCTGCCGAAATTATCTTTCGCAATTTACATGTTTGTTGCCGTGATGTGGTTTATTCCGGATTCGAGGATAGAAAAAAAATTGCGATCTTGAAGCAGAAATAAAAATCCCCGCGTGTGCGGGGATTTTTGGTTTTTAAGTAAAGGTTGTTGGGTTACGCGCAAACAACGCGCTAACTCAACCTACATATTTTATTCTTGCTCCTCGAGGAAACTACGCAGTTGCTCCGCACGCGATGGATGACGCAGTTTACGCAAGGCTTTCGCTTCGATCTGACGAATACGTTCACGCGTCACATCGAATTGTTTGCCGACTTCTTCCAGTGTGTGGTCGGTATTCATGTTGATACCAAAACGCATGCGCAATACTTTCGCTTCGCGTGGTGTCAATGAACCCAATACTTTTTGCACGGCTTCGGATAAACCGAAATTCGTTGCAGCATCAATTGGAGAAATGGTGTTGCCGTCTTCGATGAAGTCGCCAAGATGTGAATCTTCGTCGTCACCGATAGGCGTTTCCATGGAGATAGGTTCTTTCGCAATTTTTAAAATCTTGCGAATTTTATCTTCTGGAATACTCATCTTGCGGCTCAATTCTTCCGGCGTTGGTTCTTGTCCGGTTTCCTGCAGCAGCTGACGTGAGATACGGTTCAATTTGTTGATGGTTTCAATCATGTGTACCGGAATACGAATGGTACGTGCCTGATCCGCGATAGAACGCGTGATTGCCTGACGAATCCACCAAGTAGCATACGTTGAGAATTTGTAACCGCGTTGATATTCAAACTTATCTACCGCTTTCATCAAACCGATGTTGCCTTCCTGGATAAGATCGAGGAATTGCAGACCGCGGTTGGTGTATTTTTTCGCGATAGAGATAACAAGGCGCAGGTTAGCTTCCACCATTTCTTTTTTAGCGCGGCGAGCTTTCGCTTCACCGATAGAGAGGCGGCGGTTAACTTCTTTAATTTCTGCGACAGTCATGCGCATTTGTTCTTCGAGCGTGATTAATTTCTTTTGTGCGCGGTGAATTTCCGGAATCAGTTTTTCCAGCTCCGCATGAATCACTTTACCTTTGTCATTCAGGAACCATTCAAGATTGGTTTCATTATGCATGAAAGCATTGATGAATGATTTGCGCTGCATCTTGGCTTTGTTGACGCACAGTACCATGATGGCGCGTTCCTGCGAGCGGATTTCATTTAACATGCTGCGCATTTTGCGCGACAGTTTGTGAAATTGGCGCGGAGATAATTTGATATCCATGAAAACTTTGGCAAGCGCTGTGCGTTTCGCAATTGTTTTCTTGTGATCAGAGCCGTTGCGTTTTTCAGTATTGATGGCGTCAGTATAATAGCCGCGTAACTCTTCAAATTTTTCGCGGGCTTTTTCCGGATCAAGACCGGCATCGTCATCAAATGGATCTTCTGAATCTTCAGAGGATTCTTCATCTTCTGATGCAGCTTCTTTGTCTTTTGGTGCTTCTTTAGCTTTTGGAGCAGCCGCAGAGGCGGTTGCTTTTGATTTTTTAGCTGGCGGAGCATCTTCATCATCGCCGCCTGCTTCTTCCTCTTCTTCGCCGGCGAGATCAGGCTCAATATAACCGCTGATAATATCACTCAGCCGTAATTCGCCTTTTTCCACGCGGTCATAGTCAGCCAGAACTTCCGCGATCATTTGCGGCTGATTGGCAAGTGTTGTCAGCATCTGGATGATGCCTTCTTCAATACGTTTTGCGATGGCGATTTCGCCTTCGCGTGACAGCAATTCTACGCGTCCCATTTCACGCATATACATGCGGACGGGATCGGTCGTGCGGCCGATTTCGCTGTCAGCACTGGTGAGTGCCTGCGCGACTTCTTCTGCTGCGCTTTCATCTTCAGACGCATCTGTTTCTGTCAGCAATAATTCATCAATTTCAGGTGCTTCTTCGGAAACCACAATACCCATGTCATTAATCATGCCGATGATTTCTTCAATCTGTTCGGGATCGGTAATGTCTGCTGGTAAATGGTCGTTAACCTCGGCATAAGTCAGGTAACCCTGATCCTTACCGCGGGTAATAAGGTCTTTAAGACGTGATTTTTGCGATTCTTTTTGCGAATCATCCATACGATTTGGCCTGCCAGTATTTATAGTTAAGGTGATCTACCCAGAGTATAAGTCAATCTGACACAATGAACTATGCATTATCCACAAAATAGCTTAAAAAGTCATTAAATACTGGTAATTAGCTAATAAAAATACATGTGTTATTCTGTGCCAGTGAAGGTCAATTGTTAATAAATATAAACACTTAACAAGATTAAAGGATATTACAGTGCCAGAAATCATCATTTTCGGGGCCGATCGAATTATTAATGACTTGCATGTCATCTGCGAGCTGGCGAAGGGTCTCAAACCCCTTTTCCGGGAAGCCGGTATCCAGAACCCTTCCGGAGCGGATATTTGCCCAGAGAGAAAAAAATCGCAGTGACGGGACATATTCTGTGTGACCTGGCAGCGGGAAGCAGGCGTCTGCAGACAGTTTTTCAATGTAATATCTAAGCTCGGGGTCGTGCTGATACTGCAGGAGTAATCTGTTGCGCAGCGCGCAAAATTCAAACGTGCTTTGATAACGCGGAGCTGCCAAAGGCGCGATTGGGCAATCATCAGAGACAAGTGCGGCAGTGTATGCGCGAACATCATCGTGAGTATCAATTTCTAACATTGTGACGCTGGTGTTGTGAGGAAATGCCTCTGCTAATTTTTTTATAGCATTCTCTGTGATTTCAAAATTGTTTTGTAATTTAAATTCAGTGCCGGGTGAAATCTCATTATTTATTAACAGTTCTGTTAACAATTCAATTGCGCCATCGCCAATGTGGTTGTATTCAAAATTAAATAATACTCCTCTGGGACATTTATTTTCCCGAAACAACGCGGCGAATTGATTTATGTGATCGCTGGAAAGATCGCAATGATCCAGCATGATATGTAAACCAGACGGGCAGTGCGGGTTGGAAAGTGCTGAAATTAACATATCGAGCTGTGCAGGTGTAACAAGATTATTGCTAAGTACAATTTCACAATTATCTTCAGCATCATTCAGAAGATAATGCATTGCTTGCTGCATGTTGTCATCATTCAGATTTCCAGAAAATACAATGTTGTCTGGGATTATCATTCCTCGCTGCACAAAACGCACCTCAGGATGACAGTGCATCTTAAATATTTTTCTTATTTGCAATTGCTGAATTTAATTCCTGCTTTTCCTGATCTGTTAATCCCTGCTGCGCAGCTTTCGACATCAGGCGCGCAATATCTTCTTCTATCGCAAGCAGCTGCATTTGCCGCAGCGAACCGAAGAAAGCACCTTCAACAGCGGCATCGGGAATATGATGTTCGAATTGCGCAAGCTTCGCGATGATGGTTTCTTCTTTTTGTCCGCGCCATGACTCCAGCAAGCTGCCGGTATTCGTGGCGGATTGCTGTTTCAATGTTGCAACCAGACGTGCAAGAAATGCAGCTCCTGGTAGTACGGATTCTGGCAACGGTTCTTTGATTAACTCCGCCAGTGACGGTTGCTGCACTAACAGTGCAAGCGCGAGACGCACCGGTGCCGGTAATTTATTTTTTAATTCGTTGTCATCAGCTATGGGTGTGATTTGCGGCTGCATGTCAGTTTTGATATTGGATTGTAACTTGAGTTCATCAACATTTACGCGAGCGCGTTTGCCAAGCTCAGTAACCATCATGCCTTGAAAAATACTTTCCGGAAGTTTTTTAATGTGTTCGAGTGCGAGCGTAGCAAAACGTGCACGGCCTTCCATTGTATTCAAATCGGCTTGCTTGCTGATTGTTTGAAAGAAAAATTCTGACAGCGATGTACCTGACATAATTCTTTTCTCAAAATTATCTTTACCTTCTTTGCGTACCAGTGAATCTGGATCTTCACCGTCGGGTAAAAATAAAAATCGTACTTGAATGCGGTCTTCCATTACGGGAAATAAAACCTGCAGTGCACGCCAGGCAGCGGTGCGGCCGGCTTCATCGCCGTCAAAGCAAAACACAATTTCAGAAGTGTAACGGAACAAGCGCTGTAAATGATGCGAACTAGTTGCAGTACCGAGTGTGGCGACAGCATATGTGATGTCATGTTGAAATAATGCAATGACATCCATGTAACCTTCTACCAGCATGATGCGTTCCAGCTGGCGGTTGGCTTTCATCGCCTGATATAAACCATAGAGTTCATGGCCTTTTTGAAACAGTGGCGTTTCCGGTGAATTTAAATATTTTGGTTCACCCTGATCGAGAATGCGTCCGCCAAAACCAATGATACGGCCGCGGTGATCGTGAATCGGATACATGATGCGGTCGCGGAAACGATCGTAAAATCCGCCCCCATCTTTTTTGATGATGAGACCGGTATCGAGTAATTTCTTTTTATCCGCTTCAGTTTTGCCGAAATGATCCAGCACATGACTCCAGCCATGCGGTGCGTAACCAATTTGAAATTGCTTGGCAATTTTGCCAGAGATGCCGCGCTTTTTGAGATATTCAATGGCGCGTGGTGATTGACTCATGTGTTCGTAATAAAACTCCGCGGTGTCTTTCATCAGTTCAAACAATGCTGGCAGTGAGTCATCTTTTTTAACATGCGATGTGGTGCGCGGAACTTCCATGCTGGCGTGACGCGCGAGCGTTTCCACCGCTTCGGGGAATGTCATGTGATCGTGATTCATCAGAAAGTCGATGGCATTACCGTGCGCACCACAGCCAAAGCAATGATAAAACTGTTTCGATTGGCTGACAGAAAATGATGCGCTTTTTTCCTGGTGAAACGGGCAGCGGGCAAAATAATTACTGCCTGATTTTTTGCGCAGGGGAATTTGTAAATTGATGAAATCAACGATGTCGACTCGTTCTAGGAGTAGTCCGATGAATTCGCGTGGAATGATATCCGCCATTGCATTGCCCTTTGCGTTAAGAGGTGATGTTAGCAGAAAAGGAGGTGGCGGGGTATCGTGCCATTCCCGCGAAAGCGGGAATCTACTTCGTTCATTTGTGCGGTTATATCAGGAGATCCCCGCTTTCGCGGGGATGACGATATATTTAACCCAGCTTTTCCTTCACCTTCGCGCTTACAACTGTCATATCCGCTTTCCCAGCCAGTTTGGCTTTGAGTAAGCCCATGACTTTGCCCATATCTTTGGCAGAAGCGGCTCCGGATTCGGTGATGGCATCGGCAACGGCCTGCATGATGTCGGCTTCAGACATTTGCGCAGGCAGATATTCCTGGATTAGTTTGATTTCTTCCATTTCCTTGGCAGCCAGTTCCGGGCGGTTGCCGGCTTCAAACTGGGTGATGGATTCGCGTCGCTGTTTGATCATTTTGTTAAGAATCGCGAGGATGTGTTCATCTGTCAGTGTAATACGTTCATCAACTTCTTTTTGCTTCAAGGCAGCCAGAATTAAACGAATGGTTGCGAGGCGTTCTTTCATTTGGCCGCGCATGGCTGTTTTCATATCTTCAGTAATTTTATCCTTGATGGTGGCTGACATTGCATTCTCCTATGGATTTTACATGGATTAACTCCCATCCTCGTAGGAGGACGGGAGTTATGAAGTTAAGGCATGAAGATAGTGGATCTTAAGCAGCGTCTTTATCTTTTCTGCTAACGCCGATAGGCTGACGATCACGTTCCAGCGCCATGGTTTCGCGCAGGATCTTCTTCTGATAACGTTTTACAGCTGCTGCTTTTTTACGCTTACGCTTCCAGGTGGGTTTTTCATAAAATTCATGACGACGCAGGTCGGCCAGAATGCCGGCCTTTTCGCACAGGCGCTTGAAGCGACGCAGGCTTAATTCGAAATTTTCATTGTCTCTTACACGTACAGTTGGCATATTGCAAACACTACCTTGAATAAGTTTAAAAAATTGAAGCGCAATTCTAAACGCTGAGTCTAGTCGTTGTAAAGGGTTACCTGCGCCTAATAATGAATATATAGATCAAAATTTAATCAATAATTCCTAGATTTCTTAGGGTTTTCTTATAGTATAGACAAATATATAGCTATTTATTGACATTGTGAATTTAAATAATACAATGATGTCTCTTCTTGGGTCAATGTGGTTTGCAAGCAAGAGATAATAATGAAAAACGCAGTATTCATCAGCATCATTATCGCTGGGTTGTTTCTAGTACCCCGTGTTTTTGCAAATCAGCCGTTTCGATCCGGCAGTAAAGATTTAAATTCAGTTTTTTCTGATAAAAATCAAAAAACTGCTGATAACGGCATGCATTTTGGCTTTAGCCTGAGACATGTTGAGGCTGGTAAATATGTGCCGCGTGATTCCATCAAATCCTGGCAGATTTTCCCGGTTAATACAGTAACAGGTGGTTTTTCATACGATTTTTCATAACTATAATTATAAGCGACAAGCTGTACTATGCATGCCCCCTCTAAAATAGAGGGTTTTTTTTTGTCCGTAATCAGGCTAAAAGAAAATCACCTGCTATAATTTTAACAATTATTTGAGTGAATCTTCAAAAATCACTCGGGAGGTGGTGTATGGCGCCTACCAACATAGATGCAGAAGAACGTGACCGCGAAATCGATAATGCAGGGCAATTAAAAATTCTGAGTGTGATCATCACCAGTATTCTTGGCGAAAAAAACGCGAGTGATATTGATGCGCTGCTTGCGCAAGTCAACTCCAGACTGGATGAAAATAAAATTCATTTGAAAATCGATGCTGGCGTAGAAACTTTGCAAGAACTCATTCTCTCGCAGGCGGCGGACAGTCGTCAGGATTTCAGTGCCAAACTAGACGATTGGGTCAAGTCATATAATCAGCTTGAAGCAGAAACCACGACCGGATTAGCGCAGAAGGATGGACGGCATGGCCCGAATATCGCACGAAGTCTTATGAGTGCGTCAGGTGATCCCGCGACTGTCTGGGGTGATGATGTTGATATGCAGCTGGTTCTGAAAGATGTCATTGCAAATACGGCTGATAAGGAATTTGTGTTTGCATCTAATCAAACATATATATTGAAGCCGACACCGATTGCGGCAGCAGAAGTTGAAAAGGAATTTACAAATCCAGTCGCTAATCTGAAAAATCAAATTCAACCAGTAGTAGATAAATGCCGAAATGAGACAAAAGTCAGATTATTAATTCCAGTCAGCAGTGATCAAATTCACTGGCATTTGTTTGTAATCGGTATTAGTTACGGTCGTATTACCGGCGCTGCTTTACTGGATTCAGCAAAGAGTAAAGTGCTGCAAAAGCAGCCCGCTTATCACAATGCACAATTAGTCGTGAGTGAACTCAATCATGACGGAAAAATAAAAGTGAAACCAGTCAGTACCGGCAGGCATGAAGTTGATTACACCAGTATGGATTACGTGGTGCAAACGGCATTGAATGGATTGAATATGGAGGCCAGAAAAAATGAAGAGAATAATGAAATCCGCTGGGCGGGTAATTCTCATGATTTGCGCGCTGCGATTATTGGCAAAATTGCGCAGGCGACGCCGGCAATTCAGGAAATGATTAAAAAATTTGGATTGTTTGCGAAGCGAGAAAAAGAAGTTGATGTAGCCCGGATTGGCGCGCTTCTTGCGCGTAATCCGGGAACAAATAAATGATCATGCCACCAGCGCAGTCGGCTTCTTCTTGTTACAAGATCTTATAAAAACTTTTTTGATTTTCTCGACGATGGTTTGTATCGAGCGCACGTTGCGATTTTCGCCGCGATACAATAAACAGATTTCGTCATCATGATGCGGCATTTTGGGAATGCGCTGCAATCCGTGTTCTTCTGCGAGGCGCTGCGGCAAAATGCCAATTCCGCCGTTATTGCAAGTTAAAGCGCTGATGACTTCAAGGTTATTGGTGGTGACAACACGACCGTATGATAATCCCTGTTTTTTCAATTTGCCGAGTATCATTTGTGCCTGCGCTAGTTCAGGATCGCATATAATGATGGCGGTACCATTTTGCAATTCTTTCAAACTCTGTTTGGGATTAGTTGAATACAGCGTCACAATGTCATCAACTAAATGCATGATGACAAGATCAGGATGGCGCACGGGATTAACAACAATACCAATATCAATTTTTAAGCTGATGACATTTTCAGTGATGCGGCGTGATAAATCATGCTTCAATTGAATTTCCAGCTTGGGATGATCCGCCATTAATTCTGGTAAAAAGTGTGACAGCGAATACAAGGCAACTGATGGATGACATCCCAGCGTGATTGCGCCTTGTACTTCATTCATGGATGCGAGTGCTTCAGATTTAATATTTTCCCAGCGCTGCATTAAATCACGTGCGTGAGCCAGCAATTGCTCGCCCGCTTTAGTGAGAGTGACGCCGCGTTTGTGACGCACGAGCAGCGGCGCGCCAACGGTTTCTTCCAGGCGCTGCATGGCAAGTGTCAATGACGGTTGACTGATGCCCAGCGACTCTGAAGCACGCGATAAATTCGATAAATTCGCAACTTCTATGAAATACGATAAATCGGATGGCGATGGCGTCATATTGTTATTCTCATATATTTCTGCTGCGGAATTGGTAGAATATGCCACTTTTTAGTGTCTGGGTGCAACCAATGCGCGTCTTGGGAATTGAAACATCGTGTGACGAAACCGGCATCGCAGTGTACTGCGCGGCTGAGGGTTTGCTCGCGCATACGATTTATACCCAGACGGAAGTGCATGCGCCGTTTGGCGGAGTTGTGCCTGAACTCGCATCACGCGATCATATTCGTAAACTGATTCCATTGCTGGATCAAGTACTTGCCGAGGCATCTCTGACTGTGCGTGATATCAATGGTGTTGCTTATACGAAAGGCCCGGGACTTGTTGGTGCGCTGATGACTGGCGCCATGATGGGCAGGGCGCTCGGATTTGCGCTGGGGGTGCCGACTATCGGCGTGCATCATCTTGAGGGCCACTTGCTGGCATCATTCCTGGAAGAGGATGCTCCTGCTTATCCCTTTCTCGCGCTGCTGGTATCGGGCGGTCACACTGAATTAATCAAGGTTGAGGGGCTGGGGCGGTATACCCAGATAGGCGATACCCTCGATGATGCAGCTGGTGAAGCATTCGATAAAACAGCCAAATTACTGGGGCTTGGTTATCCTGGGGGTGCGGCACTGGCGAAGCTCGCTGAGCAAGGCGACTCGAATCGCTTTCATTTTCCGCGTCCGATGACAGACAGGCCTGGTCTTGATTTCAGTTTCAGCGGCTTGAAAACATTTGCATTGAATACGATAGAAACGCATGGTCTGGATGATAAAACAAAAGCGGATGTTGCACGCGCATTTCAAGATGCGGTTGTTGATACACTGACAATTAAATGCAAACGCGCATTGCAGCAAACCGGATATAAATCACTCGTGATTGCCGGCGGTGTCGGCGCCAATCTTGCGCTGCGCGCATCATTAAAAAAATTATGCGATAAATTTAATGCGAAATTATTTTTCCCGCGCCAGGAATTTTGTACTGACAATGGCGCGATGATTGCCTATGCCGGCTGCCAGCGATTACTCGCCGGCGAGCGTGATGATTTGAGTGTGAAGGTGAGTGCGCGGTTGGGATTATAATTTTGTCATTCCCGCGAAAGGTTGTCATTCCCGCGAAAGCGGGAACCCCCTTAATTTAACCGTGCAAATAAACGGAGGGAGATTCCCGCTTTCGCGGGAATGACGATAGGCATAATCAGGGAGATTCCCGCTTTCGCGGGAATGACGATAGGCATAATCAGGGAGATTCCCGCTTTCGCGGGTATGACGATATCTTATCTTCCTTCCCCGCCGCCAGTTTCTGAATATTACTGCTGTGTCTGTAAACCAGAATGACGCTCATCATGAGTGTTGTAATGTAATAAATGGTATTGTCTGTAAAAAACCAGACATAAAATGGTGCGATGATGGCAGCGGTGAGTGACGCGAGTGATGCGTAACGGAAAATTGCTGCGACAACTATCCATGTCAATAGAAATGCACAGCCTGCTTGCCAATCCAGTGCCAGCAGACAGCCGATGAAAGTGGCAACACCTTTGCCGCCTTCGAAGCGGAAATAGAGTGGATATAAATGACCAATGAATGCAGCGAACATTACTAACGCTGTCGTATTGATATCAAGCTGCAGCCAGATTGCCGCGAGTACGGGGATAAAACCTTTTAACATATCGCCAAACATGGTGATGGCAGCAGCTTTTTTGCCGCCGATGCGAAGTACGTTGGTGGCGCCGGGATTGCGTGAACCGTGCGTGCGAGGATCGGGAAGGCCCATGAGTTTGCATACAATAATTGCGCTGGAGATGGAGCCGAATAAGTAAGCAATCAAAACGGCGGCAGTGGTGACTAGCATGGGAACATTCCTGATATTTTAAAGAGCGAAAATCTTGGCATATTGCGGGGGTGACGTCAATTTGACTCTGCAATGACGATTTTCCTCACTCATGATACGATAACCCAATTAACAAATTCCAAGGTGCAGCAATATGTCAAAAAATGCCAGCAATCTGATCTGGGTAGATCTCGAAATGACCGGGCTTGATCCGCGCCATGACCGCATCATTGAAATCGCGACTGTAGTTACAAACGATAATCTTGATGTGATTGCCGAAGGCCCAGTGTTTGCGATTCATCAATCAAATGAATTATTAAATGGCATGGATGACTGGAATACCAATCAACACAATAAATCAGGATTGGTGCAACGCGTGAAAGAAAGCGTGATCACGGAAGAAATTGCGCAGGCAAAGACACTGGAGTTTTTGCGCGAACATACGGTTGACGGTAAATCACCAATGTGCGGCAACAGTATCTGGCAAGACAGAAGATTTTTAAACGCATATATGCCGGAGCTGGAAAAATATTTTCATTATCGTTTAATTGATGTGAGTACTCTGAAAGAACTCGCACTGCGCTGGGCGCCAGCAATTTACAACGGTTTCAAAAAAGATTCCGCGCATTTGGCGTTGAGTGATATTCATGATTCAATTAATGAGTTGAAGTATTACAGAGAAAATTTGTTGAAGTATTGAGTCGAAAACGTGCCCGTGAACGTGCCCGTTCACGGGCACGAAATCCTCACTGAAGATGTCGCTCAATCGCCCACAACACATGTTCGCGCACTAATTCCGAAGGATGATGCAATTTATTTTTTAATGCCGCAATAATTTTTTCATCACGCGGCGCATTACCCAGCGCAACTGCAATATTTCTCAACCAGCATTCATATCCAATGCGGCGAATTGCTGAACCTTGTGTATTACGTAAAAATTCTTCTTCTCTCCAGGAAAATAATTCGAGTAACGCTGCACTATCTAATTGATGCCGTGGATGAAATTCTTTTTCATTTGTGTGTTTCGCAAATTTATTCCACGGACAAAATAACTGACAGTCATCGCAGCCATATATTCTGTTACCAATGAGTGGGCGTAATTCCGGTGGAATG
>Ga0310811_10006176_pt1 | contig 15273 bp, 15 predicted proteins | sample YCmetagenome_FD_207642 | JGI IMG/M metagenome (GOLD analysis project Ga0310811, IMG submission 207642) | Soil microbial communities from experimental microcosm in Duke University, North Carolina, United States - YC | ecosystem: Engineered > Artificial ecosystem > Soil microcosm > Unclassified ...
ATACCTATAACGAAAGAGGCTGGCTGCTAACCAGCAGTGCACCGCTGTTTGCGATGCAGTTGTACTATAACACAGGCAGCAGGAAAGCTTATAACGGAAACATCCTGTACCAATACTGGGGAACACCGGGCAGCCTGACCAAAAACTACTCTTATGTATACGATAAGCTGAACCGCTTTTTATATAATACTTCTGTAACAGGGAACAACGAGACAGGTGTCAGTTATGACCTTAACGGAAATATCACGGCACTTCATCGATCGGGCTATGCTAATGACAACCTGACCTATACGTATATGAACAGCGGCCTGAGTAATCAGATAGCCTCTATTGCGGACGTCGCAGGGACCAACTCCGGATTAGCCAATGGCACAACCACATTTGGAAACTACGATGGCAATGGCAATATGCTTAGTGTTTCCAATGCAGGTAATGCCGCTAAGAACAAAACATTCAGCTACAATCTGCTGAATCTGCCGCAGACGGTAACAGCAAATACAAGCGCCACTACCACGACTACGCTAACCTACACGTATGACGCGGCGGGAAACAAATTAAGACGGAAAAGCACGGGGCTGAGCAATACCACAGATTATATTAGCGGCATACAATATGACGGACAAACAACGCCGGCATTCAACTTCATCCAGACAGAGGAAGGCGAAGCGGTATATCTGCCATCCACTGGCGGCTTTGAATATGAATACTATTTAGGCGATAACCTTGGCAATACGCGTGTAACCTTTGGAACAAAGAGCGGAACTGCAAACATATACCAAACGGACGATTATTACCCGTTTGGGATGGAAGTTAACAGTTACACACTCTTACCAAAAAACGAATATCTTTACAATAAAAAGGAGCTTCAGGAGGAGCTCGGACAATACGATTACGGCGCAAGGTTCTATGACCCGGTGATTGGAAGGTGGAATGTGATTGATCCTGATATTGAAAATGGTCAGGAAACAGCTACTCCATATGGGTATGTTTGGGATGATCCAATAAAATATACTGATCCTGACGGCAGGGCACCTGATATCACAATAGAAGGAGAGAATAATTCTAGTGTAACTATACAAACTAGTCTTGTCAATACCACTGTTCACGTTGGAATTGATTTGCACGGTAACCATACGATAAATGGTGAAAGAGCATTACAGACAGGTTTAGACTTAGTGAGCCTAGTCGATCCAACGGGATTATCTTCATTAGCAAGCGGAGGAATCTCACTGAAGAATGGGGAGTATCTAGATGCTTTAACCAGCTTTGCTGGCGCGTTGCCATTAGTTGGAAAACTGGCTGATGGTATTAAGGTTGAGAAGGATGTAGCAGCCATTGAAAAGCTTGCTGCGGACGGAGAAAAGGTTGCGGCAGATGGAGAGAAGGTTGCCACAAAGGTCGAAGGGCCATATAAAAGGCCTAGCAATGCAACTACGGCAGAACAAAGAGCATCTGTCCAAGGAAAGCCTTGCGCTAAATGTGGTGCAACTGACGGAAAGAGAATCGCTGGTCATAAGAAAGCGCTAGTTGAAGAGCATTACGAAACTGGTACAATTGACAAAAAAAGGATGCGAGACGTTAACTCGGTTCAACCTGAGTGTGAGACGTGCTCAACTAGAGAAGGTGCTGAAAAAAGTAGATATTCGAAAAAACAAAAGAAAGCTCATGGATTTGATTAAGGAACAAAAGATAGTATGTGAACGATACGGTTCATCTTTTTGTGAATCGCCAGCACTTTTAAAAGTAGGGGTGTCTCGAAACGTTAAAGATGGTATATGGCCAGTAAACGGGCTCCGGCATACACTAGAAGGCGATACAACAGGTTGGTATATATGGGCAGGGGAATATTCGTCCGACCCAGACTTCTTCGTGCCGCTGCATGTCGAACATCTTGATGAATGGTGTCCAGAAGTCTTAAAATACCTAGGTCTGGCACCTGGATGGAGGTTCCTTATTGCCCCAAGCTACGAGGATGTTTGGGAGGACTCCTCCTTGTTTAATGCCGAATAGATAAAGGTACACCAAGCCCAACGACCGTTGGGCTTTTACTTTTTATAAGCCTGCCTGGTCTTAGCATGCTGTATAAGGCCGTCTATGGAGTATAGAATATGCTCACGATCTTCTTCAGGGAGTTGTTGGATGGTAAGGAGCTTATCCAGCAGGCTCTTATCTACATTCAGATCAGTTTTACCTACTAAGTAGTCTAAACTTACGCTCAACGCATCTGCAAGTTTCACGGCAACATCTATTGATGGAAGAGTCTCTTCCCGTTCATATCTGCCAAGTACGTTGTTATGAATACCAGCCATGCTGGCCAGATCGCCTTGTGAAATCTTCTTGTCTTTACGTATAGCTAGTAACCGAGTTCCAAAACCCATATCTGTTGTGCCAAACCCTTATAAGGTGTCTACAGGTAAAGTTAGTAACTTTATTTGTAGTATTTTAACCGTATATGCTTGTAAATGTCGACATGATAGGTATATTTAAACCTCGAACGTTGTAACGCTGCAAGATATGATCACAACCAAACTACTCACCGATAACCCTGAACTACTTCACTACATACACGGTAAGCTGCATATCACCATACTTGGCGGTATCAAACTAACAGGCTTAGACCGTTTAAAAGTAACGCTAAAGGTAGTGGTAGCAGAGAAGAAGCAACATGCCTTCAGGCATAACCTCGATCTTTATAATAGCATACAGGTGGGTCAGCTTGTAGAAAGAGCATCCAGTATGTTAGAGGTGGAAGCTGAACAAATGAGTGAGGCAGTCAACAACCTGATCAGCGTACTGGAAGACTACCGTACAGAGCATCTGGAACTACTCAAACCCAAACCACAGGAAGTAAAGAAACTAACGGAAGCAGAACACAAAGCAGCCGTAGCCTTTCTCAAAGAGCCTCACCTTTTAAAGCGAACGCAGCAAGCTATCTCACAAAGCGGTATCGTTGGAGAAGAAACAAACTCACTGATCGCTTACCTTACCTATACTTCAAGGAAGAGGGCAACACCCTTACACCTGATGTGTTTAGGTGCATCAGGAACAGGCAAGACCTGGTTACAAGAGAAAGCAGGTGAACTGATGCCCGAGGAAGATAAGATCGAGATCACTACGCTTAGCAACAATGCCTTCTACTACTTCGGTAAGGAAGAACTCAAACATAAGCTCTTACTGATTGAAGATTTAGATGGAGCAGATAATGTACTCTACCCCTTACGTGAACTGCAAAGCAAGCGCAGGATCAGTAAGACTGTAACGCTAAAGGATAGCAAAGGCAACATGAAAACAGTCACGCTGAATGTAGAAGGCCCTGTCTGCGTGAGCGGTTGCACCACTAAAGAGCAACTGTACGAAGACAATGCTAACCGCTGCATCTTGCTGTATATGGATAACAGTGCAGAACAAGATAAGCGTATCATGGATTACCAAAAGCAGTTGAGTGCAGGGCTTATAGACCGTCAGGCTGAAAGCAAAGTGAAGGAGCAACTAAAGAACGCCCAGCGCATCTTACACCCTGTAACAGTGAGAAATCCTTTTGCTACCTGCATGCAGCTACCCGATGAAGTGTTTAAGCCACGCAGAACCATGATGCTGCTACTGCTCTTTACGGAAACGATCACCTACTACCACCAATATCAACGCACACTCCATACTGATAAGGTTACAGGTGAGCACTACATCGAAAGCACCGCAGAGGACATTGAAACAGCGTTTACCTTACTGGAAACTACCTTGCTTAAAAAGAGTGATGAGCTGACCGATACTTGCAGAACCTTTTTCGAGCGTCTTAAAACATGGTTGAAGCACAATGGTCAGGAATCATTTTACAGCAGGGATATACGTACTGCGTTAAGGGTAACACCAAGCAGCTTACAACGTTACCTATACGATCTGGAGCGGATGGGGTATGTAGCCATAGGTAAAGGTAACAGGTACAAAGGTTTTGAATACAAGGTGCAGACATGGGATGACATGCAAGGCATACAGCAGCGTACCCGTGATATGGTAAACAGCATCCTTGAAAAGGTGAAAGCAGTAACTCGTAACCCGACAGTAACCCAAGACAGTAGTGGGTTACATAACAAGCAGAGAGCCAGCAAGAAGAAGGCAGTAACTCAGTAAGCTTATAACATAAGCAGGGCCACCTAATTTCATACAACAGATGATAACACCTGAACTACTCACTAACAGTCTATTCATACGGTTACATACAGGCTTCACAGAATGGCTACGCATACTCAACTTTGAACCAACAAGTCAGAGGGATATGCCTAAGATGCTTGCGGAGTTCCTTGTCTATCTGGAAGCAGAGAACGTCTATCACGTTCATGACATACAGGAAACCCACCTGAAAGCCTACCTTAACTACCTGTACGAACGACCTAACTACAAATGGGATGGTGGATTGAGTAAGAACTACATCCGTAAGCAGGTGCAGGTGATAAAGAAGTTTAGCAGGTATCTAACTGAGAGCGGACAGGAAAGCTTTGTAGTTAAGCTAAGGATAAAGGGTAAGTCAAGCAATGTCAAAGGCATACTGACGAGGCTGGAGATCAAAAGGCTGTACGATGCCACAGAGGATAATGTAATGGGCTTACGGGACAGGGTGATATTGGCTCTGTACTATGGATGCGGGTTGCGGAAGAACGAAGGTATCAACGTGAATGTAAGCGATGTGCTGCTTGATAAGGATATGATCTATGTACGGAAAGGCAAGGGGTATAAAGAACGCTACGTACCACTAAACGCACACATCAAAACCGACCTGGAGAATTACATCCATTTGGCACGCCCCTACCTCACCGATGATAAGAAGAAGGATGATGCACTGCTACTGAGCATCAAGGGTAAGCGGTTGAAAGGTTTTACAGCTTATAAAAGAGTGCAGGAGTTAAGGCTAAGAGCAATGATAGACAAGGCAGTTGGCTTACATAGCTTACGGCACAGCATCGCTACACACTTGCTTGAATCAGGCATGAAGTTGGAGCACATACAGCATTTCTTAGGGCACAGCAGTTTAGAAAGTACACAAATCTACACCCATCTTATCCATGAACAAGTTTGAAACCTACCTTGAGGAAGAAGGCTTTAAGCCTGATACCATCGCACAGCACCGTTTCTATGTCAGCTACTTTCTCAGCTTCATTGCAGAAGAAAGCCTGGCACTGGAGCAGATCACCTATACAGAAGTGCTGGACTACGCAGACCGTTTAAAGCAGGAAGGTAAAGGCATCAACCTGATCAACCGCATGATGCTGGCCTTACGGTACTACTTTAACTACTTACAGTATGAAGGATTTGGCAGTCAGAACCCGGTAGCAGGCATCACACTTAAAGGAGCAATAAGGGTTGTACCACATGATTTGCTCAGTATGGAAGAGATGGAAGATTTGTTCAATGCATACGCTGTGACAGACGACAGGACACACCGTAACAAAGTGATATTGGGTTTGCTGATTTATCAGGCCCTTGTTCGTGAAGAACTGGAAGCACTACGGCCAGAGCATCTGTTATTACGTAAGGGTGAGATCGACATCCCGCAGATCGGGAGACACAAGGGAAGAACACTATTCCTTAAACCGGGTCAGGTACTGGACATGCAGGAGTATGTTATGCTTATAAAGGCAAGGATGACAGGTAAGTCACCCTACCTCTTTACAGGTAGGAATGGTACAGCTGACCTGAAGAATACCTTACTTCATCTGTTTCATGCCCTACGCAAACTCAATTCAAAAGTAAAGCATGCTACACAAATCAGGCAGAGTGTCATCACGGAATGGTTGAAGACCAAAGACCTACGTATCGCTCAGTACATGGCCGGGCACAGATTTGTCAGCAGTACCGAGCATTACAGGGAAAGCAACATGGAGGAGCTGAAGGATGCGTTAAGCAGGTTTCATCCTTTGGAAAGTATGTAAACAAAAAGGCCCATCCCGGAAAGGGATGGGCTGATCCTTTGACATCACAGCTATCCTAGTAAAACATTATTAAGCTTGATCTTGGGGTCTTAACTGAAACACGGGCTTGTAGCCAACGAGTTTTTTTCTAGTTACACCATCGATCACTTCATCTTGGTAGACCTCGTGCACTATAAACAGGCTGAAGAAGTCCTTCTCGCAATCAGTTTTGATGCGAGTACTATATGGCGGCAGATTTGTGTCACGGCGAATATCGCCGATAACACCGATGATCTCACCGGAAGTATACACTTTGTCCAGTTCAAACCCGTCGAACATTGCGTCATTGTAACGCTGTTGTTCATAGCTTGCCTGCTGAATATTGGTGATCTTACTGTTGACATTTGCCCAGCTATTGCGTCCTCTCGGTTCAACTAGCGGGATCAGTTCTAAAGTCGTATCTCCAAATAATGGCACAAGGTACGCATACCTGTGCTTCTGGGTTGTGCTCAAACCGTCAAAAGTGACGTTGAGGGTCTTGTCTCCCTTTAGGGGCGTACTAACTACAACCGCTACGTTAGTATCTTTCGGATTTAGATTTTCCATGTTGTTTGGAAAAAGGCTATGAACCTAGCCTAAGGTGGAATCGCCATGCTGTCAAAGAACCTACCCTACTTATTGTGCGTAATACAGGGCTGATTCGGCTGTACAGGAACTATGCCACTCGCCAACAGCTGCACGAATCCGGCATAAAGCACACCCCCTTCTGCCGACCTGTCAGGGTTTGTCACTTTGCCATAGCTTTTGCGGGTTTTTTGATGAACGAAAAGTGTCCTTTTAGACCGACTTCCTTTGGTAGTACCCCGCCTTTTTCGTATCTTCGTAGTGCATTTCAGGGTCAACAACCACACATAAGTAAGGCATCTAAGGTCAGTTTGCAAGCTGATCTTTTGCTTTGCCCCAACTTTCCAAAAAAGTATGACCCGCAGCAGATACATACACCTAAAAGAGATCGGCCACTAATGTGAGATAGACCCACATTGCTTATCGAGACTGAAATGTACAAACAACCTATTACTGTGGCCCTGAAGCTCACAGACAAATTTTACGTTGCCTTCCCGGACAAGTTTGTTCCGGCTGGCATTATAGATAAAGGTAAAACAAGAGTAGGCATCACCTACACCGCCTACCACGAGAAAAGACACACCCTGACCGTGTTACCAAGTTTAGCCATCATCGAAGACGCGTTGGCTGATTATCCAAACCTCAACCTGTTTCCCGTAAAGGAGCGAGTAACCGCTCAACAGATTGCAGAATACCTACAGTCAGGAGCCACCTATAAGAAGATTATAACCACACCGGAGAGCTTCGGGAAAGTCATAAGTGCAGCAAGAAGCATAGGTAAACTGGAATGGTTATGCAATCAGGTGTTCCTCTATATGGATGAGTTTCATTGCTACGCCGCCGAAGCATTCCGGGACAACATATTGAACCCATTTCAGTGGCTTTGGAGTTGGAACAGGGATATGATTGCCTTCGGCTCAGCTACGCCATTTATGTTTAGTGACCCACGATTTGGCACGCTGCCGAACTATAAGCTTACCTATGACGGAAAATTTGGAAAGATTACCATAGTTAACAACGCTAACCCCTTAGGGGCGTTAGACTATATGCTTAGACATCGTGATATGTTCCCTGGCAACGTACACATCTTCTTCAATTCGGTAACGTTGGGTGGTGAGGCCATCAGGACATCGGGGATAACCGACGTTCATCTCTTTTGCAGGGATGAAGAAAGGAACATGGTTAACCTGGGCGATGAGAGCAAATACTTCAGGCCCCGACCTATAGCCGGACAGTATGCGAAGTTCAACTTCTACAGCTGCAAGTTTAATGAAGGATGGAACCTGCACGATGATGAGAACGCGACCATCATCCTTGTAACGGATGTGAATGTTCCACATTCCCTTATAGGCATACCATTCAAGGGCTTTCAGGCAGTAGGACGGCTGAATGGAAAGCCACATAACATATACCACATAACCAACCACTTTGGAAAGTCAGGTATGAAAACTTTTGAAGAAGTGCAGGCCACCTGCATCTACAATGCGACCAAACAGATCGAAGCTTATAACAAACATATGAAGGATTGCCAGCAAGACGGGATGGAAGACGATGGAGCTTTTAGGAAGATGATTAAACAGTTTGCAGCATTTGATCAAACAGAGGTGGCATCACTGTATCACCAAGGGCATGACCAAATAATTTATGCCAAGTACTGCGGGCAGCACTACAACAGTATCGAAACCATACAAGAGACATGGCAGTCGCTCAACTATGATACGGAGCTACGCACGTTTGATCTACCCCCATTGGTGAGAGCGAAAAAGTCCTCAGCGCAACTAAACAAACAGGTGATTGAGCGAATGATTCATCTAAGGAACCACCCGGAGCAATACGTTTATGAGGTTGCGGCGGCAACATTAGCAAAGGACAAAATTGAGTTTGAGCTTCTGTTCGAAGCTGTAGAAATACTTGGGGAACAAGAGGTAGCTAACTTAGGATACGAGAACGAAAAAATGAGAACAGCACTTATAGAGAAGAGCAACAAAAACGCAGAGGTTAAACTACGCCTCATACTGATAGATGAATACAAGTTGGGCAGCAAACATACCAGGAAAGCGATAAAGACCAGGTTGCAGCAGTTGTATGATGAGTTAGGCATCATGAAGCCCGATGGCAGAACGGAGAAAGCAACAGCAGAACAGTTGGGAGAAATAGGGCTGTTTGAGCTAAAAACGTGTAAGACAGAAGATGAACATGGAGAGCTAAAACACGGTTTTGAGATCACTAGACTACTGTTCAGTGTTAAACAGGCGGCATAGTGATACCAACCATAGCTTCCACTTTTTCCAATTTTTTTCTGAAACGTTACTCTATAGGGAACAACAGGGTCATGCTGCAAAAATTGGAAAAGTTACCCCACCATACTTTCTACAAGTAATGTACAGTGGTTTACGGTTAAACGGTGCAATTTGCAGTGTTTAGGACTAAAAGGGTGCGATTTGCACCGTTTGAGGTTAAGACGTGCAACTTGCACCCTATAAGCTAACACGTCCCCCCCCAAGTTCAAAGCCCAGGCATATGCTGCTTGGGCTTTTTCTTTGCCTGTTCGGTTCATTATTAACTTATAGGACAAGTGCGTTCCTTTTAGGGCTTGATGATTCTCACCGGTATGTAAGGAAAATTGGTGCCGGGGTTTGCAAGGCTACCAACCTCCACACCGCCTACATTGCTGATGTTAACGTTCATTGGGTCATCAGTTGCTAGCTTCACATTGATTGATCCATCAGCATTTAGTGGAACAGTAGCATACTTTGCTGGACTAGAGGCTGTAGCTTTTGGCATGATACCAACAGCAGATAATGTAAGCAAAACAAGGCAGACAGCGATTACGGTGAGCACACCGTTTAAGTACTTGAGATTCTTCATGATGATATGGGTTAAGTGTAATGATACAAGTTACCACTAAATCGTTGACTTACAAGTTGAATTACAACAATCTACACCTTTCCTTTAGCCTTCATCTTAGTGTATGTGTTGATGGTGTTTAGCAACGTATAGAACACCCACTCCAGTTGCTCTTCGTGCATTAGTTTCTTGGTGCTGTCTTTGTTATGACGGATGTCAAACTTGTTGACCAGCTCAAAGAATGCATTCTCATCTGCATCGGTGAAGGTCGGCTTTAGATAATCCCGCAGAGGTTCTAACACAAAACACAGGGTTTCACATGCAGAGCGCATGTTCGCCATAGAAGTTGGTTGTTCAAAAAACAGCCTCTTAGCGTGGTTTATTTGCTGGTCAACCGCAGGGTCTCCAGTTGTTATCTCTTGACTTATAAGCCCAAACATGGGTATCTGAGGCAACCCCTTCTCTGCTTCTTTTATCCCGGCTTCAGTTAGCTTCAAGTCCTTATAGAGGGTCCGGTTTCCGCTTAGTGGCACAACACCACAAGTTGCCCAACCTTTAGCCAAGAGAGCTTCGATCATCCTTTCAAACTCATTCGGATTAGAAGCATCGGGTATGTGATAGGAGCCAGAAGAAGTATAATCACCCCCCTTGTACTCACTCCCCCCATGCTCGTACAGATAGCTTAGAAACCAAATTAGCTTCTCGTTAAATGACTTTAGTAGTGCAGGATTAGTTTTCATGCTATAAAGGTAGGGAATGCCCCATAACAAAGCACCCCCGGGGTGTTGAAACGCCCTGCCCATATCTATAGTGTGCCAAGCGCTCTCAGGCAGGCAGACATGCAGCCCCCGGCTTGCTACTGTAGGGAAAGTCGGATGTTACGGCTGCAAACCCGCAAGCCGTACTGACAATATCACTTTCCTTTTCAGGCTTCCAAGAAGTGGGACAATATGTAATACATATAAGTAGTGCCTCAACTTGCTGGGAGTTGTTCGTTCATCACTCTATAAGCCTGCAAAGGAAGCTGATGCTATCTCTATTCTTAAGTAATTCACCCATAAACTCTTAACCATACAACGTAAAACATGACAACATCAACACCAAAGCCCGGTACAACTGGCAACAACGGACACCTTTCTATGGGTAAAACATGGAAAGTAGCACAGCGCCGATCTAACCATCAGGCGCAACAGCGCACAAACACAACAGTTGAAGTGTTCTATAAGTCTATTCTGTTCAATGCAAAGAAACTTCATGGACGTTCAGCGCAACTGCACTTCGAGCGCGATTATCGTAACGACCGTAGCGAAAGCGGCTTAGCTATGCATGCTTTCCTGAGTGATAAGTTCTACTTCTACCTTGAATGCGATCTGCATTACGACTACAACATAGAGTACGCGTTCTTTCGTTGCCCGTTTGAATCAGAAATCAGAGCCATGCTCAAAGGCTACCCATGTGATACACGGGCACGGGAAGCTAACCTGAAACCCGACTTCGCAACGTTCTATAAGAACGTGCTAGCCTTCCAGGACAAGAAGTTCTTCACCACTCAATCTTAGCATCATGCAACAACAACTATCCGTAGCCCGAACTGCGCAGAAGCAGCGGGCTATCAAAGCAGCTTACCTGCACATCTACAAGGCTACTAAGGCTTTGTTATCCACCATTGAGAGCGAACAGCTTCGCTGTGTGATGGAGCGGGAAGATAATGCAAAGCCGGAGACTGGCTCAATCATACATGAGCTTATTAGTCCGCTGATTTACCTGCGGTTGGAGTGCTACAAAGACGGCAGCTATGCTATACATTACGGTTTTGCTCAATGTGACCTCAGTACTACTTATCACCGAGTTACCGCCGCTTTTGTTCGCTTGCTCTATAAGCTTACAATGGAAAATGAGTTGCAAGATTGCATACGTACAGACTGGGTTATAACGGAGTGCTCAGAGCTATATGAGTACATGCTGGACCGGAATAAGTACCATACAGTCAAGCAACTTAGCTACTCAACAAAGGCAACTACACCTAAACGGCAACTAAAGGTTGCTTAGTCTCGTTTCTCTTTGCTAACTTCGCAGAAAGCAAGGAGGAACCACCAAACATACACTATACATAGTTCATAAGATATAAGCGTTAAGCTTTGTTTGTTCTACTTCAGGAAACCTAGGAAATTTCAGAACGGTAGGAACAAATGAGTTCAACGTCCACGCGACAGCGTAGGGCGAAGACTTGTTTGTTACCGTTAGGGCTCTCCTAGGTGCCTCTGAAGTGCAGACTAAGTTCAGTCCTGCGCTTTCGTGTTTATTAACCTACCGTTGAGGCTGCATCGGTGCCAAACTTATCAGATGAAGAAGTTATTACCTATCCTGCTCACAGCCTTGATGCTTTCTAGCTGTGTCACTTACCATTGGCAAATTGGCCAGACCGAAACCGAGTTCTTTGCTATGAACCACAATCGTTACAACCGCTTTCAAATGATCCGACAGTCGACAGAATGGACAGTTTACAGGGTCGGCGGTGACAACGGCACGGAACCGATCTACTTTTACTTCCACTACGACAAACTCTATCAAGTAGACAGAGGGAGGCGTTCACCTGACCTCATCATAGAGAACAGGTAAAAGAGTCGTGCAACCAGTTTCTACATTATCACTTAAGGACATACAACCATGAAGAAAACGCTGTTACTATTAATCTGTCTGCAAAGCTTGTCTTTCTTGAGCAAAGGGCAAACCATATCACCAACTGATCTTATGCAAATGAATCGTCTTTGGCAGGCGAACGTGCCCCACTGTGATCGAACGACAGTTCAATATTTGTTATCTGTAGACTCCAATTGGAAACCGCGTGGCAAGCCTACAGTCGATGAGAGTGGCTACATGCTTTTGCTTGGTTATAGTCGAGACCATAAAGATTGGTACAATCCAACAGAAGTCCAGGTAACCTTATCGTTCGAACGCGGGACGCTAAAAAAGTCTCTTATTTATGGCTTTACTGATGAAACTAAGTGGAACGCTTACCTTGCACAGATGGTGAAGATGGGTGCTACCAAGTTAGGCTCTGGGCCATCCCAGGGTGGTCAGCAAACAATGTTTCAAATCAACGACCTTGTGTTTATATTGATTGAGTTCCCACCAGGCACTAACGGAACAGACAAATCTTATCAGGTCTGCCTAATGCGTGGTACGTAAAGCTACTTTCTATAAGCTACTACTAATTGACCATAAGCTACGCTTGCCTCTTCCTCTTTTGTTGCTTACAGGGGAAAAGGCAAGCTGCGCTTCTGGCTGGGCGTAGAGGCCTTCCCAACACCAGGAAGATCGGTGTTCGCCAACTTAAAGCTACTCATACAATCACGCCAGCTTTCGCTCTGCCCTATAAGCTTACAGCACATAGTGCATCACCGACATAGCCGAGCTGTCATGTTTGTTGAGGTAGCAAAGACGTTGGCTCACGTTCACTCTCTCTGCTTTTGGATTCCTTTCACTTATGCTGCTCTTTCACTTGGTCTATCGACCAGGTGAAAGCTTGCAACGATCAAGAGATCCAAACGCAATCGCTCACCTTGTTTGGCTCGCCTGCGCCTACGCAAAAGGCTTCAAAGCTGTCACACCGTTTAACCGCTTATGCTCACGCCGGCTATCCAAACGTTCTGCCAGCTTTTTGTGAAGCATACTAAGCAGTCGCGCGGTTGCGCTTTCTCTGCTTAGACCTTTTGCGTTACTCGCAGACAACTACGTTTCTCTTCGTTGTCTTTAAACGGCTCGCAAAATGGGTGAAAACACGGGTTGACAACAGTTATATAGAACACGAACTTGAGCACCAAGTTAAACCTTAAATAAACTATGTCATCACAACGAGTTCTAAACGAAGATTGGTCTGACTACGACAACAAAAAGAAGCGGTGGGAGGATCGTTTCTACTTTTCATGCGACGAGCCCTGGGAGGTTGAATACCTTGTAAGAAAGCTCTTAAGGTACTATCCTAACGAACAAGCAATCCGTAACGCTATAGCGTCTTGCTGTCGTACAGTGCCTGCGCCTCGACCGAGGAAAACATTTGTTGAGTGCGTCACTTCTAAGTTATGATTCCAACGCCAGGCTTAACAGCTTGGCGTTTCCGTTTACAGCTCGCATTTGCGTAGTTAACAGCAAGTGGCTATCTTGCTGCTCTATTACCTACAACCGTTCTTTGATAACAGCAGGGCTAGTACACTGCTACAGTCACAGCCTCTAACATGAATATCTTTACAATAAAAAGGAGCTTCAGGAGGAGCTAACAGAATACGATTACGGCGCAAGGTTCTATGATCCGGTGATTGGGAGGTGGAATGTGGTGGATCCCAAAGCTGAGATAAGTAGACGATGGTCGCCTTATAATTACGTGGAGAATAACCCTATAAGGTTAACCGATCCTGATGGGATGGAAGCTCAAGATGGAGGGTGTTGTGGTGACCCTACTACCGCAGCTAAGGTTACAGCTGGGGGAATCATGGGTGCGGGTTTAGGATTAGCTGGAGGTATTGCACTTGCTGGTGCTCCAACTGGACCCGGTAACGCTATAACATTACCAGTAGCAGGATTAGTTGTATTAGGCGCTGGCGCAGGTGCTGGCTTCATGTGGGTAATGGATAAGGTATTTAGTAACCACAGTGAAAGCAGTGAGCCAGAGAGTCATCCACAGCAGAAGAGTGATGACCATGTTGAATTAGGGGTTTCTAAAAGTAAACACCCTGAAGCAGCACAACATTTGGAAGATGCCATAAAAAATGGTGTAAACACTAAAGGAAAGATAGATAGAAAAGGGGCTGATCAAAGAAGGAAGGAGAAACTTAAAGATACTAAACCTCAGCCTGGTAAAGATAGAGACGAGGTCCCTCCAGCTGTTATTGATAATGGAGACGGAGGCTCTAGTGTCAAATACATATTCCCAGCAGATAATAGAGGAGCAGGCGGCTCGATTGGCCAACAGATTAAGAATTTGCCAGATGGAACGAAAGTAATACTTTTGCCAAAGCCCTAAAATATGAATAAGTACAAACAATTATTGGACGCTAGAGATTTGGACTTTATTCCACCGAATATGCTGAATTCGTATTTAGAAATTTTAAAAGACAAGACAAATGATGCCGATTATGTAAACTTTATGATTAATTGTTGCAATGGGGGATATTATTATAATCGTTCATTGCATATTTATTCTGTTGGTGACGAAGATGGCTTTAATAACATCCTGAATGTTAATGATTTATTAAAAAAGGAATATAACAAGATCATTAAAAATGAGTTCTTCTTTGCCCAAGAGATATTTGGTAATCAATTTGGTTTTTCACCAGACGGCATTGTTTTTTTAAATATTGAAACAGGAGAGAAGAGTATCTTAGGTAAGAATTTTGATAGTTGGTACGCTGAAATCATAAATGACTTAGATTACTATACCGGTAGAAATATTTTACGCGATTGGAATACAATACATGGACCTCTTGATTATAATATGCGCCTTTGCCCTGCTATTCCCTTTGTTATCGGTGGAGAATATGAGGTTGACAATTTATACCAAAGCATATTTCCCAACTTCCTCTTATCAAACGCAAATATAGCGCAGCAAATTTATGATTTACCGGAAGGCGCCCCCGTCGTATTAAAAACAAAAGAATAAGATACCAAGCCCAGTTGGGCTTTTACTTTTTATAAGCCTGCCTGGTCTTAGCATGCTGTATGAGACCATCTATGGGATAAAGCAGCAGCAGTTTTATTATTACCGGGAAGCCGGGTTAGGGATTTCTATGGCAAAGTCAAGAGAAAGAGTAATTTTTTTCAAAAGGACTGTTTCTCTTGATCACTGCTAAAGCAAGCCCGATCAACTTATTTCTAACGGCATTGATAACAGACATTTTATGCTTTC